>Ga0181612_164815_pt1 | contig 11182 bp, 7 predicted proteins | sample HoacroProtozoa21_FD_119630 | JGI IMG/M metagenome (GOLD analysis project Ga0181612, IMG submission 119630) | Hoatzin crop microbial communities from Cojedes, Venezuel. Combined Assembly of Gp0051906, Gp0051904, Gp0051908 | reverse complement strand
TGTCCCTGGCCATCCTTGGAGCACTGTCACCCCACTACAGTGAGCAAATGGGAGCTCTATCAGACACTGTAATGAGCACACAGGGACACTGGTGTCCCTACAGCAGCACGGCAGAGCACTACATCAGGTGAGTTACGTACCAGTTCAGAGCCTGAACTGGTAAAAGCTTTTGTTTCCAGCTTCAGTGGTGTCATTTTTATCTATCTGGATTTTAAGGGTAGTGCATTTCAGTTTGAATGACAGACGCTTTAATACATAGCCTATGGTGCAGCTTTCACTCCTGTGGGAATAAGAGTAATGGTGTGAGCGAACAGGAGGTCAGCTTTTATGTCTGCTGCAGCCTTCCTGAATGACCTTGGACAAGCCCTTTGATCTGTTGATGCCTCAGTCTGCCTTGCTGTGTAGATGAGAGAGGAAGGAGAAAACCCCTTGCAGCCCTTGCTCTTGCACAGTCAGAGAAGATGCTCCCTTGTGCAGAGATCGGCTTCTGCTGTGTTTGGACATAATGAAGGTCTGATCTCAGCAAGCTCTAGCAACAACTTGCTGTAAATAATACTAACAATGCTAAAGCTATGTATACTTTGTAATAAGGCAACATCTGTGTGTGTTTAGATAAGCTGCAAGCAGCAATACTTGGGCTTTGCACCAGCTGCTGTGATCATAGTGTGGCTGTCTGCTGGTTTGTGTCTGTCACGGTAGGGACGGGTGCGAACACCACTCTGCAGGCACTGTGATCTCCATATTTAGTGTCTGCTTTTGGCACTCGCATCTCTTTCATTTATGAATGAGTGGGTGAGGGAGGAGAGGGCTGGGCTGGGCTGACTCCTCAGTTGAACCATAAAGAGCACAGGAGCTGAAACACAATCTCCTCCGCCTCCTCCTTCCCTGTGCTGTTTCACCGGCAGCCTCGCTCACAGCTGCGAGGAGGAGAGCCTTACCAGCAGCCTGAGCAGGGGCTGGGAGAAGGGAAGTCTTGTGCTCTTCATACTGCAGGGAAAGCCTCTTTGCATAAACTCTGCTCACAGGTGAGTTTCATGTTTTATCTATTCATTCTTAAAAGCAAGTTAATTTTCCATGATTGAGCTGGGTTATACAAGGTTATGACCCCTGGAAAGGTGGCAGGACAGTTTTCTGGCTAGGCTGTTAAAGCAAAGCAATGAGGCAGTCCAAGTACTCAACAAAAGCAATGTGTCCACAAAATTTTCACAACTTCAAAATTAATTTCCTAGGCAAATTTCCCCTAGTGGGAACTTTGATTTAAAGTTCTTCGAAAAAACCTTTCTGGAATTCCACTTAGGCGCAAGAGTGCTGAGTGCTGAAGTTGTATTGATAAAAGGGAATGGTTTCATGTTTGCAGCAGGAAACCAGAGCAACAGCCGGTAGATAAATTCCAGTAGTTGTTTTCAGAGAACTTAGTAGGACAGTATAAGTTGACTAGATATAAACTAATGTGTATGACTAATAAGAGATTTAAATACTTCATTTCACCTAAGAACATGAGCCAGAAGTTACGCCTAACAGGAAACCAGGAAACTGCTCAACTCTACATAGCTTTGTTTGTGGGTGCTCTGTGTACACCCGTACAGATTTGTCTTTATATCTTAGAAGTATGTCACTACTATATTTTCCAAACAGTAAGCCACTTTTCTTCCCTCTGCCTTAAGAAACTTGAAATTGAAAGTTTGTTTAGAGAAATGAAATCTATTTAGTCAGAAATGAATCTTTTTTTAAGAGGATTAAAAACCTTTGTTCATTATCGTAGGTTGCCTGTGTTGTAAGTACATTTTTCTGGTTCTTGACAGTCTTTACAAAGAAACAAGAAAAGTAAATCACTGACTGATCAGCTTCATGTGTGCATGGGGAGGGGAGCTGAGAAATAGAGAATTTGGAAGAATATGAGAGCCTCGTCCTGTCCTTTTCTGTTCAGAAAACATGCAGATATTTATTAAAAAATATTAAGGAAACTTAACAGTGAGGCAAGCAAAAATAGCTACACACTGGCTCATAAGATGTGACACAGTCATTGTGGGCATTATGGGACTTTCTGAGCAGTCTGTTAATCAGCTCCCTCCGTGACTTTTTCCACATTAGCACCCCGTGCTCACACTGGCTCTGAAGAGTACAGTGTCTGACCACTACTTCTTTCAAGTTTGCTTTAATCGAGAAGCCAGTAGAAGTGAGTCAGTCGTGTGTATTTAACAGCCACTTCACCATCCCTCTTCTGAGGAAACAATATTTTTTACTGTCCTTACCCCTATCCTTCCTGCCTTGCCATCTTATTGCTAGTATGTTGTCATTCCCCCAAATCATGCGGCTTCTACATGTGCAGTTGTAAGGTCTTTCTGTTATATGAGGAAAGATGCAGAAGGCAGTTGTTTCCAGTTCATTTTACGCTTGGTACTAGACAGCTATAATTTAGACGATAACGTAGAAGGTACATCCCCAAAGTTTTAAGAGTCTTCTCATGGTCTGGGGAGTACACAGTGAGAAAATGTTGGACTGATAGGGTCAAACCAGTGTGTTACTCTGTGATAGTGGGGCAAAGCCCAACGGGGGATGACAATGTCTACATCACAGCATTGTGATTTGAATATTGGTTTTAAATGAAGAAAGTTGTGGTGATTCCAATATCTCACTAACAAACTCATCTCACTTTACATCTGCAGTGAGATGTATTTATCTCACTTTGTGGCTGGTGGAAAAAACTTGACTCCCTTTGTTCTGGGACCTGAGGAGTGTAAGCAATAATAGACAACGGGAAAACAGAAGGGAGATGTGGGGAGAGAAGGGAGAAAAATGAGTCCCAGCAGAGCTAGGGGTTACATAGTTGTCATCATACTAGTTGTCATTGAATAGGGTGAGCCTGGGGGGTGGCTGGCTCCTGAGGTCAGACAGGCTGGAAACTTCTTAGCTGTGGCTGAGCACAGTTGTACGGGGCCAGGTGTACAAAGATGTGGGCAGTCATGTAAGTTTTCCTCCCCTAATGAGCCCTGTGGATGTTGTCACTTAGATTAACCAGCTGATGCTGTAACTGCAAGTTTTCTTGGCATCCCATTGAACAGTACATAGAGAAAAAAATTTTTACTGCCAGTTTTTCTACACCTGACCTGAGGGTGCATGCGTGTTGCCCTGGGGCTTCCCTCTCACTGACTATTCCTGTGTCAGGGTTGTGATACCCGAAGAAGTAGTTATTTTGGACTTACAAGTACATCTACACAACTTGCTAATTATTTTAAGTAAAGACCTGTGGAAAGAGAACCCCAGATGTGGCAGCCTTGTGAGGCTCACTACTTTATACTTAGCTGAAAGTCTCCTCGAAGAGGTTTGTTTTTCCTATAAAGCTTATTCTGAGTGGCTTTTAATGTTTGTTATGAATTATTCTGCCAACTAAAGCATTTGCAGAGCTGCTGTCCCTGACAGCTGATGGCAATTGGTTTTGAAAACACACAGAACAGCTTTAATGTTTAGAAGAAACTGGCCAATAATTTGAAGTAAAGGTATTAGTAATAAGCTACAGCTAAGAACAACATTGCAGTTTATTCTCTGAGGGATGCATCCACTGTAATTCCTTTTTCCCCACTGAAAAACACACTCTGAACTCTGTTAATCTACTGGGTAACAACAGAAGAACTTTTTAGGCACTTGTCCAGAACCTGCAGCTAATCTGTCTGAAAAAGAAAAAAAAGACTAAATAATGGGTTTAAAACAATCTGTTAGAGGGAGGCTGAGAAACGAGCTCACCTGAAAGTATACTCTGTTCCTCCCCATGGAGCCCTCTTGCCAGAAATTGTTTCTGTGGCAACAAATCTGTTACCAGCTGGGTTGTCTTGGAGTTTGTTATGGGGTTGCTTATGCTCAGATCTGTCACCATGCCAGAGATGAACAGAAATGGAAAACTGATCTGGCGAACAGGTAATGGAGAGGGCACTCTGCTGCCATTACTGTTGCTCCACGAGAGACATCCTCCTGATGTTCTGTACTCAGAAATTGCTATGGACAGCTATTGCTGATAGGATGAGCCTAGTCTCACATTTCTGAACATTGTTGCTTTATTCCACAAGCTTTCAAGCTTCCTTTCTCTCATGTTGTTTGCCATGGGTCGACAGTAAGGATGCATAAGCTTTGAAGAGATGTTAGACATCTAACAGAGAAAGGGGAAACCAAACCCCAATGCATTACAAAAGAAAAAGTAGTCAAACTTAAGTCTCTTTAGTGACACCTGAATAAAATGCTGAAGATGAGTGACATCAGTAGGGAAGAATGGAAACATTATTACAGAGATCTCTTGGTTTGGCTTTCTTACAACTCAAAATTTTAGCAACAATTAGAATTTGATCATTCTGTATCTGGAAACATTTTGTCTTCCATGTGCTAAAAGAAAAAGGAGAATTTTTGCTCTGTGATAGGTAACGATTTAGTGTCTACACACATCTAATTAGAGGATGTATCCGGCTTGTGCTTTACATTTAAGAAATGATCAGACATAGCTTTCAAAATAGAAATTGTCTTTTAATCTTGCAAGAGGCTTAAACTAAAATCTGTTAAACTAAAAACTCTATAATGTGAGGACATTATTATTTGGAATTCGAACTTGTGTCCAAATTTCAGAGATGGTCTTATACCTCCACCGCAGAGCAGGACCTGGATTTCTGAACAGCTCTCAAGTTTGGAATCCCACATCTACTGTGCCAGTTTTGCCATTTCCCATGCAAGATCTTGTCGCAGCTCCCCTGCAATGAGTATTTGAATGTCTCCATTTTCTCTAGTCAGGTGCATGTTGGGAAGCATGAATGGTGTACAGTAAGGTTGTTGCTTTTGCTGTGAGTTGCTTCTCTGATGCTCTGAGAGGAGTGTTTTTCATTTCTGTGAGGTCATGGTTCTTCAACTATTTTTTCAATTTTTGTGCTGAACCTCTTTTATCCAGATTAATACCATTCTTATGGGCAGGTTCTTCTTCACAGTCTTCTTTAAAAGCAGACTAGAGAAGGGTCAGTGAGTTTTCAAGCATATGGATGGCTGAGTTTGTGTCTCCAAGCAATAAGCTGGGATTTGTCTCCCAGAAGAGACGTAGCAAACCTGACAGGGCTCTGACATAGGTGAAGCAGGGAGTCGCTGATCGTACAGATGCCAGTGACATCCAAAGGGTGGGATGGAGAGGTGCTGGAAAGAACCTTTAGGCTCTTAGGCAGGACGCTGAAGTACAGAAATTCAGCAGCACTGTGCTGAGGTAGGCTTCTCACAGCATATGCAGGGCCAGACAGAGGTATAGAGAGAGACAGTTTCAAGGTATGATGAAGAAAATGGAGGAGGGAAGATGGGCTCATATACTTTGGGAAATGGGGGCACTCAGGAATAAGGGAAGGCCAGACTTTGCTTAAATCTTAATGAAAGCAAGACACTAACACTTAAAACCATGTGAGTACTAAAAGAATTTTTTTAATTAAAATTAAGGGAGTTGAGGAAATGAAAATTCAGGCAATGAAAATGTAAGCAAGCCTGCAGATACAGATGCCATCACTTTGTTTAGAATGATTTATCCATTGGGAACTAGATTGTTGGGGTCCTGTATCCTCAAGTGAAAAAATAAAGAATGGACTGAAGTTTTCAGTAGTCATCTGGGGAGCAAGAGGAACAACGAGGGAAAAAGCACAGACTAAAACCTTCTGTAAGGTGCACTGCTTCTGCATAATCATGAGAAGTCTGAGAAATAACGTTTTATAACATGCCTTACATGTGAATATTGGCATAGACTACAGGAAACTTGGTTAATCTCCAAAAGAGAAACTGCAAAAAAGGAGGAAGTTTAGTTAAAGGCAGCAAAAATGGATAGCTTAGAAGAGTTAAATCTCTACAGGCTACGTGGGGACTGTTCGAAGACATGCACAAATACATGTGCACACACAACATTCCCCTCCAATGCTGGATCCAAGGAAGAAATACAGAAATATAAAACAGAGACCAAAAAAGACTCATCTGAGTCTGAAAGGAAATGAGCACAGCTAAACAGCAGTACTTGGAAGGGTGAATGGTATGCTGGACTAGAGAGAATTAGATCTAGAATAGCAACGTTTGAAACACACAATAGGGATCAGTGTAAGCCAGAAACACAAACATAGTACAAAGGCACAAAAGAATTATTCCAGTTTTAAATGGTGATGGTGCAGGCAACGTTAGGTGCTTCAGTTGAACAGGCTCCTATCCTATGATGATTTTCATCTCTTTGATTGAAATAAATCCAAACAGAAGAAAAAGAATGAAGTCAAATTAAAATGAGGGGAGGAAAGGAAAAATCTCCAAATATTGTCAACAACTTTTCATTTTATCGTGTCTTAAAACTTTTGTTGTACAAAATTAATCATATACTGAATCATATATGCAGAAAATAGCATTTAAAAGAGAGATGACTTTATTGAATGTATCATTATTTGCTGATGCATGGAATAATGAAAATGTTAACATTGTCCTTGAACAGGAGACATGCTTAATCGCTTTAGGCACGGCAGAGTTTCAACCACATTTCAGTTAGACCTAGCAAGCAAAATTTTTCTCTCCAACAGCCTTTGCTATTTGTCAATGTTATTAGTCAAACATTGATTACTGATGTCCCAAGATACTGCTTGTCAGCAGCACTGCAAAATCAATTCTATCCACTGAACTATCAGTAAAGGAGGAGAAAAAATTGTACAGATAGATGTTTGGTTGCTTTCCATAGTTCTGGTTAGTGAGATAGTTCTGTTTGGAGGGCATGATGTGCTGGTATTTGGGTTTAATTACACCTGGTTCTGTCTGGAGGCAGTGGCATTATAAAAGATGCAAGCAGAAAGAGAATTTGGTCCCTGCTTTGGTCTCTAAAAGTTTTCCCTTGTAACCAATGAGCGATGCTGGGGAGGCTCGACAGAAGGGACTGCCTTGCATGTTGTTGGCACCCCCTCCCCCTTCTGTGCAAGCATATGGGTACAGAGACCAAGTAGTTCTCAGTATACATAACAGCTATGTCTGTATAGTGCCATAAGCATCTGGGCAAAGATACAGGCTAACATCTGGCTTATTCTGCCCAGCGCTGGTGCATGCATGCTGACCGGTACAGGATGCCGGCAGTCTGCTATGGCCCACATACTGTAAGTGGGTGGCCTGTGCTCAGGCTGCTGAGAAATATGTGGGGTGAATCCCATGGGGCCATGGCTCCTTTTGGGCAGTCGCCATGAGAAGCAGGGGCTGTATGGCAGTGCTGGGTCTAGAGGGGCGTGCTGGCAAACCAAGGAAGGCAAAAATCATTGAAATGCAATACAGATAGAACCTAAACTTTAAGACACTGATTTCTATGCAAGACATCTGGCATTGCCTGATGGAGCACTGTGCTGGTGTCAGAGCAGGCTGCAGCATCAGAAGAGGCAGTAATACGGAGTGTTTGGGAAAATGAATCAGAAGAGTGATTTTCCCCAAGGCTGTAGATGGTAAAATGAATCAGAACTCTTCAGAAGGGTGAAGTTCCTATTTCTCAATCCCAGGCTACAACATGGTTGTTCCAGTCCCTGTTCCTTACTGGTAATATTGCATGTTGATCATGGCTTGTGTGGCTTCTAATCAGTAAGACCTGTGTAATCTTGTCTTTTCTTGTGCTGTCATTTTAAATGAGGATCAGTGCACAGATTCAGGATTATAAGCAGTTCTGTTGTCTGTGACTTGTTGTTGCTGACTTAACTGCTGCTTGTGCAATAGAGACAGGACAGTGCTTTCACATCTGTGTCAAGGGGGGTTGTGGGGGTTTGAGTTGACTGAGGTTTTAGTTGAGGGGAAAGGAAGATTTGGAGTTGTTCTCTGAGAAATACAGAGATTTAAGATTCTGCAGAAAGTGGTGTGATATGTTTTCCTCCACCCACTGTCCTGTACTCAAGCGAGTCATCCATGAAGCCTCAGGGAGACATCCCCTGTGGGTAGAAGCTAGTCACTTGAAGGGTCATGTTATCCACCTGGCTGATCTTTAACACCAGGAAGGAGGGGGCAGAGGAGGGTCACTCTTAAAAGCTTTGAGGCAACTATTGCATGACTAATTTCTGTTCTGTGATTCACTTCCTTCATACCTCTTGGGCCTCTTGCCTGAAATTACGCATTGTATGAACTTCTTATTACCATAAATAGGGATTTTCCAAAGTATAGTTTCTTGTCAGCACTTCCCTGTGCTGAACCGGCTGTTCAGACCTTGCACTTGGTAAAAAGGCCCCCAATCCTAGGTAAAGAATAATAAGTAGTCTGAAATATTGGACTAATTGTGCTTATCATCCTATCTGCCTTCCTTACCAATCATGTTAAAATGTCCTTCATATGTGCAGGGCTCATCTAAGAAGTCCAAAGACTTAAAAACCTGAAATGAAATGGTACAGCAGGAGAACATGGATTTTTTTTTTTGGTGTTCATTTTTGTGCATGTGAAGTCATACAGTTTTCACTTCGATATAGCATTCATTTGAAGTAAAAAACTTTCAAAATGAAAAACATTTCATAAAAAATCATTGGAAACTGATGATTTGTTTAAAAATAAAATTCCTTTATAGAAATAATTTTACTTCATGTCAGATTTATACAATTTATTTCCATGTTGTCGCATGTCAGAGAGGGATGAGTTGCATCCTATCATCTGGCAAGCAATAGTGGAGAACAGAACAGAAAGGTCCTGAGAGCTCCCCAGACATTTCTTTGCCTTCAAGGGGCATCAGCTGAACCATTCTCAAGTTGATTGCCAAACATTGAGCTTCCTGATGACAGCCCTACATCCTGTGCACCATCTATCCCAGTGCTCCACTTGCCTTTGTTAGTGGAAAGATTTTCGTGGTGTTTAACCCTGCCTCTCTCATCTTTACATCAATGTTTAATGTGTGTGAAGGTTGTTGCTGTGTTTGCCCTCCATTTGGTCTTCTTTCAACTAAACAAGCCTGGCTCCCTCAGTCTTTGGCTTTGCTAGGCCTCTGACCTTTCCTCTGTACTTCTCCTGACCACAGCCAGCGGATCCCAGAGGATCCATGCACTTCTGCAGAGCCTTTATAGAGGTCCACAGGGTGAAGGGGTAGTACCTACAGCCTGCTGAGACATCCCAGTGTGATATGGGAGGGGGTTCCTTGTTTTCACAACATCGCGTGTTGTTGATTCCAATTCAGTATGTGACCCTGGGAACCCCCACAGTCTTCCTGGTATTCTACTGTAAAATAGGATATACTTTACTACTGACTTCTTGTATCATATGAAATATATAACATGTCTTATACAGCAGTTTGCATATTGGGTAGGAACAAAGCTTGGATACTCGGTGCTCTAATTAAAATGACAAATATGAGCCTAGGATGGTACTCCTAGTGATAGGACAAAGGGTAGTGGCTTTGAACAGAAAGGGGGTAGATTTAGATTAGCTACAAGCAAGAAATCCTTTCAGATGAGGGTGGTGAGGTGCTGGCACAGGTTACCCAGAGAAACTTTGGACGTCCCCTCTCTGGAGGTGTTCAAGGCCAGGCTGGATGGGACTTTGAGCGACCTGGTCTACTGGAAGGTGCACCTGCCCATGGCAGGGGACTTGGAACTCAATGATCTGTAAGATCCCTTCCAACCCAAACTATTCTATGATTCTATAATAATCTCCTGAGTTATTCAGGGCATTTTTTTCTGAAATATTGACATTTTCCAGGAATGTAAATTTTGTGTTTCAACAAGTGTTCCCTGTGACCTCTTCCCGTATTAGCCCACAGGGTGCTGTGTTGTTACAAGTTACTGATGTGTGGTACCTTAGCTCTCTTATGGTCATTCAGAAGTGCTCAGCTGCTTGCTTTCTGGGTGGCTTCCTGCCTCACTGGAGTGAGTTTGTTTGCCTTACGAAGTGGGTTGAGTATAGAACATTTAAATTTGTGATCCATAGTGATTTATCTGTTCCTTATGGATGTTCATGATCTGCGGGTCAGGGCACTTGGAACATTAAACTACATTACTGTGTTATTGCTGATGGGGAAATGAGAACTGGGACTACATTTAGAGGTGCCAAAATTATTTGAATTAATTAAGTGGCTAATTTAAGTGGGTTGTCTTCACTGGCTTCTAGCTGCATTGCATTCATCAGCCCACACTGCTTACAATAGACTGCATAGATCAAATTTCTCAGTTACAGTGATGTCCAGTCTAGTGCTTTCAACAAGTATCAAATTCACTATGAAGAAAAAAAGATTCACGATTCAAGTATTTGTCATGAACTTGTTACTCAAATCCATATGATCTATTCCTAATGATGAATTTATAAGTTGAGGGCATGAAACCCTCAACTACCCTACTATGGTGGGCCAGATGGGATCTGAAGTTTTAGCAATGAAATATTTAATGTAACTAGCTTACTGCAGACTTAGGAGAAATTTGGTAAGCAGAAATTAAGAAGCTGGGACAAATTCCCAGGATGTCAAAGTCCAAGCAAATGGAGTGATTTACCCAATGCTATGAATGATTGCATGTCTGTGTTAGGGAAAATTGAACATCGGTGACTAATTAGTCTTTTGTTTATATATGGATTTTTAAAAAATGTTGCTAGCTTCCTTCTTTGACAATAGGTTTATAAATGGAGTCATACAATAATGACAAAAGTAAAGTGATTTGTAATTTACAGAATACTTTTATGGTTTCCTCCAACTGAAATGGATACACAGAGTAATAATTCCTGTACACAGAGGTTCATGTTAGAAGGGTCCACTCATAAGTTAACACACTGAATGGGTTGTGTATGGACCTATAGTTTGTTCTTCCAATGCAAAAAAGCAGACAGAAAACAAATGGCAAGTAAGTATAGAGAGGTAGCCTTTCTACTTTACAAACAAAACCAGCAGAAAGCAGAGACAGAACTCCTTGCAGCCAATGGCTCTTCATACAGAGGTTTGACAAAAACATTTCTGTGCACTTTCTGTTGTACTGACTTTAGTTTATACTCTTAAGGACCATGTAGCTATCTTTAAAGTGGTATACATTTAATTCCAGATTCACTGAGAATGAGTTCCTAAACTGAGGTTTAGAAACTGACCTAATAAAAATACATGGTATGATCAGTAGATGTTTAGGTTTAGCCTAAATAAATGCCAGATGTCCACCAAAGCTGGTGTATCACTCCCCCTCCTCAGCTGGACAGGGGAGAGGAAATATGACGAAAGGCTCGAGGGTCGAGA
>Ga0181612_117989_pt1 | contig 11182 bp, 3 predicted proteins | sample HoacroProtozoa21_FD_119630 | JGI IMG/M metagenome (GOLD analysis project Ga0181612, IMG submission 119630) | Hoatzin crop microbial communities from Cojedes, Venezuel. Combined Assembly of Gp0051906, Gp0051904, Gp0051908 | reverse complement strand
TATTCAAATACTGAGCTCAACGACAGCTTCCAGGGACTTCATCAGGAAGTAAAAAGCTCCTCAAACTCTTCCTTTTCTTTGGATTCCCATGTCCTCACACATGAAGAAGGTACAACAAGAAAATGTTTCCTACTGTTAATAGAACTTTCTGCTAAAATGATTGCCAGAGGATACTTGGAGAGAAAATCAAGTAATTGAATGTGAAACTGCAATATTTAGTTTCAGTTTTAAGAGCAGGTATGAAACCAGCCCTGGCTCTAGCATTGCTACCTTTGCCTCCATAGTGTAATGGAAGCTGTACTAGGTGACGGCTTTGATTAATTTATGCTAAGGCCTGGCATATATTTGGCACAACTGACTGCATAGTAGCCTTCAATAGATTAAATCAGCCTTCCCAAATAGGAACCCGAAACTCTCATGGCAGCAGTGAATCTCTCTGCCAGGAATTCTAAAGACAAATAGCAAGAGCAGGGTATGATTTTTTTTTTCTCATTAATGGTGGAACAAACAGAAAAAGGTCCCTTGAAAGTTAAAGCTTAGCTGCTGCAGAGTGTCCTCATGTATTATGAGTGAGAAACAAAGGAAACTGAGAAACTTCAAAGCTTCCTGTGGCATTCAGAGCTTTCCATCTTCAAAGTACCTCTCTCTTTTGTAGTTCTGCTCTGGGTTTAATTAATACATTTTAAATATTGTTACTGTAAACAGCGTCATCTTTGTTTTCTACTCAGTTCTTTTTCACAGTAATTTAAATTATTTTATGAAGCTATCTGTCATCTTTATTTAGTGCCTCTTAACCTCTTTTCTTTTACAAATGAGTAGTCACCTCCAGTTGAGATTAAAACAACACTGGAAAGGGGTTCATGTGCATGTGAAGCAGTCCAGAAGAAAAAAAATTCTTTGCCTGCCTTTTATCTACATTCTCTAAAGCAAAAATAGACATAACTCTCTCAGTTCATGTATTAGCAATATTTTAATATTTTAAGGTGGAAAAGAGAGATTTAGAAGTTAGAATATATCTTATTTTCCCTTAGAAAGCTAATTGTAGACAACTTCATGAGAAAGAAAAACGTGAAAATTGCACATCTGCATACATGGAGTCTTTTACGTTCATGCTGTCATTAATTTTTTTCATGTGTATTTTGTGGATTTGGAGATGGGGGAGAAAGAGAAGAGAGGATCATATATTCCTTCCCGTACAGTATCTTTGCAGTTCTTTCTTTAAAATATTCATTGATGAGAAAAAGTAGAAGGTAATACTGAGGAAATGTCATTTTGCCAATTACCCAGAATACTGCCTTGTAGTTGACATTACTTTGTTGTATGAGCCTAAATGGATTGATTGTTTTATAGAAATATCACAATACTAGGCATTTTAATATTTTTTTCTGTGCTTAGTTCACTAACAGTAGAAAGAGGGAAAAATCACTAGCAAGGTGACTTCAGGAAAAACATAAAACTATTTCTCAACCCTGGTAAGTGATATGAATGCAGTTGTGCTCTCCTGAGTGGGAGTCTCGGTTTCCAGTCTGATTCCTGCCCCAGTCACACGGTTGAGATCGTGCCACACTTGAGGCAGAGAAGAGGCATTTTTAATGCCAGTGTAGCATGATTTAAATCTCTCAGCTTTCCAAAACATAATCCTTCCTGCCTTCCAGAATGTAAAAGAACTCAAGTCAGAGGGCACTGAAGCTAATGAAAGCTTTCCTTTTGACACCCCTGGCCCTCAGTTCAGGCTTAAAGCACATAATGATTGCTGCTACCTTTAATTCCTTTTAAAGTCCTCTTTTCAAATCATGACTCATCTCTTCCTTCTCCTATCTGAATATCCACTATTACAGCTTATTCTTGCCCCAGTGCATGTAAATGGGAGGTTCTCCAGTGTCTGGAAAGGAGCCGGATCAAATTTTAAATGCAGTTTCAGGGTCAGTCATAGTCCCATGGCTGATACACGCTCACTGTTGTCTTCCCATGGCAATAATTTATGTAATGTTAGTATTTGTAAGATTGGGGGGGTGGGGGTGTTCTGCAAAAAGCAAACACTTCTGCATCTTGACTGTCTGTGTTTGTATGTGCATGTAGACAGTGAATTTTAATTTTATGTCAACATTACTGCAAAGAATGGAAGAAACATATACCAAAAATGTAATTTATAAATACACAAAAATCAATCATTGTTTACCAGACTTGTGTCAGGCCAGTTCTTATTAGTCCTACCTGCTCCGGCAATGTTTTTGGGAAGATACAAATGGATACTACAAATACATGTTTCTGTTACTAAAGGAAAATAACACACATAACCTAAGCTTGGCTTGTTTTGTGAAAATCATTTATTCACAATTTGACTATTCTATCTTTCTAGTTACACAGCATCTGTTTTGTATCCATTTCTTGCTGCAAGTTTCATGCAGGCCTTATTCAGCTCTTCCATTTTAATTCTTCTTCTAAGTTAAGGTTCTTTTTCTTTCTTTCTTTTTGTTTTAATATATTCTGCGTTTATGATGGATGCTCTGTTTTCCTTTTTCCTTTCTCTTATCTTAAAAGCTTATTTCCTGTAAATCTTTTTCACCTCATTTCTATTTTTGTCTGATGTTCTGGTTCCCCAGCTCACAAATTTTATTGATATTTTCTGATCCTTCCTTTTTTGTAATCCATTTTTCCTTATCTTTCTTTATACTTCCCTGTCTCTACGTCCCCTATCCCCACTCTTTCCTCTTTGGATCTTGTTGTTTTTGCTGGCTGACTGTCATTCAAAATACTGCAGCAACATAACAAGAAGATCCCCTGAGACTCCATGAACAATCCTGTGAAAGCAGCTGCTCTTGTGATGTTTTCAGCAGGAAAAATGCACAGAAAAGACCGGCTGGACCTGGGGCCCAAATTATGATGCCGGTGAACTGCCCCTTGTAGTGGTTTGTCCGAGTTCTAAGGATGGGACAGGATATTCTTCCAGTCCTCACTTGCCCATCTCCTTAACTGCGCTATGTTCAGAATGTTGGCTTGCCGTCACATATATTCTCCCTCTAAGTTTTCACAAAGATCTGGTCTGGGGTTATTTGTGTGTGTGTGGCAGGGGAGAGATTTATTTGGTATCTTCTTAGGCAAACTGTGATTTAAGCCATATTTAGATAATAAAATAGAGTTTCTTTAAAATTTTAAATGCCACTTGATATCAATCTATTAATTTAACTGAGGGCTTCAAGGGATTTCTAAATATGAAAAAATGGATAATAGAAAATAAACCATTGTAGCAATATTTTTTCCATGAAATTCCACAGCAAAATGTATACTTTCTGTCTATTTCTGCACTTCTGTGTTAGGTTATAAATTGAAACATCTCTAATAAAGCGAGAATACTAATTTTAGGATACAAACTTAAATGTGCCCAGAAGGATATCATGTTTCTAAGGTATCATCAGCATTATAAAATGCAATGGCTAGTATGAATTGTAACTGGAAACTTTTCTTTTTGATCAATTTATGCTTATCCTTATGCCATACTTATTTGGGGTACTGTATTCAGTAGCAATTTGTAATAATTCCTATTATTATCATGTTTACAAATAAATAATTGTCAATGAAAAAACCACCTGCCTTTATATACGTTTTTGGTGGAATTAGTATTGGGCACTTTTTTAACATTTTACTAAACGTATATCTCTTGATTTTTATATAAATGTATGTGACAAAGGTGGTGATGATGCTTATGACAGGTGTAGTTGGGTACTTTTTCCTGTAAAGAAGAACTTGTCAGGTGAACCATAACCTAATTTATAAAGTCTACTAAATCTTTATCTAATGTTTTGGTAGAAAGCTACGACAGGAAGCTTTTTAGTCGTTTATTTGAAGCAGCTCGTCATTCTTAGAAGGTTTCAGCTTCATAGGCTAGTGTGTAAGAATCATCTACTTGTATGTGTCTGACTGAAAGTGGGTGTTTCTGAGCTATGAAGTCAAATAACTAAGTGTTTCCATGTGAATACATTTATTTGCCAGCTTGATACGAGAGACTGTACAGTATCTCAGTTTGGTCTGCAAGCTCTTATTCACACAATAATGCTTCTAATACTAATACTGTTAACTTAGAGTGTATCTGTACAAACAGCTGGTAGGTCAGGATCACAATAAGGATAATAAGGATAACAGCCATGTTCTGAAATTTTACTATTTGTCAGTCATTCCCACGTGGCCCTATAATAGTACACAGGTTTCCGAAGCATTGCAAAATATGGTACTCTAAACAGCAAACTGTACTCAGAATAGTTTTCAGTGGCATCTGAGGGTCTCAGCTTTTTCTCATGTTCATTTCTGAGCAAGTACAGTCATAAAATATTGCATAAATTATTGTGATTTGATTTTCAAGTTTGTACTAGATCTGGGCCAAAACAATCATTGCCTTTAGGATTTATGGTAGTTTTCTAAGGAACTGGGGCTGTACAGAACAACTACATTCCTTTCAGTTGTTAAGTTTTGAGTCTAGGAACTATGCTTTGTCTGTCTCAGTTAAAAACATGTTAGAAAAGTGTGGAAATAATAATAAAACATTGGGACTTTAGTCCAAGCTGCTAATGTAAATGTTACAACCTCTTGTGACCTACCTACCTTTGTTAGTTGAATATATCTTCCTTGTATTCTTCTTTTGCCTTTGCCTCTCTTAGTCTGTGAATTTTGGTGTGTTTCAGTATTACAGAAATTTCCAATTAGTTGTCTTGAATCAATCATTTGACATTGCTAGACTCTATTTTTCTTTGTTTTTTTCACAACATGGTATTTTTTCCAGGTATATTTTTCAAGTAGGAAAAAAATAGTTCATCACTAAAAAGTGATTTTTGTGGTAGCTACAAGAACAAATAAGTCATATCACCTATATCGCTTTGGTTCAGAAGTAATTCGATGTACCTGTATTGAACGCAGTGATACTGATTCTATAATTTTATCTAAATAGGCACTAACTTCAGATGAAACTATGAAAGCTAAATAATGCATTCGCATCAGAAAGCATACTGTGCCCTTTCTATCTTCCCCAGCCCTCTGGTTTCTATCTAAATCAATATCTGTGTACTGCTGTGATGGCTCACAGCACGACGTGCATTTGGCATACTGAAACTGTTACATGCTTTAAAGCAACACAGGATCTTTTGGAAAGGCACTTTTTCCCTCAAAATGCTACTGCCAATGAAGACACATACTAATGGTCAATAACAACCAATTGCCTCGGTTACAGAAGGCACTGAAATGGAAAAGTAACCCATAGAACAGAAAATAAATGGAAAGGAAATTTTTATTCTGGATCCATACAAGTTTTTCAGTTTCACTAATCCAGAAAGCTTAATGTTGGTAATATACGTTTCTGTCTTTATTTGCATTTCTTTCTGGTCTTTATCTCTGTTATTATATGGTTATTTTTTTCCCACAGCATAATACATCCCTTCTAGGAATAAACGGATTTCGTCTGCTGAATTATTTTAGTCCTTGGCTTTTAGTTGGGGTTTTTTTGCGTTTTTTTGTTGTTGTTGTTGGCAGCTTTTTTTCATTTTTGGTGATGTACTGGGGAAATATCCATATCCACAGCTGTAATTTAATTTTGGTGATTGCTAAAAGTGTGATTACAGATCAAATCCTTTACCCAACAGCACTCCTGGAAATATAAGGGAGAAAATTTGAATTATTGTATTCAGTACTACAAATGAAAACAGGGAAATAAAATATAATGACTGGTGACATGTCTCACAACACGCTGCAACAGAAATATTAGCCAGTGTCTGAAATTCAGGGATCAATGAGGGCTTCCTAATCGATATGTGCTTATGTTTATTTCAGCCAAGCCTGTAAAAGTACGGGAGAAAGAATAAGCCTGAAAATGGCCGCTGTGGAAAAATATGATAATTCTATCACCGGGAGATAAAATGCTTCCCAGGTAGCAGCTTTGTAAAGGGTGTAATGGGTTTGCTTCCTCCTTTATAAGTCTTCTGGGGTGGATTAACAGCTAGCTATTAAAACTCAGAGTACTTCTCAAACAATGACTCAACTGTTTTGATATTTCTCTAGTTTTACAGGACATGTTTTTTGTATACAACGTCAGGTTCCAGGTGAATTAGAACAACTTGTGAATTAGAACAACTTGTTTTCTGTGATCCAGTTTTTGAACAACATATGCTGGGTATTCAACAAGTATCCTGTTCTAACTGTGTCTCAAAGAGGAGAAGTTTCATCTTTCAACCCTGGCCACAGCTGATGTGCAGCTCCGGTGCTCTGGGAACATATAATTTTCTTCTGCTCTAATTCCTCTGGGGAGGGCTGATCCCCACTTCTACCTGGACAGGGATACAGTAGAAAAAGTGGGAGGTGATAACGCTTTTGTCAGTATGTGCTTCTCCCCAAGTTCTGGGAAGCCCTAGGAAGCATCAAACTTCAGCCAATTTGTGCTTACAATAGGGTAGCGGAACAGTAGGTTAGTCTTTATTACAGTCTTGAAAAGAAAATTGAGGTCTGTGAGTCCAGAGGTGGAAATGTTGCCTTAAATTTTCTTCTTGTAATTTGTGCTCACAAAGTGAAGGATTTTTTTGCAGTATACAAAGGTCAATCGATACTCTAAAAGTACTATGCATCTCTTTTGTTTCTATTTTCAAAATCTCAGGACCATTGTTAGAAAATACATTTGCAACTCTTGAGCAACCACTCTAGCAATCATCACTGTACACTGTGTTGTTATTTGACATGGTTTCTTTAAATAGAATGAGAAAAAAAGAAAGAAAATTGTGAAAGGGAATTGTGTTTTTGGCTTTCTTTTTAGTTTCTACATCTGTTTTTATTACGCTATTTAAACATTATGCATTTCCATTCTTTCATTCCAGTGACATTACTAATATTTCATTGATAACTTTGGGGAGAGTAGAATGAAAAAATAGTGTTTGTTTGTATAATTAACGTTACAGATTGGTAACTAGAGTAGATCTGACTCTAAAATAAGAATTGCCAGTTTATACTTTGTACCTTTTGCTCTTCTAAGTCCAAAAGATGTTTTGTGATGTCGTGTAAGATATGTGCAGATTCAACAGCTGCAATTATATTTAACCAATGTATTTTAACTGATCTATTATAAATCAGATTAAAATATCTAAAGATACCTTCTAAAATTAGGTCAAAGCTTGTAAATTTAAACCTTCAATACTAACACCTGAACAAATATACTTCCAACTTCATTACTGAATTTATCTATGGTCCCTGTCGCAAAGCCTTGTTTTATTTTGCCTTTGTTATCTTACCTGATTGTTTCAGCCCAGTGAATTCATATGTTTGCAGTGAATCCACACAACCAAATCACCAGGCTGTAGCATGTGCTGGCAGACCCCTGTAGTGACCCTCAGGTTGGGCTTGGTGTGTCCTCTCCTGCTCAAAGTTGCTTTGCTCCTAAATCTTCACATTTGCAGAGATGTCTGAGCCGGCTAACCTCTTAATCAACCCATAAATGTAGGTCAGCGCTGTATCACTTTGTATACAGTTTCATATACGTAGGATGGGAAATTAATGTCACACTCTAAAACGTTTTTCAGTCTCTTGATAAAGCATGTGGTCTTCATGTATCATAAGCATATCATCTTCCTTTTGACTGGATGACTATATCGTTTGGAGTAGTGAAAGGTATAACACAGGCCTAGGAACACAGAATAAGGGGTGTTGCATCCCCTCTATTCATTTACTTTTAATCCACAAGTGAAAATGTTCTTTTCCTCTCATTTCTGAGAGAAATAAAGCTTTTCTATCCAGTGGGTGAATGTTACAAACTATGCTTGTGGAAGCCTTGCAGGAATAAACAGGGCTTTATTTTCCTGTATTACCTTACATCGCTGTAGAACATTATTCTGGAAATCTAAGGAATAGTTTACTGCTTTGTATTGCAAATTGTACTGTTCAGGCTCATCCTGGATTTTGATTTTACTTTCTGTGGAGGTCTCAATGACCTATAGAGAAAGAACTTTCATTTTCACACTAGGATTATAATAACTTTTTAGAGATACAAATAGTACACACCGGTACAGAATAACATGGGTCAGATTAAAAATCCAAATACTTCCTGATTCAAAAAATATTTCTCAAGGTGTACAGTCTTCAGCTCTTCTTTACAATTTGATGACCAGTAGTTTTTTGAAGGAGTTACAGAGCTTCTCAGACAAATTACTCTGATACATATTGGACATAATCTTATCATTCAGAAAATGGAAATTTTACTCCATGCAAATCAGAATTCAGGAGCAGCAGAGACAGCATGGCAATGGGATTCATCTTGGGCCAGCAGAATGTCCAGGCATTTTATTTACCTGGTTTAGCATGATTATTTTGTGCTATATTTTGTAGCCTTAGGAGACTACAACCCCTACAGCTACCATAGCATCTGGACTTTAAGTCAAGAGCAATTACGTCAACTGTGTGTAGAAGTCTGTTGAAACTGCTTTGGTTAGTAGAAGGACAGGTAGGGTACTACTGACTCATGCTGATGTGGCTCCAGCTCTGTGATACTTGCATTTCAAATGCTTGTTGGCAAAATGACAGTGAGTTTTCTTTCCATGCATTTCCATCCAAATTTCAGTGATTTTATTGGCTGTGGCTTGCAGAATGCCACTTTCATATCTTCATTCATCTCTCTGTAGACAGTGCTTATTTTTAGTGCTGCAATCGCTATGGTGCCTGGGAGGAAAAATACATTTCTATATAATAAGAACTTGGAGAAGTTCCCTGTTAACATAGTGCAGATAGTCATCTGTAATATCACATCTTAAAAGTAGCGACAATGTCTAGAAAATAACAAAAAAATCAACAATCTAGATTTCCAGCGTACTCAGAATGCTGTTCTACTACCAGTTGTGTATAAACCTACTTTATTGTAATGGGATTGCAAACTCTGGAGCAAGATGAAGCATCAGACTTCCAGCAATAGAAAATAATAGTGTTATTTGATTTATCCATGTCCTAGATATTTTTGTAGCCACACCTTTCTCAGTCTTCTTTTGGAGGATGGGATGTCTCTTCCTAAGTTGGGTCACTGAGGTGAATTGTTTTCTGGTTTTGAATCCTTTCTGTGACACCTGTAAGAGCCTGGCTAACTTGTATCAAGAACTAGGAGCGATATGTCCCCCGCCAGGTGGAAAAGCCAGGTGTGTTCAAGGATAAACAACAGTGTCAAAAAACCTTGCAAAATTATAATTTTAGTGATTTTCATGTTTGCATTCTCAGCCTCTTCCTTGTTTCTTGTCTTTTTAATATCGTAGAGTCTTCAAGGAAGCGATCATCCGTCCTTCTGTATGTTTGTTAAGCACAAGTATATTCTGAATGTGGTGGTAACTGTTTATTTCTACATTATAAATTAAATGGCTGGATTTCTGTGGGTTTTGTGTGATGTGCAAGAGAGCATTTTCATATTTGCAAATAAACAAAAACAAAAAGCAACAAAAAACATGCCTGAAAAAAGATTCTGTTTGAAAGATTCCAGTTTTAATCTCGGTGATTTTCAGGGCTAAATTGTTTCCTTGAGTTCATTATCTTGAATGTATCAGTTCTTCCCAGCTGGTCAATTAAGCCTTGGGAAATGTCCCGCATTTTGCTTGTTATAACTGTAAACCAATAATTTGTAATACTTGCTGTATGTTCTAACCTCATAGTTGCCTTCTGTTGCCAAGTAGTCTTATTCAAAAACGGTGAGTTTCCTTATACTGTGATACCGGACTGCTGTTCATGAAATAATTTTAAAGTGACGTTTCTTTTTCAAGAACTGGAGGATTTGTTACTCATGTATCTACAGCTTCAGGGATGCAAGGCTGATCATAATTTAGTCATTCATTGCAAAGCTATCTTCTTCCCAATAGCCTCCACACTTCCAACAATTTCCAGCAATCTGATAGCTTGTTTGCAGAGATAATGTCAGATTTCTCAGTGCTTTATAATTTTCCGTAACAATTGTGTTTTGTTATCCTTCGATCATTACCTTGATTACTTTATTTTTTCTCTTTCTCTTTAATCCCAAGATCCAAGGTCTTCAAATTTATACATTGCAACAATTCAAATCGAAATAATTTCTGGCCATGTTTGAATAGCTGCTAAGTTCTTGCAAAACATATTTTACAAATCTCTATCTTTTAACATTATGGACAATGGAAGTGAATAAACCCATAGTAAAATCTTGATTAGAAGAAAACTGAAGAGAATTCAAATCTTCAGCTTTCAGAGTTGTGTATGCCAGTGGTATTGGACATCTTTAGCATCCTATGAATCAGCCCAAGAATATGAAAAGCTCAAGTAAATAAATACACAAAAGAACAGAGAGAAGCATGTCGTTTAGATGCAGTTCATTTCTGACATGACCCATCTGTCTTCCAAAGCACATAAAAACTCATCCCTTCTAATAACCATTTTATCAAGTCTGACAGAGTTTCTCTTGCTGTCTTAATGCTGCACCGATCTGGGCTAAGCACACTCTGGCAGCAGTTGCGATTCAAATTTGTATTTTGTCTTTTGCTGGAAAATAGATGATTGATTGCCAGTGCAGTTCAGAAACACATGGGCCATTCATTCCTGGCTAGTTTTCTTCATGCACTTTCTACAATTGTCACTGTTTCCCTCAGTTCTTATTATAGAGCAAATCATTCCCTTGCCCCTCATCCTGCTGTGCATTCAAGGTTCCCAGCTGTCCTCATTTTCTCTATTCTTTTAGGAAAATCTCTTCAAGAATCTGGTCTTCAATGCCTTTTCCTAATTTTCTGTGGTTTTAGGATCTCTTGTAGTGCAAACCCACATGGGATATGGTCATTTGCATTATTCAACCCTATTATCTTGTTACTTTAAGCCATGCCACTTTCAATTGAAGTTGTCTAGTATATTACTCTAGTTGTGGTTATTCTTTGCAGCATTTACTTTGATCCTCTTCTCTAAATGCAACATTTGAAAACCCTCTCTGTCTGATCTTTTCTTCTTTTTCTAAGTGTCATGTACATGTGATTGCTGACCACAAAATACATTAGCTTGGCAAATATTTGTGCTCTCCAAATATTTTTCATTCTGCATGCTTTGTCTTCTGAAAGGCAAAAGTACAGGCATAGGGATAATTTTATGACAAATTAATTGACGACAGGAGATTTCAAATCTGTTTCTAATTCCATATGACTGACACAGTTAAGGAAAGAGAGACACACAAATT
>Ga0181612_113566_pt1 | contig 11182 bp, 6 predicted proteins | sample HoacroProtozoa21_FD_119630 | JGI IMG/M metagenome (GOLD analysis project Ga0181612, IMG submission 119630) | Hoatzin crop microbial communities from Cojedes, Venezuel. Combined Assembly of Gp0051906, Gp0051904, Gp0051908 | reverse complement strand
GCGCGGGGCTGAGCGCCCAGCCGGGGCGGCGCCGCCATCTGCTGGCCCGCGCCGAAACGCCGGGCGGCGGGGGGGTGGGTGCTCTGCTCCCACACGGACGGACGGACGGACCCGGGTGAGCAGCGGCGGGGACGGGGCTCTCCCGGCGGGGCGGGGACGAGCGGGCACCGGCAGAGCCCGCTGCCCGTGAAGTTCCGCGCTGAGCGAGAGGCTTCCCGAGAGCGCTCCGCGCCAGCACCGTCCGCGCAGCCCCTACGGGCCGGGGGTGGCGGGGGGCGAGCGCGGTCCCGGGAGACCGCGGCGAAGCGAGCGCAGGGGGCTGCGCGTCGGCGGCGGGCCGCCGCGGGGCAAGCGCCGGAGGGGCGGGGGGAGGGCGCGGGGGTGCGCCCGCGGTGCGGGAGCCGAGAGGTGCCTCGGCGGAGGGGGGAGCCCGCCCTTCCTCCGGTCCCTCAGCCCCTGGCAGGCACCGGGCTCCTCACTGCGCCGTCCGGAGCCGGCCGCCCGGCGGCTGCTGCCCGCTCGGGGACGCGTGGCCTGTGACCGGCTGAGGCCGGCTCCAGGAGGTGCTCGGGGCAGCGTGGTCACGGCCAGGAGGGGCAACGGCGGGGTCTGTGCGGTGCGGCGGAACTCCAAACACGCAGGCGAAGCGGTGGAAGCGGAGTTGGCCGTCGCAGATCGGACGCTCGTCCCGCTCCGCCGCGGCCTGCTGTCCGACTGTGAGTCATGCGGCGGTTCGGTGCCGTGAGAGGAGCCGGTCAGGAGCACGGGGTAGCTGAGGTTGGCAGGGACCTCCAGAGCATTCCCGGCCCAACCTGCTGCGCAGTCCGGGGCCAGCTCTGAAGCTGAATCGAACTTCGCAGTGAGATGAGGTTGCTGAGGCCTAAATGTCAGAAAACACGCTTGAAAGACCACCAAGGGAAGTCATGACTCCAGCCGCAGGCTGACCCGCTAGGTGACACCTAACAGGAGAGATCTGGGCTGGGCAAAACCAAGGTGAGTGAAGTCAGCAAACCAGCTTTAGTTGTAATCTGCCTTTACCCTAATGGCCTAGAAAATTAGGATTACAAAGGCTTTTCTGGGAAGATTAATAAAAAAAATAGCATGCACTTGTTTAACTGTACTGTTTACAGGCCTGGAATGACTACTGTAATGACCTAAAGTAACCTGGTCGTCCCAAATTCACGTAAAAATGACTTTCAGCAAGCTGTATGATTGCATATGAGCTGTACACCTTCAGTGCTAGGAGACCTGTGGTCATCTGCCCTGTTATTACTGTCGTGTCTCAGACTCTAAGGCAGCTTCAAATTCAGGATGACTCACATTTCAAAAGGAATTTCAGGATGGGTCTCACATTTCAAAAGGAATAAAGATTGAAAATAAAAATAATTAAATAAAATAATCCCATGTGCTTTTTCTGCAGCTCCCAATACAGCCTTCTTTCAGAGTCCCATGCACAGCCTCAAGACAGCCCCTGCGCAGCCTTCCCCCTTGTTCCTGCAGCGCGGCGTCTGAACTAACAGCAGAAATTACCCCTCCTCTGGGAACCTCCAGCCGCCAGTTTCAGAGATTCTGCCCCGAACACCCTGCCCGCAGGAGCCAGGGCAGCCGGCAGGAACACAGGGCAGGCAGCACCACCTGGCCAAGGTCACCAGAAGCTGCCCCGGGACTCCTGAAGGGGCTGTATATTAAATTCATTCCTGAAGCGCTTTACATCTGGTGTAAAAAACAAGTGATTTTTTTTTTCTTTTTTTTCAAATCTTGATTTCTGGAGACAATACTGAAAGTTCAGAAGGCCTAGGAGAAGCAACAGGGAGCTCTCTAAAGGAAGGGAAGCACAAGCATGAGATGAGAATGGTCTTTGCATGCAGTTAGTTTCTTCACAGCGTCCTCTGAATCACTACCCTTGTCCGGGGAAAAACACCTGGTTTTAAGTGGGCAGAAAGTTAGTTTTCCCAATAAAACCCCCTTGACTCTTGCAAACTGGTCTCAGTGACAGCTGGTGGTCAAACACTTGTTTGAATCATTGCTGTTTGGACATGTTCTTTAGGGGCGCAGAAATCGGGCAGTGATTCAACCGCTCGCAGAAAATACATGAGTGGAAAGTCATTCCTGGTGGGGTAACGTGCATGTTGAGCATGTCACCTTCCATCTTTTGCACCTCTGCACAAAAAGGGACAAGGGAAAAAATGCAGTGCTGAATTGTTAAGAAAACATTGACCACAATCGTGTCAACCAACACGAAGGGGTGATTTCTCCCTTGTCAGGAATTCAGCAATTTTGATTCTGACATCTTGGCCTGTCTCCTGTGAAACTGTGAAGTTTACTCGACATTTGTAGAATGACCTAAAAATACTCAGAATACATGAAAGAGCCTGAGTCCCTACATGTTAAAACTGGCACGCAAAACCTAATACTTCATCTGAATGAATACTGTTGGACTATGTCATGCCTATCCGTTTTGCATTTACCACTGTATTGGACAGGTAGGGCTCCCAGTGAGCAGCAGGTAAGAGAAGAGAGGATAACACCCACATTCCTAAGAGTCGAGCTCTTTACATCTGTCAGCAACTGACATTTCCCACAATGAGACCTAAAAGGAAAAAGAAAACCAAGCAGTAGTTCTAGAACTAATGAAGCCCAGTTTCTTCCAGCCTTGCATCTTACGGTCAACTGCAAGGTCTGCTTGAACCTTCTCCCACTGTCACAATTCTTCTCCATGTATCTTTACAGGAACCTAACAAATCCACAGATAAGTCCTCCTTGTCTGCCCAGTCACACAACTTGCCATTTATTTTTGTGACCTCTCCCTGTTTGCCAGTTTAGTTGAAATTGTCTTAAAGGTTCAGAAAATGTTGACCAAGGTGGGCAGACAGACACGCAGCCCAACTGATTAGTCACTGACAAAGAGTAATTGCACAGGCCTTTTATTCTTAGGCAAGTCAATTAAAAACCTCACTTGAAGGATGCTATAGCAGAGAGAAATGGATGTAATTCTTATTTGTCTGTATGAATTGTGAGGTTTGAGTACATGGGGATGACTCACTCAGCCTACCACTGCGCCTGTCACTAGTTGAATCCCTTAGCATCAGGCTCCTAAGAAGTCAAGGATTAAAAGGAAACAAAGGTAACTTCTCTATTTTCCTCCTTTAGAGATTATCATAACCAAGACAGATGTGTGGGCGATGCTATGAGATACTTGCACCATCTCTTGTCTCTGCAATAGAAATCCTCAGGAGAGATAAAGACAACTGCCACTAAGGGAAGGGCATTTGCCTGGCCACTTCTTCAATGGCTATTGAAGCTGTTTTTACATCAGCCTGATTAATACACACCTACTGAATCTTCCAATCTAATAAATAGTACATATTTAATATATCAGTAATTCACAATGATAAAATGTTGTAACTCTGGACTAGGGATATGGCAGCAACAATACCTGTATTGCATTATATCACTACTGTGTATGCTTAATGACAGTATAGTTTCAAAACATGAGTATAGAGCAGATTGAATGAGAAGGCTGAGGTCTGCAAAACTGGAAATAAAGTTTCACTAGGTAACTCCCATTAATGTCATTCAAAGTCCAGTAGCTAAATCACTGAAGAGGTAAAACCATACATTTCTTTTGTCCAAAGTCAGGGAACCACACCACAGATCAAGGTCCAGTTGTGTTAGGTAAGTACTATGTAAAAAGAGAAAACAAACGTTGATCCAGCTTCATAGAAATGTTTGGTTATGCAAAGGGCAATCAAAACAACATGCTTCTAGTCCAAAGCCTGACCAGAATATTCAATTACTTCTTACTCTGTTGTGACTATTCCAGCTGAAACACAAACAGAAGAGAACAGAATTACTACTGATTTTTCTAAGTTTGTTAACATCAAGTATGCTAATAAAGGAAGGAAGCTAATTTACAGACCAGTAAGTATAATTTTGTTTAGAAAGCCCAAGCAAGCTAAGCAATACAAGAGACCAGCTCTGAGAGGTGAAGGGCTTTCCCAGTTTCAAAGCTTGTTCAACTGGAACTTGTTACAGGTTGCCAGAAAGCTAGTTTAGAGTGGGTTTAAGGATTCCTAAAACAAAGAGGCTTCCTTAAATTTCTGTCACCTTTTATGTCTCCTATAAACTCTGGCTCCGCAAACACACACAGGCAGACAAAAAGACAAATAACCTATTATCAGACACCTCTGAGCTCCTCTAGTCCCAGAACAGAAATAGAAAAAGCTTGAAAAAGAATTAGTGTGTTGTAAATCCAAGGTGAGTTTCTTCCTGTTAATGGCAGAATTGTTAGTGCTATACTAATAAAGTCTACTCCCATTTTTTTTTACTATCAGATTAGATTAAGATTAAAAAGACTTCAATTAACCCACTTTATTTTTACCAGGTTCAAGTCTGATCAAACAGTGAAAGTACTACAGAAAGCTACAAGTTCTGCTGGAGCAGAAACGAAGATGCGATGCTAGTATTCCTTTTGCTACTGGTCTGAAGTACACTTGCAAATAAAAATATTGATAACAGTTTGTTACATGTTTCATACTCACAGCCTTCTCAGGCTGGTAATGCAAGGTGACCGCAGATCCACAACATGGTGGAAAATCAGAAAAAAATTACCCATGTAAGCATGCTCCTTACAGATTGTTTACCTCCTTCAAAGGCTGACTTAAATCAATGTATCAAGATGCATTTAGGATACCTTATTCTGTTCATTAGATACAAACCAATTTCCATTTACATTGTGTTGATGTTAACAACATCATTAAGAGCACAGTGACCTGCAGGGTTTTAGACAAAATGCTCATGCATGAAAATAACTTAGTATCTCACACGTCTTATCAAAATCCCTGACCCCAACACAGCCTTATTACTCACTCTGACCACATTTTAAGCTAACGAATTAATAAATGGCACGGCTTTAATGCCTTGTTACCCAATTAACAAAAAGCAAATGCTTTCTTCCGTGTTTAACGCAAATTATTATACATAATGCCATACCCTGATTTCCCTTATGCTAAACAGCAGTTTTTATTTAGCTAGGCCTCTCATGATCCAAAATAATTTCTATTTGTATTACTACAGGTACAAAAAAAACCCTCGAAGCTTTCTATAGTCAACAAATCTAGGTGTCTTAACACTGTTCCCGATAATTGTTCCATTTGAAAGAATAAAAAAACAAGCAGATGTCAGATTGCTTTGTTCACATTAATTCACTGATACATTGCTGCCAGCAGCTAGCCCAGATGCCCACAGAAGGAAGCCTAATTAATAGGAAGCAATACTTGTCACTACAAAAACAAAACTCTACTTATGTGGGCAGTTCTGAAGTCAAAAAAGTGAGTAGCTGCCTTTGTTCTATGAAGGACTGACTAAGTTATAAAGTGCATGTTCAATTATCCTATTCAAATTTGAACAATATAAAAGAAAGTGGATTTCAGTGTAAGTGTATTATCTCTTTTATTACGGGGAGCTGTGTTCAGGTATGAGTATACTAACTGACATACACCTATGAGAAAAAATTTGGAAGAGCTGTAAATGATTTGAGGGAAAGCTGAATAGCTTCTAATTTTATCAGTGTCAAGTTAGCAAACAGCATGTATGCAGAGAAAACTGGCACAACCACCCACCTTTCTACAGGCCAGTAGCCCATAAACAAGAAGTCACTGAGGCTGTCTAGAAACCTCATCCTTTGAGCATCTTCAGCTCTCATCTAATTCAATGAAAGCAACTGAAGAGCTCAGCACCTTGCAGGATTTTTACTAGTAAGCAGGTAAATATACACTATAATTTTCTCCAGTTCTAGCTCATAAAATGAAAGCAAAAAATGTTGTACAATTACTGTCACTTAAAAAACAGGCTGACAATGAATACAAGCTGCCTTGAGCCCCTAACATTTTATCTTCCATCAATCAGAAAAAAAAAATCCAACTAACCTATATGAATTTGTTACGCCACAGAGCCTGAAACAGTGGCATAGTCTGAAATAGAAAACATATGGTGAAGCATAATGTTGTGGTGGCTACTGTAAGATTATCTGTCTTCAGCCTTCATAATTTCTCACCAATAATTAACGAGGAGACTTCTGAAAACATGAGAGCATTGGATTAATTGTCTACACCTTAGGAGCTCACAACAGAACATGAAGGGCTTTTTCTTTTATGTGGCTAGCTAGACTGTGGGACTTTGTTCTTCACAGAATAGCTTTGCACTTGTGCTTTTTCTGTCCTAAAATTTGACGAAGCTTATTTGAGAAAATATGGAAAGCTGGGAAAGACGTGGGTATTTAGGTAAAGTAAAATGTGGTGTGAAGGATGTAATTCTCAGGTTTACATTCAGCTTCATATAGGTATAGGTACGCAGTTCTTTTTATTTTAAAAATACTATTAATGTCTTACAAACCACATACATTCTGATCTAAACTTACCAGCATTTTTACCAGTGTCATTTTATTAATCAGTTTGCTAATATGGTTGCATTTCTGAGAAAGTGGTATCAGAAAAATATATAAATATTAAGCTCAACTAAAACCAATCCATTCGAACAGTCTTTTGGTCTTTTGCAAAGGATCCCTAAATGCACCATTTTTCTAACTGGAGATCTTCGCATCTGGTAAACTTTCAGTGGGAAGTCAGTATGACATGTTTACAGCTACCTCGATCCTCTCAAACTCTTCATGGAAAGAGCTCAGCGAGGAACGCAGATGGGAGTAGGCTCCAAGTTATGGTTAATAGGTTTTGACCAACAGAGCAAATCCTTTCTATTGCAAGCATACAAGCTTAAGTTCAAGTGGTCTTGCGTGCCTATTTGAAGGGGTGGGGAAGGATTTTGCTGTAAGTTTTCCAGGGAGTTTGCTAAATTTTGTCTCACGGCTGAGGTCTACAGATATAGCAGTGGCTAGTTCAAAGCCAAACCAACAAAAATGAGAGAGTTCTGTGTAGAAGATATATTCATCTAAAACATCATAGAAGACCGCACTATTTTCAATCTGTGAAACGGATTTGCTTAAAGTAACAACCTTCAGGAATAAATGCTTTAAATAGTTAACAGAATAGTACATGAATTTTGTTTAGGTAGGACTTTTTTCTGAGCTGGCTTATTGTTTTGCATGTCTTTTTTTTTTTTTTTTCCTTGTTTGTTTGCAATATAGATTTGCATGGGCTAGATGAATGGATAAAGGTAAGTCTTCCTCCCCTTTCCCCAAAAGAGCAAGTTACTAAAAGTAATGTAGCACCGTGAAAAATGTGTACTATCAGATGCCAGGGAACCTGACTATAACACATTTTGGAGAAAACCATTTTCAAAAAAGCCATATGGGTAATAATGAAAATTAAAGTAACAGAAACATAAAAGACAACTGGCACCAATTCCTCTCCGACAAGCTATTGTTCCTGAAAAAGGGTACAGCTGAAGGCAGATGTTTTGTGTAAGTAAAAGGCTGGAGGGTGTTGGAATCACAAGCTGGAGAAATACAAAGGACTTTACACTTTCCAAGGCTCCCCTTATCTATTCTATATCTACATCTAAACATTAATTTCTTTTAAATCTATCTTGCTCTGCATTTGAGCTAGTAAAACAACAAAAATCCCTCCATATTTTGTAACATCTTAAAGTCATCTTTTATGCACCCAGCCAGGTTACTTACATCAAGACAATATACTACTTTTCCTAAATAAAAGGTACCTTTTAGTACTGTGCCATGAATAAAGGATGACCTAACTAACCTGAAAAAAACAAACTGGTGCGTAAATATCAAACTGTTTTGAACAGCGCTCTATAAATTCCATTATCATTACCTCTTACAAACACACATGCTGAAAAAGTATCCAAAAGAAAAGCCTTTCTCTACCTTTTTTTCTTTGCTATGCAATATTTTCTCTCCAACCTCAAACAATTGCAGCCTACCCTGAAGTTCCCTTTGATCCAGAATCTTGAAAGAGCCTACACCTGTAAGGATGCAGGCAGGCATTTTCAGTGCTTCTGGCTCCTAACTTCTATGAACATCAATGGAAGCTAATACCCCAAATGATTTAGAAAATGAATTTGCCTTTCGAAATCTGGCATGAGCGGCTGTTTCAATTTTCTTTGGGATTACCAAAAAGCAGGGAAATCTGGGAAATTTGTATGTTTTTCCATATGCTTGCTATATCATTCACTTGGAAACCAGGAGCAAGTACTGCGTGAGAGGTAAATAAGAGCAAATGTGTATCCGTAGGAAACAATATATAAAGCTCATACAGCAGCTTATAGATTCACAATGCTCCTAGAGCTCCAGCTGTTGGAATCAGGAGACAGCATAAAAATCTCAGTGTTGGCATTTAGGAAGTGTGATAGTCCTCATATTTTCAAAGAAAGACTGAAAACACAGAATAAATTAATCCTCTAGACTCAGGATACTGGAAGATAAAGACAGTGGAGTCAAGTATTTTATTTTAATGTCACATTCTTTAGGACATTCTCATGTCTTTTCAACAGTTTATTTTCTCATTGCAGTGCTGTGGCAGAAAGGGCTAGCGTGATTTTCTCACCATCTTCTTCTCCTGCCTGACTAAACTTGCAAAAGCTTTTAGTGGTTATTACATTAAACGACCTGAGCTGGTTTCTTCTTGTTTTGAAATGATACTTGGGAACTAATTTTTAAGAAAATAGGACCTTAACCAGGATCTTATTTTCTGTCTTTAGTTGGTAATTCTGTAACCCCATCTACAGAAGATGGAACCAAAAATCTAAGATAGACATTAGAGACAGCAAACAAATATTCTTAGGGCTCATGAAAAAGCACATGAAATCTGAATTTCCATCACCTAAACTGTAAAAATTGACAAAGAAACAGAGAATTACTTTTATATATATTTTAGTGACAAACCTACTGCTAAATTCCCACACTTCACTCTAATTTCATATATGATTCAGTGTGTAGCATCCAGAAAAGTAGTACCTTGATCCACCAAAATACTTAAAATAAAAACAACTGGGGAAAAAAAAAATCAATCAAACAGAATGATCAGATCTTTTCTCCCAAGACAACTTGCTGAAGAAAAATACAGTAAGGCCGCAGATTAGTTTCTGCTATTGTAAGGTTCTGCAATTTTAGTCTGCTGTAATCATATAAATTCATCCATCAATAAACATAACTACTCTAAGTCTTATTCAAGAAAAGCCATTAAAAATACCTGAACAGTAGAGCAAAGATAGCAGTCTGAAAAGCAAACACACCATCCATTGCTATTTTTATAAGACCTAAACAATCTACACCATATTGTCAAAAATTACTTTTTCCCATGAATTTTAAAACCATTTCACATGGCAAAAATAATCACCCTTTGTGCCTATAGTGCAGTGTTTATGTGTTTTCCCTTGTTCAGTTTTCAACTCAGGAATAAATCATTGTTCCTGCAATTTTCCAGCAGTGCTCTTGTAGTTTTAGCCTGCACAGAACTGCATCACAGGACACAAATCTTCTGTTTTGGGAAGGAAAAAAAAAATAAGAGTTCTCATGGGGTCTCTGTTCTCAGCAGAAAAAAAATATTAGTGAAGACATTCAGTTGTAGCTGGCTTGATGCTGAATTTTTCTCACCCTTCATTTATTTCTAACACTTTATTTTCAAAGTACCTTCATTTTCTAGGTTTTCCACCTTAGCTGCATTAGTAGTTACTCCCAGGGACATGGGTATTACTGTGAACAGGGTGCATACTTGATCTTTTTTTATATTGGCTGAGTATCCCCCCATCTCCAAAACCAGTCTAATTCTTTGTCAAGCTGTGGAATATCGCACATAGCCCCTGGACTTCATTAGTTCAGTCAGTCACTACAGCAGCATTTGACACACACTGCTTGTCACTGTTGGGTTATAAATTATGGAAAATATGTTGAATACATTACTGATTTTGCAATGACAAAAAGGAGCAATAAAGGAAGGTCCTGTGCCGAGGCTCACAAATCAGCAGAGACCTTGAGCACACATTTAACTTAAGTCATGCAAGTGGATACACTGATTTCACTAGGAATCTTCCTTTGCATCCCTTGAAACAAAAACATTTTTGTGCATTTTTAAAAAGGGTTAAATACGGAGAAAATCCTGTCTTCAAGTCCATTGCATTCACCAAGCATTAGGATTTCAAAGTAGAAGGACTGACTTCATAGCAGTATTTCCCACACTAATGATGCCCTAATGTAGGCTGTCATATTTGTTATCTGGACTTTTTATTTCCAGCTTACCCTAAAGTCTTCTTCATGCTGTGACCCCTAACCTAGGTTGGAAACCCATTTGCAGAAGAGTTGAAAGGAGTGGCCACTTAATAATCTCAGGTTTGTAGATCTTGCAGGGCTGAAGCCTTAGAGATACCTGGATTCCAGGAATGCCATCAGGTCAACAGATCAGCCAAATTAAAGGGCATTTCTGTGTGTGGGTTATACAGAGGAGGCTAATCTAGGACAGGTCTTGCAATGCCACAGAAATACAGTTGCTAGTTCTGGTCACCAAACACCTACCAGAGAATAAAAGCAGCCTCTAGCCATTCAGACGTTAATCACCTCTGACACATACATCAAATTTAATCATGTCTTAACAGCTACTGCCATTCACTTATTTTTTCTCCTACTATAAATATTGTTTCTGCACCTTAGATAGACTTACTACCATGCAAACCAAGCCTACAGTGATCATTTTAGGGGGAGGTACTCCACCTTCTTTGAACTTCTTAGGAGGCAATCCAGGCACTGGAGCAGAGATTCCCCTGCAGACCATGGGGAAGACCATGGCGAGCCAGGTGGTGCCCCTGCAGGCCTTGGAGGACCATGGTGGAACAGGAGGATGCCTGAAGGAGGCTGTCATCCCGTGGAGAGCCCACACTGGAGCAGGCTCCTGGCAGGACCTGTGGACCCATGCAGAGAGGAGCCCATGCTGGAGCAGGTTTGCTGGCAGAACCTGTGACCCCGTGGGGGACCCATGCTGGAGCACTTCGTGAAGAACTGCAGCCCATTGGAGAAGCCAGTGGAGGACTGTCTCCCGTGGGAGGAACCCCATGCTGGAGCAGAGGCAGAGTGTGAGGAGGAAGGAGCGGCAGAGGCAACGTGTGATGAACTGACCACAGCCCCCATTCCCTGTCCCCCTGCGCCACTCACGGGGAGGAGGTGGAGAAATCAGGAGTGAAGTCAAGCCCAGGAAGAAGGGAGGAGTGGGGGAAGGTG
>Ga0181612_109159_pt1 | contig 11182 bp, 8 predicted proteins | sample HoacroProtozoa21_FD_119630 | JGI IMG/M metagenome (GOLD analysis project Ga0181612, IMG submission 119630) | Hoatzin crop microbial communities from Cojedes, Venezuel. Combined Assembly of Gp0051906, Gp0051904, Gp0051908 | reverse complement strand
CTGGAGTTCAGTTCTCTGTCGGCGCGTTCGCAGGCAGTGGCGGGCGCGCGGCCCAGGCCCGTGTCCCCCTCCCCCGGGTGCTCGGGGCCTGCTGTCCTCACCGCTTGTCTGGCAGGGGACGTGGCTGGCTTGTGGTCACCCCCACCAGCAGGTTTGGGGGTGTTTGTGCCCCCGGGGGGGATGCTGTGTGCCCCACTCCCGGGCAGGGCCGAGGGAGGTGGAAGCTGGGGGGGAGGTGATGGACAGCAGAGCACGGGCAGGGTGTTTCTCAGGAGGAAGATCCCGGTGGATTTGACAGGGAATGACTCAACCTGTGGAGAGGTGCTGCACCAGCCTGCCTCTGAAAGGGCAGTAAAAACCTCTCAGGGACAAAAAAGTCTAGTTCCTGTTTTTCTGACCAGGAAAGGGGTTTGGTAGCATTGTGGCTGATAACACGCTCTTGAGTGCTGTTGAATTACCAGCATTGAGCTCCTGGAGAGAGCCCGTGCCCTGGGGTTAGCGTTTGGCAGCTATCGAAGCACGGTCCTTCAGCGTTGCCCTCCCCAGCCTCCGCAGTGGTGGCCCACCGGGCTACTCTGGGGAATGGCGGAAGGTCTGCCAGGATCCAGCCAAGTCTCTGGGCTTGGCGTGGAATCAGCAATGGAGAACAGCCCATGAGGGGTCACAGTGTTTCCTGTCACAGGAGGAAGGCCTCGCTATATGACCAGAGGCAGGCCTATAGGAGAAAGTTCATCTTCACAGGCAGGCAGTGTCAGGCTTTGGAAAGCACGGGGGTGTGGGCTGTGTGGTAGAGCCTGTTCACCTGCAGGGAAAAATCAGATGATGATTTCAGGCTCGGTCTGATTTTCCTCAGCCTGAAAGTGGCTGGTGTTTCTTCAGAGTGAAAAGGGAGTGTGGGATCAAGCTGCGGCACAGCCGTCGACGGAACCCTGCTGCCCTGAGCTCTACCCAGCTGCTCCTCATCCCCTCTCCTTCTGTTCAATACACCACTGTGCTGCTAGGTTTGCAGCGTAGCCGCAGCCAGGGGGACATATCTGCAGATCCCTCTGCATCTGAACACCGAAAAGTGCCACTGATCCCCTGGGGACTTCCGCTCTGTCCCCTTGCCATCGGGAACTGATGGCTTCCGAGACCAGACAGGCACACACATGGCCTTTCAGGCTGCTCAGCTGTGTGTCTGGACAGGAAAGATGTGAAGGCCATTCTCCAGAACTGCCCTGGAAAGCGAGCTGGTCTGCTGCTGCTCCTCCGCGGTAGCCTGAGCAGGGGGAGAAGGAAGGCAGCTCTCTTCCCCGGGGCCTCCCTTAGCACAGGTAGCTCTCAGCTCAGCTTCGGAGGACTGATTTTAGCACGCTGCTGACTGACAGCTGCTTGCCGGTCTGGCCAGAGGGTTCGGGCTGGCTCATGAGGGAGCCACCCTCCTTCCCCCATCCATTAATGCTGTGTTAATGCTTTCCATGCTTTCCCTTTGCTTTCCATGCACCGCGCTGCACTGCTGCCTTCCAGCATGCTCCCAGTGCAGGCGCCTGAAACATCTCTTCGGTACCCTTGGGCAGCTGAGAAATATGTAAATGTCAATCTTATTTGCAATGCAATAATGTTTCGAGACATTGAGGTCATTATGTATTAACCTGGCAATGACACTGTTTAATCTTCCCAAGAGGCTGGAATCAAAGAGAAAACATATCGAGCCCATTCCCAGGAGTGTGTCCTGCATTTGCGGTTTTATAATCAGAAGAATGTAGCCTGTGTTTGTACTTTGCTAGGTTAGGAAAGGGCCTTTCTTAGGCGTTTGTTTATTCAGAGGTTAATGCATTAGCTGTAAGGAACCTGCCAGCAAGGGCACGGAACAGGAGCTCTTTTTCTGCCCGTGATGGCTAACCTGTCAAAACAGTGGTGGTTCGGGTTAGCACCCAGAAGTGCAGTTCCGTGCTTTTTTTCTGGTTGCTTGAACATCTTCCGCTGAATAAACAGGTTGGAAGAGCCTGGTGTGCACTCTCGTCTCGCTTCTGCATGCCCGCTTCTGGGCAGAACGGTAGAACACAGCTGTGGTCCTCGTCGCTTAAAATCACCCTCACCGTGGTCCTTGCTACAGGGTGGAGGAGGCTTTGGTGGCTTCATGGTTGTTTCTTCCACGCTTACTCATCTGTGGTCCCCCATGCTGGCTCTCAGTTGGCTGCGATGGCAGTTCTTGTTCGGTTCTGTCAGGATTTGATTTCACATCTTTTTCCAATTCAGCATCTTTAGCATGTTATCTAGGCCCGAGCTGAAGTACAGAAGGCTCTCACTGTCCCATTGCTAAGACCTGGAGTTTTCTATCATGCTTTGACCTCTTCAAGAAATGTGACTGCCCTACTCTAGCAATTTTTAGGAATTTCTTGCTAATTGTTTCTCAGTGTGACAGTTTTTTAGTGATGCTGTCACTGACGGCGGGCACAGGGGAGGACAGGTCTTGGAGCCTAGTCACGAAGTCACTGTGGAAACAACAGTCATGTACTCAGATGTTCCATCTGCTGCTGAGCTGGGATTGTAGCTTGTGTGAATGCTCTTCATCAGCTTCAGCGCAAAGTTATCAGGGTCCATTTATGGGTTAGCAAGGAGCACTTACGGGGCTCTCAATGAGTACAATGGACTTTAAACCGGGTGGTACTAGAGGTACCCCATGGTGAGGGGTTCCCCCAGCAACCTTCTCTTGAAGTTCCTAATGGAGAATAGAGGACCTTCTACAGTGCCTCCAGCTAGGCAAGAGCCTGCCTGTCGGTGTCCTGAAGGGCTGAAGGTGGGTGCTGGGAGCGGGCAGGCCCCGTAGTGCGTGAACTGGGCTGTACGGGTGTCTGGTTCCCCTGCTGCTTAATAATAACATAACTTGTGCTTGAGGGAAGAGAAAAAACGAACAAGAGACGTATCCAGTTGTATGGAAGCACCGAGGCAGTGGCCACAGTCCCGCTGCAGAGGCTGAGGCCTCCTGCTCGCCGTTCCCAGGCTGCCAGTGCTGCAGCTCCCACTGTCCCTGCACTTTGCGTTGCTTCCTCAGAAGCTGTGAAGGCATCAAACTTTTGTACAAGGGTTGGTTACAGGGGAGGCATCAAGTCCTAACGTATCTACTCTGAACCGCTCCCAGAGGCACGGCAGAAGGCAAGCTGTCTTTCCTCTGTTCCCTTGTATAGAATATTGTAAATAAAAGCTTTGAAATTACTGTAGAGGCAAGAAAGGCCTTCAGCATGACTCTGCCTGTGCCTGCAAACTCAGGCTAAATTAGCCATCTCCTGAAGGAGATCGTACCGGTGTCAAGCGGACGTAGGGCGTGATCTTTGCAGCTCTTCTGATGCCCTTTGTTGGTCGTCTTCTGTAAGCTCATGCCTGTTTTTTAAGGCACGAATGGAAATGATTCTGATCCCATCCTCCGCATAAATACCGAGAGGATTCCTCTGGCTAATGTGATTACAGAGGAGACCAAACAGGGAGATGGACTCTGAGAGACAAAGCTCTTGGTTAAACAACATAGATGTCTCAAATATTTGCCAACACTTGTGAACACAAATATTTACGCCAGCAGCAAGAGCCAAGGCATATTTTTACTTTAAGATGTATTAAATGTTTCCTTGAGTGTGCAGAATTCAGAAAGAGCTCTTATATCACTCGCCGGCTCATTTTCCAGGCCACTGAATGCACTCACTTATTTGGCAAATCTTGCCCTTAACAGTTTTTTCTCCTCTGATTTTACTGACTTTCCTGCTTTCTCTGAGAATCTTGTGCAGGGAGGGAGAACGAATGCCTTTTTTCCCTCCAGCAAGCAAAACAGTGTATCAGATTGCAAAATCTCACTGCCAGAGCTGGTTATTTGTAGTCCTCCATATTTCTCGTGACCTGCTCGCTCTTGTTGCGGGAGGAGAGGACTGCGAGCCAGGTCACAAGTCCAAGGCGATGCAGGGACCTTGTCAAAGCGTTGAGCCTAATGCGTCTGCTGGAGCCACGGCCCGGCCCTTGGCACGTTCCGGAGGCCCTGGGCTGCAGTGACGCACCTGAGCTGGAGCGGTAGCGGCTGCCCAGCGCGTGCAAACCCAACTGCCCGATTTCCAGAGGGAGAGCCAGCCTGTAGCTGTGGCCCCGTGATAAACGGCACCGTTTTTTGGAGGTGTGCCTTCACAGGTGGAGAACCACCAGCGGTGCTACCGCTGCTTATATCATTGCTCCTAGGCTTCTCCGCGGTCCAAGGAATGCCTCTGATTCTGGGACGCTGCAGGAGAGAGCTCTGATCTTACTCAGACAGCTGCGTTCCCCTTATAAAACAGTATATTGTGCTAACAATAAATGTGAGGCTTATTTACGGTCTCAAACACTGGCAGACTCAAAAGGGGAAGCGGCAGGCAGTTCCCTCACAGAGAATCATGGGGGATTAATCAGTAGCAATAAAACTTCAGTCAGTCTGTTCCCCCAGATCAAAGGGGATTAAGCCAGGCACTGGTCAGTCAAACTTCAGTCGAGGAGCAAGGATGTTCGTTTCGGGTGCGTGTTGTGGACCCGTCAGAACAGAAACTAAGAGGCAAATCAAGTCTTGGTATGGTGGAATGCCACAGACAATTATGAAGGGGGGGAATATTGTGAATGAATAAAAATCATAATCCTTTTCCAAGCTATTTGGCTTGTATAAACTTAATAAAATCTGCACAGATGTTATTTTTATGTGGGTAATAGAGGGCAGATGAGGTTGGCCTTCCTCTGCAAAGACAAAGCGAGCTAAGATGGTGCCCAGAGATGAAGCGTTCATCCCGCTGCTTGGGGAGCAGGAGTGGATACGCCGGGTCTGGAACCAATGGACTCAGAAATTCTCCGCAAAGAAGTACCTCAACACACAGGCAGTGGGAAAAATCCTGTGCGAATTGTTCTGGTTGAAGCCCAGTGGCAAAGCTCTAGAGGACAGACTGGGCAGGGGCTGCAGGACGGCGGGAGACCCCAAAGGACATTTTGCAGGGACCCAGCAAAGCCGATTGCATGGCTGAGGCAGAAAATGGGACGGGGCTGTTCTGACCCCGGGAAAGGTGAGCAGAGATTGGTGGATGCTGAGGATTAGATGTGGAAAGGGTGTGGTGAGGCCTGGGACCAAAAAGTGCTAATAGGGACAGATGGAGGGAGCTTCCCTAACATCTTCCCACTCTTTGGCTGTCTCCGTCTGGCACTAGCAGCCCTTTGCTTAACAACATAATTCATATTGGCACTCACATTCACACCCACGTATCTACAGGGGAAAGCACAGCCCTGACCTGTACTTCCAGTGTGGTTCGTCACGCGAGCTGTTTCTGCACCTCAAAGAATGACTGGAACAAGGTACTCCCTTGGTGTCATGCATTGCCACACTGTGCATTTAATTAACCCTTTTCGTGCGTGACAGAAAACTAAGATATAAATAAAGCAGTGAGCAGAAGATATCAGGGTAATTTAGTGGAACATCTCTATGGTCCACTGCCTGGGAAAGGCGAGGGAGGAACGGACACACGGCGCTGGTTTTTAGGCTGTGAAGCTCTCTGGTACCGTAACACCCGCAACCTAGTCAGGGTTATGACAGCTAATGTCTCTTTTCAGACACATGGGTATTTCAGAAGCGGCTCCCCTTGGTCGCCAGCGTGTTTGAATGCATTCTTACGGCGTTTATCGTCTCCATACTGTTCTGTGGTTAAGCCCAAGCGATGTTTCCTGGAGTGTGGCCCTTTTCCAACCTTGGGGGTGGAAATGCGGGTCTCTATACTATATTCCTTCCTGCATTTGGCAACAAAAATTTGAGATGTTGGGAGGAAACAATGCAGAGAAACTTCTCACATCAGTGAGGCACGCACAAAGTATTTTTGGCAGCATGGTGTGGGAATTTGGCATAGACAGTCGCTCGTAAGCTCTAGACTCCCTTGTCTACAGCAACAAGTGGCACCTACATCTATTATGTCTGGAGTGTTTGTCGGTCTCAAAAAGGAGGGTCTCATGGGAGACTGATAAAGGAACTAATGGTGCTCCAAGATATTCTCTTTGAGTCCTTCTGAGTCCCTAAAAATGGTTAACTCCAAGAGATGTGGATGTTGTCCATGGTTTTGTTGGCATAGCACTAGTTTCTTGTGCTTCCTGGAAAGACGTGGCGATTTCACACCCAAAAGGGACTACAGCAAACCATGTGCTATCCCAGTTCATTGAAGTGTCTGAGGAGACAGCCCTTCCTGCGGCGGTTGCTGCGTTTGGAGATTCCTTCACATCCGTGTGGAGCCGCTTCTTGCAGCATTCTCTGGGGACCACGGTTTCAAATGAAAACAAGAGCCAAGAGGAGCCAGAGCTCAGTCCTTGCACCAGAACTGCAGGGTCTGTAAATTAACATCTCTGTTGTTTTCTCCTTGATTTTGGAACTGAACCTGAAGCGTATGGACCCTACTCCTTTCCTTACCCAGAGGAGTGATAAAGAAAGGCTTATTCCCGCCAAAAACATCAGTCCTTGATGATTCTTATTTAATGTAGGAAAAGGGAATAAACCAAATATCCAGTTCCTTGTCTCTAGTTCAAGATACACCTTCAAATCTGAAAACTCGGGAATCTCTGGCAGGGTTCCTTTTTTGCTAGAAAAACAAACAAAAAATGTTGTTTTCTGGCCAAAAAGCCCAAGCTGTTCATTTCTTCCCTCACTCTGTTTTTCCCTTTCCGTTTTTTTGTTCTAGGGCTGTTTCTGAGCAGCTAGGCGAGGAGGACACGCTGTATAAACATGGTACCAGCGGGGTGTTTGGAATGCTTCTCGCTCCGGACCTCCTCCCCACGGCGCAGGAGGCTGGTGGGGTGGGGGAGTCTGGGTCATGGAGCAGAGGGCAGGGAGAAGACAGCTTCTCGTTTCTGCTTGCGTGTCCAAATCTTCCCAGCTGAGGAGAGGAACTGGTATAGGCTGGTCCTTTTATTTAACGTTCTCTTCTCTGCTTCCCCTTTCATCCCCATGTGTCAAACAGCTTGTAGGCTTTATTGCAGGGGCCAAGGAATTTGAACTACAGGCCCAAATACCTCTGGCATCTTTTGACATACAAAGTCGTGAGGCAAAGTTCAGTGGTGCCTGGAGCCAGCACCCTGGCAGCTGGTAGCTCAGAAGGAGAGCCTCAGGTGTAGGACAGTCCTTGACAATTTCTAGATGGAGGAGTTAAAAAGAGTGGGGACTCTTACCTGGGGGATGCAGGCACCGTTTCGGTCCGAACTTGTGCAGAGCTTCTTGGTTTCTGGAAGGCACTTGGGCAGGGAAGGAGGAGGGAAGAATGAGAGCCTAAGAGGGAGCACCTGTGGATGGCCCTGCTCTGGAGAGTGAGGAGGGATCATGCCAGATGGAGAGGCAGTCCTTGGAGTTTGGCTTGCGAGCTGTGCGTCCCTGCCTGAGACCCTCTGCCAAGCCATGCTTCCCCTTCCCTAAATGCGTAACCGGAGCTATGGGAGTTCCAGTAGCGTCCTTCTGCTAGGAGCTTTTCAGTGCTTCCTGCAGAAACGGGACATCACATCACTGTGCACGGGATGTCCTTTGCTAACGGAGAAGTGGAGGCACAGGAGGTGGTGGGGCTTGTCAGTGGCAGAAGGCGCAGAAACAGGAATTCTGCTTCCCAGCCATTCCAGCCATCACTTTCACCTTCAGTGTAATTGTGGTTTCGACATGATAATTTGGCCGTTCCTGTGAAAACTCGGCCCAGCAATGAAGCGAAACATGACTGTGCCACTACATATTTCAGACATTTTGGTGTCTGGTTAGATGGAAGAGCAGCAACATCAGCCCTCTCTGTGGATGAACTTCAGCCTGTCAAATTACTGTTGGTGGCTAAAGATGGAGTATAGCATGCTGGGAAATGCAGTCTCCATGGGCCGTGCCTTGGTATTGCGGAGCACCAAGGCTACATTATGCTTGTTCCACATGAATTTAGATCCTCCCTTGGTTTCCCAGTAAGTGGCTTCTCACAGGGAATAACGGTCCCAACGAAAGCCCATTGAAGTCAATGGGAGTCTTTCTGTTGACGTCAATAAGTTTGGACCTGGTCCCATGCATACGGCCCTCCTGCTGCAGAGAAATGAGCAGCAAAACTTCTATGTCTGCATGAGGTATTCTGTTGCATCATTCATTGTCTATAACCACAGTTCAGCTGTTTTTATATTGCTAAACTGACAACTGGAAGCATTTAAAAGGGAGGGAGGAGAAAGGGTTGACCGTGCCCTCTCTGCCCAGTGACGTGGCTGTTACCATCACACAACTTGATCACAGGGAGGTCTTCTGGTCAGTGCCTTCAGCAGGGCTGATCTCCTCCTTCTCAGAAGACCTTCCCTTTTCCCTGGGGTTCAATGGTGGTAGTGCATCTGAGGAAAAGGGGTTGAAGTACCCAGTCCTTTCACCCTCGGGGCAGACGGTGTTGCTAGGGACTGAGAGAGGACTGTGGGATGCGGTTGTGGCAGCTCGAAATGTTCCCTCCCAGAAAGAAACTCATTGCTTCTGCAGTGTCACTACAAAACTAATGATGGTTATTGTGCAAATTTTTGGTATCTTCCAAGATCTCGGGGGTTGACAGCCTTTTGGGTATGACATACCGGGTGGTGCCAGCTTTCCCAAATTAACAAGCTCTTGAGAACCAGCTTTTGAAGAAGGCAAGATGCTGCCTATCAGCTGATCAGTGAAACCAGTCTGTGTACGTGGCTGCGGCTCCAGGATCCTGCTGAGCTTAGAACTCGGTGAGACCTGAGGGCTGCTGCCTTCTGCAGGGACCTTCTCTCACGTGCCGTGGCTCCTGGCTGCCAGCCCTCCCTCAGCTCTGCTGGGTGCCATTCTCCATGCTCTCGCGTGCCATCCTCCATACCCGTTGGTGGCTGGCTTCCGCTGCAAAGCACAGAAATCCTTCCAAAGCAAATAAAGCACAAAGGCAGCGGCCATGCTTCGGAGAAGAGTCTTGTCGCTGGCTGAGGGCAAGCGCTCTGCAAACAGGGGAGCTGGCTGCGGGCAGTCAGGAGTTGGTCCGGGTCTGAGGACAGTGAGAGCGGGGTGCTAAAAATCTGACCCAGCAGTGCTTCCACTTGGCACATCCCTTTTGAACAATCAAATGGGGTGTTTTTTTTTGTTTTTTTCTTTTTTCATTGCAGGGGTGTGATGCCCTTCCCCTCGACTTGACTGAGGGATTGAATAGGTGAATGCCCCTTGGAATCCCCGGCAGTGGCCATGAAAAGGCAGAGGCCAGCTGTTCTAGCCCTGGCATGCCAAGTGGTATCCAATAATCCGTTATTACACTCCTGCTTCTCTCCACTCTCAGCACTTGCTTTTCTTCCTTGAACCAAGTGCTACCTTGTGGCCATCAGTGGATTTTAAGTTAACCCTGCCGTCACCTGGGAGGCAAGCCCCGCCGTGGAATACATATGAGTTCAGCTGGCATAGGAGGCAAATATAGAAGCTCTTGTAGGAATCAGGAACATCTTTTAGATCTTTTAAATAGGTATGCATATGTTATATGTACACACATATGTATGTGTACATATATCTGTGTGTAGACAGAGACACAGGGAGTGTGTACATATGCATGTGCGTGTGTAGACGAAGGGAGGGGGTACTTCATACAAAAGGCAAAGGTGTAGAATTTGAGGGTTGCCATGGATACAGGTCAGATGCCTTTGTTCTCACATTGTGGTGTAGCTTAGGGAGATGAGAGATGCGCCAGCTTCAGAGAAAGATGAGGGAAGAATGATTTTTATTTTTTTTGTATGTGAAGGAAAATATCCATACTTTTTTTATCAAAGTGTGAAATAAAAGGCAGTAAATGAAGGCAATCTACAGATGCATATGTGATTGAACTCACAGAGAGTCTGGGAAACGACTCAGTTGAGTGGCATCAAGGGAAATATCATCGTGGCATCGTCATGGTCACAGACAGCCCCTCTGTGGAGCCACGAAGCCACTTGTCTGCGGTAACTCTGCGCTGATACCCAGCCTGATGTCTTCATGCACGGCCTGTGTGTACCAGCGTGCACACGTGCATGTGTGTGAGTGCAAGCGCCTGCTTCCGCCTTTGTTTTTCCCTTGTAAAGTCTCCTCACCGGCTTTCTGTAGTCCCAGACTATTGGATTCAGCACTGAGAAGGAGGTTTCAAACCAGGATCCATATGGGGCCCGTCAGTTGCGACTGGATTCATTTTAAAGTCCTTGTTAAGTCCAACAAAAAGCCAAAGATTAGAGCTGATATGTTGGCTTTTATCCAAATACTGATCCTTGAAAGGCTGCCTTGAGACCGCCAGGCAACTCTCTCATTCCCCTTTTTCTTCTTGCTCTTCTTCTTCCTTCCTAATTGCTTCCCAAATTTGGGTTTATTACCATGGTTTTGAAGACAGGTAATCAGAACCATGTATGGTTTTCTATCCCCCATCTCTTTCTGGTACCAATCAGATCACGTCTCTTTGTTGGTTCAGAAAGTCCATCTTAGTATCTTGACCACCAACGTCAAAGGCTTGGCAAGGCTGCAGCCCTTTGGGATAACACTTTAAAACGAGCCGTTAGCTAGCAGAGACATTACTGGCAGCCGAACAGCCGTGTCTAAAAGAGAAGCAACGTGGTTCGTGGCTGTTAGCTGGGAACGCTCTTTCCTGTTCTCTAAAGCCAGGGCTACGGCTTCCCCTTCCTTTGTCCCCAAGGCTCATTGTCCAGGGCTTGTCCTCATCATGGCCGGGACGAGGGACGTCTCTGTGAGTGAAAGGTCTGGCACTGAGCGCTGGGCTCCACCTGGAAAGTGGATGTCCGTGTCTCGGACCTCGCTGTCTGTCTTCACCGATGCCAGTGCTGAGGTCACGCCCAGGTGATCAGCACAAGGACAACAGGAGCTTCCATGGTCAATTCCTATTGTCTCCTGTGCTCCAGCTGCACTCTGCCACTGGAGATGTCTCTTCCAACCTCAGCTCTTCCCTGCTTTTCACACCACAGCTCGGAGCTTGTCTCTGAGAACAGATAGCTCTTGACAGTCTGGACTGCAAGTGAAGCAACAGAGTGCCAGAAAAAGAGACCGGCGCTCTGTGAAGAACTGCGTGTAATCAAGCAAGGAGAGAGGGAATGGATGTGAGGAACGGGGATAGACATTGGCGATACTTTGTGCCAAAACCAGAAGACTGAGCGGAAAGGGAGCTGGGAGGGAGCTGGGGCCATGTAAGTCCACCAGCCCAAACCTAGG
>Ga0181612_170386_pt1 | contig 11183 bp, 7 predicted proteins | sample HoacroProtozoa21_FD_119630 | JGI IMG/M metagenome (GOLD analysis project Ga0181612, IMG submission 119630) | Hoatzin crop microbial communities from Cojedes, Venezuel. Combined Assembly of Gp0051906, Gp0051904, Gp0051908 | reverse complement strand
TTCAAGGCCAGGTTGGACAGGGCTTTGAGCAACCTGGTCTAATGAAAGATGTCCCTGCCCAAGGCAGGGGGGTTGGACTAGACAACCTTCGAAGGTCCCTTCCAACCCAAACCCTTCTGTGATTCTATGATTCTAAGTATTGTTTCTCGGACTAGAAGGCACTACTTCATCCCTTGTGTTCTCAGCTGCAGGCTTTGCAAAATTATCACATAATCCTCCACAGCATTCCCTCCAATTCCTTCCCTTCCTTTAAGAACCACTTTGTCAGCATTTACTTTCACTTTCCTATAACAGGTCTCCTGAACACTCTTCAATCCTCATACTCCTTCCTTCACAGCCCTTGCTGAGCAGGACTGCCCTCTCATGCTGACTGAAACTACTCAGTTCTATTTTCTACTTACTTGCTCCCATGAAGTTGAGTCACTGTTCCTGAATCTTCAGCTTGTTCAGCTTGAAATACCCACACTGAATTGCTCGTTTTTCCCTCAAAAGTTCTCTACAGACCTATGCTTGATGCCTCTCCTCCTTCCAGCTGAAGTAACTTCTGACTCCCTGCTCCTTGCCCTATAAATCCAGACTGTACACGTCATACTTCTTTCCATCTCCATTATATTTCCACACTGTTTAGCCTGTTCTGCACACAGCTCCCAGACAGAATGGATTTGTCTCCGGTAAAAGGGGTGGAGAATTTGAATTCTTACGATCCCATTTTCTGACACTGAATAAACAAATGATGGTTAGCAGCTTAGTCAGGCTACCCAGTTCCACTATGCAAGAACAATCTTCCACCAAAACAAGTATTTAGAAGTAATGAAATAATTTCACTATCAGCTTTCCTCCCCCTTATTTCTTTTCTATTTCCTCTTCACTTCAGTGAATTCCTTTTCTGACTGCTAGCACCATATGCCAGCGGGCCTACGACTCTCATTCTGTTGCTCCTTAGGCACATGGTATCCTGCCCAAACTGACGCAACAGCCCACTCAGAAGTCTCGCTTCTGCAGTGAAACGCACTGGGTTTCCAGTGGCAGCCTGCATTATTACTAACCAGCTGGCATTTTTGCTCTCTATTTACAGGCCGCGGAGGTATTTGATCAAGACCTTCCTTGCCCATATCCACGCACCTTTTGGAAATAAAAACTGCAGACATATCTAGACTGAACTGCAATATGTTTCTGATCCCATGAGGAGCTCTAAGGCATTTGTCATAACATTGGAAACTAAAGAGAACAGAGCAATCTTGTGTCTTCCTGTGACGCTGTCTTTCCTCAAGCCACAGACAGAATCAAGAGAACTACAGAATTGTGGGTTTTTTCTATTAATCTTGAAAACTCATTATTTTAAGAAATGCTTACTGGTAATTCAGGTGTTTGATGTAGCCATCTATAAACCCAACAGGTCAATGACCTGGGCTTCAGCGGAGTTCCACCTCACAGTTAAAGCTACAGGAACAGCGACAGTGTGCACACACGATTTCTTACCACTGTAAAAGCGAATCATACAGCTGAGATCAGAGTTCGCTGCCTCCTCCTGCACTCTGACAGGATCATCAAAACCCAACCCAGCCAGGTAGTCATACACAATCTGAAGTGGTTTTTCTGTGGGCTCCAGCCTCCTGTCAAAGCACACAAGAAAGCAGTTTGAGAATGCAAAAAAAGATTAAACAAGTCTCACTGCAGCTAAGGCGTAAGGAATACTGACATACTGGTTGTTCCGCTCCTCTGAAAAGGCCTGGCAAGCATGCATCCTTGGGGTCTGTGCCTCCTGCTTGTCAAGCAGCACTTAGGAACCGTAGCACTTGAAAAATTACATTGCAGAAGGGAAACGGAGAGGAAAAGCAATAGGCATAAGCCATACAATCCATGGTGATCATTTCCATTCCATGATTTAAGGAGCACCATTAGGAAACCAGGACAAGAAACAAAACCAGAAATACTGCACAGAAAGCAGACACCAATTAATTGAAAAACCCCTACGTATAACAACTGAAAGATACAAAAGAACTCTACTTAAATTTCTCTTCCAAATGCTACTGGGAGCAAAGCATATGAGAATCCTCCTGTAGAATGACTTCTATAAAGAAAGAAAAAAGAAATTCCCCATTTTTTTTTGCTCTCATCAGTGCAAGATTCTCATGCTTTGGCAAATTAACTCAAACAGTACATTTGAAGAAAAGATGTTTTTAGAACATATCACAGAAAGGATTCAGTGGTTAACTTGAATGGCAGTAAGAGAAAGTTCCCCTGAAATATCAAGTTTAGTATATTCAGAACAGAAAAGATGCTTTCTGATCCTCTCATCTCACTTCTTCCAGAGACGCTGAATTGGTATTTTCAGCAATAAAAACAACAGAGTTCTTGCTAAATTAGAAGTTTTACTTTAGGGAATAAAAATCTTAGTGTAAAATATTAATAAGCACTGAAAATGTAAGATGAGAGTTAAAATAAATTTCTCCAGTGTTCCGCTCATTATCCATCATTAAAAATCCTCATTTTAAATCTAAAAGTGCCCAGCTTCAGGTGACAGTCACTGGACCTCAATTTGTCACCTACTCTTTACACAAGTGTTTATAAATCACAAGACTAACCATTTCAAACTCCCTTTTCAAGCTGAGGCTCAATGTGCTTTCAAAATTTTCTTGCAATAGGGTGGGTCTACTTTGACTCAAAATAATTCTTACCACTGATTTTTTTTTTAAGCTTACTGACATTCTGCAAGCGCTAGCACCACGACTGTTCGCTGCATCCACGCACTGACTACACAAAACCAGACAGAGACTTCTTGGTTCTGATCAACAGTATTTCTATTCCTGGATCAAACCTGCTCTCAACTATTTGGCACGTTCACTCATATTCCTTCCATCCACGAGTCGTCCTGAGTTGCAGTTTTTGCACGCTATAGCCTCCTTCCTCTCCTCTTTAGCATTCAGTACTCTTGACTTTTAGATAAATATATCCAGCAATATTGAAAAGCAGTGTTTTGCAGCGAATACTGTACACTGAGCCATCTAGAGTGAGCGGTTGCACTGATTTCTCAGTACTCGCCCTCCCTCCGTCTATGCCTTCCCGTTACCTGTTACCTCTCTTTCAGCCGCAGATCATGAACACAGCAACTGAACAGTGCAAGTCTACCTTTCTTCACGCAGACATACGTGAGCCCCTCATCCAAATAAAATGCTGACCCTGAATAACAGTTTACAATTTGATCAGCCAACGAGTGTTACTGGTTTGTGCACTGCTTTTCTACCACGACATCAGAACAGAGAATCGCAGGAGGGTTTGGGCTGGAAGGGACCTCTGAAGGCCATCCCGTCCAACCCCTCCGCGCTGAGCAGGGACAGCTTCCACTGGATCAGGCTGCTCAGAGCCCCGTCCAACCTCACACACTGCAACAAGCGACTAACGCCTTTGGTGACCACGCTCGAAATTTCGCTCGAAATTTCAAAGCATCAGATCAGGTTTGTTCAGTAAGACCTGTTTTCTACTAAACTTTGTTGACTTGCACACACCGTTTATACTGCGTGTCTTAACGTGAAATATTTTATTGTTGTAGGTACCAAACCTTCCCAGTTCTTCTCAACTTAAGAACAAAAATATTTCTGATTCTTTTTAATGATTATACTACAGTATTTCCGCTGTTACCGACAGCTTCACAAATGCCATCTCATAATTAAGGCAGGACCGATTTCAAAAAAACACGCACCGTTTGCAAGTATCTACTCATCCAGACTTCCTCTGCAGTCGACAGGACACACCTCAAGCAGTAAAATCACCTCAGGTATTTCAAGCACATACATTGCAACTCTTCCACTTCACACACAGGACCTCTGGATCCGAAACAGGACTACTCTCAAAGTTATGGTCCAAAACAACAAAGTTTCCAGCCTAAAAAGACAATGTAGTTGATAGACAGCTGACCCAGAAAACCAGTTCCTGCCGCTCAATGTTTGCTGAGCCTGACCAGGGCAACTTTGCTCGCCCCTGTTTTATTTTACGTGGGAATACATCAACTTGCTAGCCAGAAGGCTGTGTATGAAATAACCCCCCTCCTCTCACTGCAGAAATTGTCTCTTGGAGCTTCTACTGACTAATGAACCAATGTCAGGCCTAGCAGACTCCAGTCTCTAGTCAGCCCTAAATATAAGGAGAAAGTTATTGGCAAATTTCAACCCATAAATAGGCTTTAACAAAGGAGGAAAACTTGGATCTGTGTCTTCAAATCCACCGAAGGATCGGTCCCTGGTAGAGCTGGTTTGCTTGGAAATCTGTTCTTAATCCTTCCTTCAATAGACTAGCAGGATTTAAATTTTACTTTATGAAATATCAGCTGCCTTAACCAGTAGAAAACATTGTTTAATCACACCAATGTCTGTCATCAGTCATAATTTTTGGTTGATTTTTAGGTGTACTATAAGTATACCCCAAAACTCACACATGAGAATAATATTCATGTATCAATTTAAAGTTCCAGATGTAATCACGTGACTGTCAGCAATGCCTGTCATTGCTGCTGGTCTGTCAGGGGTTTTGGTGATGCTGGTTTTTTTAAACCAGTAAAGAAAAGGAAATAAAGTGCTAGCGAGTGTAGTTTAGTACAAAATCAGATAGAGGTCAGCAGGCAGAGCAATCCCCCCCCAGGCCTAACTACGCTCTTCTGGTATCCAAATCAGATGCTGACACACACATATGACAAAGACACAGTTTCTGACATGCTCCTCATTATCTGTCATGCCTTTTTTTGAGGAAAAAATTTGCAAAAGCTAAATTCACCTAAACTTTCCAAAACAAACTGAACAAATGCTCAGAATCCACAGCAGTTTAAAGTCCATAATGCCCAACTGCTGAGCTCAGATGATGACTGCTGTTCAACTTGACAGCAATTCCGTGCAGATCTTTCTATTCCCTGTTACACTGACTAGAAAGTTTCATCCCCATGGCAAGTACAGCATTAAATCATACAAAACAGTAATGCAAGTATTTACAACTTTAAATACACACTTCTGCCAAAGCCAGTCCATCCACTCGCATACATAAAACAGAAATCAGGTCTCTGCACTTTTTTAAAATATCTTTTTTATCACCAACTCAACAAGGTTGGAACAAGCCTCTGGAGAGACTGTCTAGTCCAAGCCCCCGCTCAAGCAGAGGCACCTACAGCCAGTTGTCCAGGATCTCATGCAGTTGGGTTTTCAGTATCTTGAAGGATGGAGACATCACAACCTCCCTGGGCAACCTGTGCCGGTGCTCCATCACCCTCGCAGTGAAAAGTGTTTCGTGATGTTCAGTGAGAACCTCCTGTGTTTCCATTTGTGCCCTTTTCCTCTTGTCCCGTTACTGGGCACCACTGAAAAAAGTCTGGCTCCATTGTCTTCCTCTTTTTCCACCAGGTATTTATACACATTGGTAAGTGTGAGCCCCGAGCCTTCTCCAGGCTGAACAGTCCCAGCTCTCTCAGCTGAAAGATGCTCCAATCCCTCAACCATCTTTCCTGGACCCGTTCCAGTGAGTCCCCGTCTCTCTTGTACTCTGACCACCGGACCCAGCACTCCAGAGGTGACCTCACCAGTGCCAGGCGAGGGGCAGGATCCCCTCCCTGGACCTGCTGGCAATATTTTGCCTTCTGCAGCCCAGGTTGCTGCTGACCTTCTTTATCGCAAGGGCACACTGCTGGCTCATGAGGAGCTTGTTGCTCACTGGGACGCCCAGGTCCTTCCCCCCCAAAGCTGCTTTCCAGCTAGTCAGCCCCCAGTGCCTACTAATGCCTGGGGTTGCTCCTCCCCAGGTGCAGGACTCAGCCTTTCACTCTGCTGAACTTCATGAGGTTCCTGTCTGCCTGTCCAGGTTTAGTTGTTCAGCTCTAACGGCATCAAATTCTAATCTCAAGACCACACGGAAGTTACCTGGTGCCGTTTCATGGGTCTTCGAAGCAGAATCCAAGATTGACTCAGAATCACAAAAAGTGTAACTTGCCTCTATAATTGGGATGACTTCACTCTTCATGATGCCATCCACTTCTTATCTTCAATGAGACAAGAAGTCTTCTGAAATATTTTGGAGAGCCTATAAGCAAGGACCAGATCCTGTGCTTTCCAAAATAAAATGGAAAACAGCTTCCAAACCAAACAAACCAAACCCCCCAAAAAGAAAAACAGCAGTCGAGAATGGAAATTCAAACAACGCTGATCACCTGCACCAACACCAATCACTGACACAGTTCATCTTCTCAAAACCCCTGGAAACAGATCCTAGTCCAGCTAAGATACAGCTCTTTGTACAATCATCATGAAAAGCTGATTTATGAAACGCTGTTTCTTTCCCTGCTTTCCGAGATGGACACAGGACAAGAGACTGGTTCGAAAGAGCATAATGCCCTCAATGCTTCTCCCTTTGCAGATTTCTTCAGTTCAAATGCAGGTGCTCAACCTTTTTTAGGACCTTCCGTCAAGATCTAGAAGCCTAGAGCCAAGCACTTCTACAAATACATAACTGAGGTTTATGTTATCACTTCATTTTTTTTGCTACAGAAACAAATAGCAGCGAACACGACACCAAACTTTCAAAAGAGCTTTCTGAGATAATCTTGGAAACGACAAACCTGTGTATCTGGCTGTCACGGTCTAACCTGGCAGCCAGCAGCTAAGCATCTCTAAATACCAGTTTATTTCAGTCCCAGCCGTAACCAGGACACCGTCTCCTATAACCGACAAGCTACTAGAAACTGGAATAAATTATAGATTGCACCAAACAATGCTGACTTCCAATACAGAAAACCCCCACGTATTCTATGCCCTTCAGTACAGAATCCAAGAAGAATGAGATATTTGAGTGGATCTCCAAATACCTTGCCCAAGTTTCCCTTGACTACCCCTAGATTCCCATCCTTCTGCTGCTAAAGCCTAACGCTTGCCAGAAAACAGCTTTTCCAGCATGTGACCCATGGCTCAGGAACCATAAGTGCTAGTGTCACTCATAAAAAGAACACTTCAAGTAGTTTGCATCTAGATTTCCTAAGGAAAAAACCAAACCACTCAAACATTACAATTCGGTTGCTGAATAGACTGAGGCTTTTGCAAATACGTACTGAACAATATTCTTCTTGCACACCAGAATTCAGGAAGAACCTTAATACGGTAAAGGAATAAAAGCTTTTCATGCGACACCAACTAAACCACAATTCTACAGGTTGCTCGGTACTCTCTGAGGTACGGCACTGCGGCTTACTCTCCTGAAAGAGCTGGACACTCTGTCCCACCATACCTGCCCCTTCTGGAGACGAGATCTGATTTTTTCATTATTTTTATTCTCACCTTTCACTTCAGCAAGAAATAGTCTCACAGGGTTTCAAAATGCTAATTTGAAAAACACGGAATTTTCTTTGTTGTCTGTGTATGCTTCTTGAAGATATCAAACATAATGCCCTGGGTCTTGATTCTTTTGTAAAAAAGCCACACACCAAAGGAACACTGGCACTAGCATCTATTCAAGCCTAATCCCCTAACAAATGCACCTCTCTTGCCACAGTACCATTCCTAGCCATTCAAAAGTTCATAGCACCATTCCAAACCAACCAGAAGAGCAGTCCACGCTACTGCACCAGCTGGCTGAGTTTGCCACCGGCTGGAAGACAAAAGCCTTGCCAATGTCCAGTCTTCTGAATTCCTCAGGTTGTCTGCCGCAAGTTGTCCCAAGTTCCCTACCTGGCAAAAGAGTTTGAGTTTACAGAAAAATCTACACCTGAGAGGCTGCACGAACGCAGGAGGCAGTGACCGACCACCCCGCAGATAAAGCGTGGCTTGGTGTTAGGCATTTCAAGCACGACGACCTGGTGGGCCGGGTGCTTGGCTCCAAGCCGGCGGACGAGCTACTCCCCTGGCACTAGCCATGAGCCGGGCCCATGACCCGGGAAACACCAGTGCGGAGTCTGGGCGTTCAGCTAACGACACACACGGGTCCAGCACAGGGCTCTGAAAATAAAGCAATGAACGAACCAGCTCGTTACCTGTGAACCGCATTCTAATGAGGAAAGGGAGCCATTCAGTGCCTTTGGAGACATTCTGGAGACCTGCCTGAGCAGATCGCTGGTTCAAGTTTTTTTCAAGAGCCATATGATTCACTAACAAAACCTAGGACAGGCCAGAAAAGGGAAAAACAAGACCAGTATCTGGAATGGCAGTTTCTATATGGAATTTCTTTGCCAACGTGATCAAGGCTGACAGGTTCCAGATGCAATAGTTAAAGCTTGAGGTAGAAAAATATGCTTCCTCTTTGAGAGACAGCAATGTAGTCCGAAACTCAAACTTGCACACGATCACATTAGAAATGTAAAAACCCATCCTGTAGCCAGTGCAGTACAGACTGAATGCCAGCACACATGGAGAACAGCCTGGCTGTCACAGCAGCTGCTACTTGACACAAAGAGCCCATTATTTCCACACCAGTATTACTTATCAGGCACTGGACACTTCCACCAGCCAGGGACGCAGCTCCGTTAAGTGAAGGTGCAAGGGTAAAGAGACAGAAAAGCCAACAAAAAGCAGCAACAGTTCCACAACTCTTGCAACCATAGCTCTTCTTCACAAGCTGCAGCCAAGTTCTCAAATCTTTGCAGTTTAAATTTTTGTTGTGAGGGGGGTCCAGACCAAAGAATGTATATGTGCTGGTTTTGTTTAATCCTCCCCTCTGCAGGAAGGTATAATTTCTGAATATGAAAGGATGGTAACTTAAGGAAAGATTCTAGCTAGGAGAACTCTAAAGATCCCTGAGGTGCACTGTGGAGAAGAGAAGGAAGTTCCAACAGAAACTGACTTCCCTGTGCACAGACTGCAAAAGGGAAGCGCAAAGTGCGGAATGATCAGAAGGACACCACTGAATTCTTAAAGTGAATGCACAGAAAAGGTTTCTGTTGTTCTTCCATTTACTGTCCAGCTTTCAGTACTCTGAATCAGGTGCCAAATCAATCTCTGCCATACTCAGCTTCTGAAAGAAAGTCACCTACTGATCTTAAAAGGGTGAAGAATTCAGAAGTTGTTTGGCAGACAAACGTACCTACCGTGAACTACAATCAGATACTTAGAGTAATTTATATTCACGAACACATTATTAAAGTAATCAGCAAACTTTGTTCAAGGAAGGAATTATCTCAACAGCGCACAGGGATATCTCGAGCATTCCGTCATCTTCCTGTGGATACACAAGCAGGTACCACTCAGGCCTGCTTCCTGCCACTAACTCGGGCGTTACTGAAGCAATGCTGGTAACTCCCATTTCTCCACCGAGAACGCCCACGGTGGGAAATAATTCAGGGATCTCTTCTGTAGCAAAAACACATTCTGAGAATTACGAGGGACAGACACACCATAATCGAGAACTCTTCATGAAATTTCAAAACAAAGCTTGACAGAGTGCTAGATGCACCAAGAGGCAACAAGAGTGGGAAGTAAACATTTACAACTCGGTATTTGCTTCCGAAACACTGGCAGCAGGACTGACTTGCTAATCCAGTACAAAGCCTGCCACAAATCAGACAGGTACGGCTACCTAGCATATGAAGAGGGACAGACATTGAGAAGAATTCAAACACAAAAGCCACTTCAAAAGCTAAAAAAAGTCAAAACGCTCCTTTCTAAACACAACTACAAGCTTTATCTGTGGTAAAGGGTCTGCTCTTCTTTCTAAATGCTGGAAAATCTGCTCACTGTTCGGGTGCAAAACAAGCCAATTTTGTTATAAATTCTTCAAGCAATGAATGGAGATTTTCAGCTGCCTCGACAGCTACGTTGGAGTGTCCATCTATCCTTATACAGTATTTTTAACTGACCTATCCCTGGTTCCGATAACCCAGGCTGAGCAAGGCAAATGGGCCTCAATAACTCTTGTCAACAGCCAGTTCCAACCACACCCCACTCTGTGCATCCCTCCCCACTAGCACTCCCTCCCCCTACCCGATCAAACATATGCCATGTTTTTAAAATTTGACCACATGCCACTCACGACTTCTGCTTCACTATCAAAAGACCAGCTACTAGTCCTGTTCAGCATGTGCTGCCGTCTCTACTGCTTAGCCTCCAAGTAAAGCGACCGCAGCAAATTTTCTTCCCCTGGGAATAGGAGTAGTAACTTTGTAAGTCAATCTTAAGTCCACCAGATTCAAGGCAAAGCCTAAATCCTAGCAAAGCTAATAGGAGCTAGTAACTTTGTAAGCGAATCTTAAGTCCAGAAGAATCCATCCAAAGCCTAAATCCTAGCGAAACTAATAGGAGCTTGTAAACCTAGAGGAGTTCCTAACACACCCACAGCATAAAGGTCACACACCCACAGTACCAAGTTCATGCACGCTGAACCCTGAGCCGTCTATTTTCAGCCTAAACTGACTGCAGGCACAGAACATATAATCTGATGCTTCAGCGTTCTTTACATAACCCTCACTACGCTATCTTTCTGCCTACCTTCAATTACCTGGCAACCCTTCTTAGCCAAAAAATTACCAGCGCATAAGTGTTACATGACATAACCACGAAAGCACCTCTCACGCTTTGCTGACTCAAGGTAACTGTTTACAGCCCCAGCTTTCTGGACGCACAGCGTAAGGCAGGAGCGCAGGAACAGCAGGCTCTGCCCGCAGAACGAGGACGTTCTTTCCTCCCTGGCAGGGTTCAAGGCCAGGTTGGATAGAGCTCTGAGCAACCTGGGCTGGTGCAAGATGTCCCTGCTCATGGCAGGGGGGCTGGAACCAGACGATCTTCAAGGTCCCTTCCAACCCAAACCATTCTATGATTCTGTGATTCTATTTCTGGCTGGGGCGCCAGTCAAACCCTCACAGCAAAACCCCCCCGGGCCCACACAAGGGATGGGCTCGATGGGCCGCAGCCGCCAGGGCTGAGCGCGGTCCCCCCCCAGGCAGGCGGCGCACGGAGCCCCTCCGGTCCTCACCTGACCAGGTCTCCGTGCAGCTGCAGGAACAGGTCCCTCCGCCCTTCCCCGCCGCCGATCTCCGCCGCCGGGCTGTCCACCGCGCAGAGCACCAGGCGCAGGTCCGAGGGAGCCGCGGAGTCTCCGCCGTGGACGCGCACGCAGCCTCGCCCCAGGTCCGCCCGCAGCCAGTCCCTCTCCCGTGAGCCGAACCGAGCCCCGCTCCGGCAGCTCCGGCTCCCGCCGCGCTTGGCGTTCCTCTGCAAGGCAGCGCGAGC
>Ga0181612_151670_pt1 | contig 11183 bp, 6 predicted proteins | sample HoacroProtozoa21_FD_119630 | JGI IMG/M metagenome (GOLD analysis project Ga0181612, IMG submission 119630) | Hoatzin crop microbial communities from Cojedes, Venezuel. Combined Assembly of Gp0051906, Gp0051904, Gp0051908 | reverse complement strand
TGGGTATAGACTCCTCTACTATTCCTTTGGCTGTTCATGAAGGACTAATGGCTTCTTTCTGTTCTAGGACATGCATGTGTTGTGTGCCCTGTAAACTGGAAATGGGTTGGAGGCGACACATGTTTCTACTTTTCAGAAAAGGAAGCCACATGGCAGGAAAGTGAAGAGTTTTGCTTCTCCAAAAATGCCACCCTTCTTATGCTGAAAAACAAAAGCAAGTTGGTATGGTTCCAGTTGTACTGGTATTTCTTTGCATTGGTACCCACTACTCAAAACTCCTCCCCGGTCAGCAAGAACCTCTTGATGTTACACAGTAATAGAGGTACTGTCCCAAACGTCTGAGGCAATGCAGACTGCAGAGCGTTTAACCACAAATGTGTAATGATGAGGTAACCAGCAACACAGGATATTATTCAGCTGAACAGTGGACAGGAGTGTCATGGATCCTGTGCAAGTTATAAGCAGTGAGTCTTTTATTCCAGAAATGTCTTTGAATACTCCGAGAGACAGGGCTTTAAAAAGTGTTGTTGCCCTGATCTTACACTTAGTAGAGATGCCAGACACAAAATATTCATGTTTGCATGACAAATAGAGATGTTGTCTCTTGGCAACTGTTACGAGGGCCTGATGAGGAATTCAGAGAGTCATTGTCAAATTACCTCTTTTGGTTCTTTCTTGATCACCTTCTCCCCAACAGCAGTTGTTTAGGTACAGATCAAATAATACTCACAAGCTCCTTGATGATAAAGGTTTTGCATTTTTTATAGGCTAGCATATCTCAAATATCACAAAAACGATCTTACTGGATTGGATTATCATACGGAGTTGATGGTTGGTCTTGGATAGATGATATGAAACTTTCTACAAAGAGAATGGACTGGTAAGTTTTCTGACCTTAAATAGCTGGTGGGTTTTAATCTTTTCTTGCACAACATCCTTCCTGTGCATTGAAGGAGGGGGCAACCAAAATCCCATTAATTGCAAAGCTTCAGGGCAGAATACAGCTGCAGGTGTATTTGCAGTTAAAATACTCTTTTAGATGTGGAGTCCCTGAAATGAGAAAAAGTCTCAGAAAATTGAAAGTGTGAGCAGAAGGAGTCAACAAACTAGTGCAACCAGTGACTGCTCTCACTATTTAAACCCATTCACTTTATGGAACATCCCATGACTCTGTAGCAAGCAACCCACACTTCCTTCCAGACAGCTTACCTCCTGCAAAGCCTTCCTGCACCTGCCTCTTCTGCTCAGCCACAATTATCCCAAATTAACTTCTTTCTTCCATCAACATTTTGAAACCTTTATTACACAAAAATTGTCAACATTAGGTGGAGACAATCTGTTTATTTTTTCTGTAAAATGTCATCACCTTACTTGGTGTGTTTCTCCTTTACTAACCATGGGGAAAAAATCAAATTCCAGTTCTGTTCTATGTGAAGTAATCACTGTATGCAGTAACATGAGACGCCACTTCAGGGTCTGGAGAATCTTCTCTGACTGAAGATTCTCCAGCACCTCCTTGGAAACATGTGCTCATTTTGTCTTGCAAACTCATACACTTCCCACAGCTAGTAGATATCAGGCAGAATGATCTGACTTCTGTTTGGGCAGACCACTGCCTTTCAGTTTCCAGACCCAAATTACCCTAAATAAAGCAACTGTTGGAGTGACATAACCACAGGTGAGGAAACAGTGCTACTTTCTGCCTTGATGGCGCTCCATATGTAGGCTTTCTTTTTTACATCTTTGAGCTGAAGGCAGATGGGAGAATGATCCTTCAGACTTGAATTATATGAGCTGTCAAGTTCTTCAATATTTTGTATCAACCTCAAAATGACTAATCAACTTTTGCAACAATGTATGATTGTAGAAAAGGGATTTATTTTTTAAAAAAAATTTGTATATGAGAGTTTTTAATAAGATAATGGTGTGGTGTTTTTTCTCTAGGATTGATTTGTCCTCTAAGCAAAACTGTGCTTACCTGTCTTATCGCAAGTCAAGAGTTTACAGTGAGAATTGTGATGAGAAATATCCCTGGATCTGTGAGAAGGCATCAGTCCAACTGACCTAAAAAGATTATCAGCAGTAAAAGAACTGGAAGAGTGTGAAGAAGATTTTAATGTTCAGATTTTTCAGTGAAAAATAATGTAGAATAATATTTAATACAAACTCAGAGTTCAGTCCACCATTTCTTCCTAGTGCATTCACACAAACACAAAAACAGAAAAGAGACAGAAAGCCTTTGCAGACAAAAAGAGCCATCAGTAACAAATATCTACAAATCAGAGATGGGATATTAGTCTCATCATTCTATTTCAGAAACCTCTACCTTAAGCGAGGTGACAAGCTTAAACCTGACATACAGCCTTTTGTCATTGTTCCAAGTTTGGAAGTGACTCTCAGATCTTCACGTTGGAAAATTGAGTTGAGTGGTCAAATCTGAAAAGGTATTTTGATGCAATTTTGTGATACTTAATACATTATGCCCACTAGAAATTTGATGCGTATTCCTATGTGAATTTTGCACAGGGATGCAATTAGAACCACCACATACAACAATGAAACATCTTGGTCCATGAATGTGTGACATATGTGATATAGTCTTACTTATACAGCAGAACAAACTTCTCTCTTTCCTTGGGTTGTAATATCATGCTTCAAAATGCAGATCTTTTTAAGTGCGTAAGACTTTTGCCACGATAATGTGGGCAAGTTGATGTTAATTATTTATTTACTTTCCCTTACAAAATACTGCTTTCCAGATACACAATTCTTATTAAATATCTGCACCACTATTTATGCTATGACAAGTTTTCAGCTTAATTTGACATTATAAATAGCAGCAAATATGATTTCAGCATGGTCATTTGAATGTCTGTCTCCAGGAAAGGTTTTACCCACAAAGGCCACCTGCACGTCTTGTGCATTTAATTGTGTTCCAACTGTGTGTTCCAATTCCACATGTCAGTTGAGTCTGTTTGTTTGCTTCAGGTGCCCACTGTTACTAGCTATCTCACTCTGAAAAAAAGGCCAATAAATCTAAAGAATGAGAGAGGAATAAAACACAGGAATCACTGAACAGAGAGGAAATACTGTCTTTCCTGCTGATGGCTTAATTAGGCTTATGCGGTCTTTCTCTGCCAAAGAATATCCCACAACTCTGAATAGTTCTGTTTCAAATCAGAACAAAAGAGCAACCCTTCTACAGGAGTGAGCATGTCTTCCTGCTCCGTTTCCTGGTGGGCCTCCAGAACGTTAAGGAGCAGGCAGGGTAGGTAATTTTTCACAATAGCAAGCATATGTGTGATTGCAAACCATTGACTCTCAATTTCTGAAACAGAAATAGAAATAGGCTTCTCTAGAAGCATGTAGACAAGCTCTGCATTTTAGTTCTCAAATGTAAAATCACAGGTTTCTTTTTGCTAAATTTACTGGATGGGAATCTTAGTTTAGCAAAAGGAGAAATCCCCAAATGACTCTAAACAGAGAACTGAAGAATGAGTAACATTTCCTTTTTTACTTCTTTTTTTAGCATTAAAATTAGTTTTTTTTATGCAAGAGGGTTAGGGAAGAGATGGTGGTGGAAAGACAATCAAAGATTAGAGAGAGGGCAAAAGATTCGTCTAAACAAGATTGAAAGTATAGGTTTAAATGGATATTCCCACAATCCTGACTCTGTTTGCACAATTCCAAGTGCACAGAAAAAAACCTTTCTCAGCTGTCTCTCATGGCTTTCACTTTGATTTTAGGTCTAAGACATGAACATTCATTTTAAACAAAATGGAAAACCTCAGAAAACTTTAATATTTCACTCAAAGCATCCAATACGCAGCTTTATTTACTATGATATATTCCGCAAATCATTAAGCTTCTCTCCTTGCTTCCTTGTTCTCTCAGCCATCCTTAGCAGAGGTGATTTAGCAGCATTTTCCGTATATCATCTGCCTGTGCAACTTGAGAAACAACAGTGTGTTTTGCAAGGCCTGCTGTCTAAAGACAGCAGCTTCTGCCTCCACATGAAATCTGTTTTCTCTGCTACTTATCAGTACTGGAATCTTGCTGCAAGAACATTTTTCCCCACTTGTATTTATTTAAGTTTTTGTGATGCAGAGGGTTTACTGACTGCCACCGAGGGTAAAGAGCATTACAACGCAGAGAAGAAAACTCACTAAAAAGTAAAGCTGTGACACTCCATTCAAGGTTGCATCTCTGAGCTTTGCCAAGAAACTAGATACTTGTGCAGCTATATGTATATATATATGTATATACGAAGCAACTAGAAGCAATGTAAGAAAACTAAGTGAGCAGAACAATTTGTCTTTAAAACACATAAGCACTATGAAAAAAAAAGTTCGTGAGTTTGGTAGCTCTATGGAGACAAATACTCCTGTTGAGAACAGCCAGGGAAGTTACTTGCCAAGAAGCACCGAGAGTGGCTTATGAGCTGAAGGTTTGTTTTGTAACAATGTGGCATGGGTAGAGCGTTTATACCCTGATTTTAATGGACATTGTATTAAACTGAAAAGGCTAATTACAAACTCAAGATTTTTTGTATCATTATGAACAACGTAACATCAAGAGTACAGAACAATTAGAGGCTCCGGCTGGGCTAATAAAACCTTATGGCAACAACAGACAACAAGTAATTACTATTCTAGTGGTTATCAAAAAATATTTTTCACCCTCTGTTTTTTTCATTGTGCAACAAAACCTAAAGGTTTGCCTATGAGCATTGTATGGCTTGAAATGACTCAGTTCATTCAATTCAAGGTATGATTGCGTGCTGCCTTTTGAACTTTGTCAGTTTTAAATGCTTTCTGCAGCCAAATGACAGCAGAGATGACATTGCTTTTAAGACAAATTAATGCTGAAGTTGCAGTAATTCCAAAGGACCGGACTTCACAGGCAGCTGTGCAAAACTCAGTGTTTAGCATGACTTGCCAAGCTAAGTGGAAAGACTATTTCTCTAACTCCTTGCTTACGGAGAACATTCTCTTTATTAAGCAGCGCAGAACAGACTCCTGTGAGCCAACTGGTGTAATGGACCCTGGGCAATCTAAGCAAGGTTTCTGAAAAGGACATCTCAAATGAAGTTAAGAAGAATTGCACAAAGAGCACACAGGGTGATTGACAAGATGGTCCAATGTGTGTAGGTGGCTATGGGAAAGGGGAAAGTGCAGAAGATAGGTGCATGAAATTGCTTAGTTCTGACTTGCTTTAAAGTTCTGAACTTTTTAACCTCATATAACAGAAGATACAACATCTGTTAAAATAATGATTGTGTTGTGACTTAGTGATCATCTTATGTATAAGGATAAATTTTTCTCTCTTGGTTTAAGCCAAAACTCAAGAACTGATTGACATTACGTATCAAGGAAATTCAGGGTTAGGTATGAAACAAACACAGTACCAGGTTGTACACTGCACACCTCAGGGCAATTACTGGATGCCATGTGCTCTTCTGTTCTGTGCAACTTGGCTCATCGTGTAGCAGTTCTAATTACAACTCATTGAGGCATGAAGATGTGGTATAAAATTAAAAAATCCAGACATCAGTGAGGACCAGGAACTTGCCCCTTGTTTTACAAGATCCTGAGCTTGTGAATATTCAGCAGCCAGGAATGGGGACCAGTGCTTCACACCCCTGACACAGGGACGTAACAGGCTAACAGGTTCTCCTCCAAGTACTCAACAGCAGACTTTCATTAAGCATTTCCTTCCTTCATTTTCTGCAGCGTTTGTCTCCCAGCAATAGTCCATAGTACCAGTGCTTTTCACCTGCAACACTTTTCCCTCAGCCAGGTCCCTACAATCAACCATTGCTTCCCTCACTGGTCCGTTGACCCCATGCCCATCATACCAGTAACCTCACATTTATTTCGCTCACTGCTTCAGCTCTCCACCAGCTTTTCCTCATACCAGCCCACTTAGTGAAGGCTCTCCTGCTTCCTCATGGTGTGATCTTCTCAGGCCCTCTTGCATTACCAAGAGTTGTAAGATGGGGCCTCCTACCATGCCCTGCATGTGTTAGGACAACAGCCCGTCATTCACGCTGCACCTGCATCCTCTGAAGACCAGTCAGTGCTGGGAGGCCAGGCGGTATCTGCACGGCTGCTGAGACCCCGTGTTTAGATTTAGAATAGGCAGCATTTCCAGACAATGAGATAGCTGTGTGGCAAGACACTCTGTTGTCCCTGCTCCTCTGAATTACTTCTTCATATCCATAACTAAGATAATTGACATATTGCTAAACACTTATTTAGTGAGGGATGCAGCACACTTGGATGTTGCTGCTGCAGAGTTCTGATGCACAGCTTTCTATCTGAAATAAACATAATTAGAGGATTGCTAAACACCTCCACCTTCCCTGGCTTACAGTTCGATTTTTGTTGAATGGCTCAAATTACTACAAAATACACACAGGAACAGATACCCCAACCATAAACTTGACCGGTCCTGAGAGATTTTAAAGATTCCTATTGTTTGCTAGTGACACAGAAGAGAGATGCTCTCTCTGATGCAGTCTTCTCTTTGAACAGTGTCTTAAACAGCAGCGAAGTGGCAGAAGGCTTTGCATCTTTAAAGGCCCTGTATCTGATGGTTGCTGAGCCTGCCGTGCACAGTGACTTACTAAAAAAGACACCCTAGAGAAAAGGTCTGTAGAAGCAGTATTTATTCCAGTTGTGAAATTCTGCAACAGAATGGAAAAGGGATTTGAGAAATTAAAGAACTGGATGAGGTGTGACATGGATAATTATCAAGGCAGATGTCTAAGAGGAATGCACCTTCTCCCCTAGCATCCAGTGCAGCAGAACAATCCACTAGCAGCTGCACTGGCATTCCTGGGCATTAAACATTGCTGACTTTCCTCAACAAAGATGTGTTCTGTATTTGACTTCTGTTTTTTGAGCCCATAGGGCATGCAATCCCATTTGAAAGTTTTCTCTCTAACCAGGAGAATTAGAAATATTTTTATTTGTCTTTTAATGCAGGCCCTGATTCTGTTGCACTGTTTAGTTTTCAGCAGGTGAGGAGTGAAATTAAACCAAATACTTGGACTGTTATTGTATATTGGCAGCTCACATCTGTGAATGCCCAATGGATGGATTTTGAAACCATGATGTATTGCTCTTACAAACAGTGATTGATGCCTGTTCCTGGGAAATAGGTACCAATCTTTAATATAGAGTTCTGGAATCATACACTTTATTTTGTTTTATTTAGATAGGAATTTATGAGAAGTGTATAGAAGTGATTACACAAGAATGCAAGGGCTGAAAGAAGAAAAAGGGAAAGCAGTTGTTGAAGAAAAAGCCCAAAAAGGAGTCCAGCTGATGTGCACCACCAGAGCTCAAGTTAAGCTTAGATTATCCCTGATGTTACTCTACCCTAAGCTCAGACTCATCTTCCCTACTGCAAACCCCGGGGCAGAACTTGCCCCCGCAAAGGCGTATTCCGGGAAAGGGCTCTCTGCAGAGATCTGCACACAACTGCAGACTTTGTTTTGCAAGTGAATCTGGGCAGTGCCTCCTACTCCTGGCAGTCAGCACTGGTTTGGAGACAAGGAAAATGAACCTGCTGAGAGCTTTCAGTAGCTCTCAGCTAAAATGAGGATTGAGATAACGAAGCCTGCACATTAGCTGGGTAACGGGTATAGGATAATGACTTCCTTCCAGCACCCTGGTTGCAGAAGTCAGGCAGGAAAAGGCCTTTGCATCATTTGCTGTCATTGTACACAGGAAATTCAAAATACAGACAACAAAACCACGGAGTTCGAGACATAATCCCGTTGGCATTAAGGGTCTGAGTAGAAATTCCTTCACAGCAAAGAGCTCTTCTGGTTGTTCTTTATCTGCTGCTTCATCTACAACATAGGAGTCAGAAAAAGATACGGATCCTCTGCTGGACATGTGGCAGAAGAGGCCAGGGAGCAGGCCAGGCCGGCGAGCTTTCTGGTTGTGGACACCAAGAAGCTGAAGTCCGGACTTCTGATGACTTCTAAATAGTTCGTTCCAGCAAAACAACAAAAGATTTGCCAACTAGTAGCAGCTTGGTTATATTTGCCCTGAGGTGGGATGAGGATCCAGACATAGCCCAGAGCAGACATGCCTCGGTTAACCCCCCTGAAGCCAGCAGAGATGCCCCAGGGAGGTGTAACCACTGTGTAAGGAGAGGGGCTCCACAGAAACCTCCACAGGCTTTGCCACTTGGTCCGGTCCACACGTGCCGTAGCATATTGCACCCTTGGGAGGATGGAGTGGCTGTTCAGGCCTTGGCAAAATGCAGGGTGTATAGTTAAAGAGAGAGAAAAAAAAATCATGTTTACCAGCTCTGCCTTACTCTCTGTCTTGAGAAGTCTGGACTCCAGAGCAGAGCACTGAGCTTTGCTTTCTTTCCAAGTTTTCCATTCCTTTGAAAAGTAATAGCAGTCCTCCACCTGCTGTAGTCAGTTCTCAGGACAAGGAATAGAAGAGGACCTGAGCAGGTTCGTCAGTGAGCGCAGTCTCTAGTGGATCCCTGCAGGATTACTAGAGCAATGCACAGCCTCTCGATCATGGAGGAACAACAATTCCTCCTTCATTCTGCAGCTAAATTCATGCCTTCATTGGAGACTCAATAAACCCAGTTGCCAGTAGGACAGAAGAACATTTCTGAATGAAAATGAGAATAACATATAATAAAGATTATTTAATCTGACCAGCAAACCTGAAGGGTGCTAGTAAAACACAAATTGAAGGAATTTTGGATTTCGCCAACCCTGAGCTGCTGGAGATTAAAGCTCCCTGGGTACAGGGCAGAAGGCACTCCCAGACTTTTGTCTTACAGTGGAAAAACCGAGTCCAGTGACTTCAACTCCAGCATCTGGGCAGACGCATACAGACCAATACATGTTAACGGACAGGAGTGCCTTACCCTGTCTCCTGTGAGCTGCTGCTTTTGAACCCTCTGTCACATTTTCTGCCAAGGGGAGGTAACAACCCTTATGTCCTCAGAGAGAGAGCATGAAATGTGGGAGGGAAGTGTTTTGCTTCCTTATGTGCAGTTTATTAGGTAATGATCTCATTTTGGTTTACAAGTAATGGAGCCCTTTTGGATTATCATCATCCAGTATTAAACATAGGAAAGCTCTGGTAATGTCTTACGACACCTGCAAAAGAATCAGGGGTCCTTGTGAGCCCCAAATGCATTCTCATATTTTACATTTCTAAATGCCCATAGGGAAGTATTGGCTCTCATTAATCAAGCTGGCTCTAGTGAAGACTACTCCTTTGAAGTGCAGCAGGGAACAGGCAGCAATTTCTCCACAACTTCTGAGAGCAGTACAACAGCACTGTTTTAAGCTCTTTAAGAAGATTTTCTCCCAGCTAAGATCATGCTACCTAGGAAATAAAAGTTAGAGCAGGCTTGACTACCATCTCTTGATACAACCAGAACAAGGAAGCAGAGAGGACAGAGTAGTTTCTGTCCATACCACAATCTGCTTTCTTTGGCATCCAAGAAAGGGTATGTTCAAATCACATAGCTTACTATGGAGTGGACCTTTAGATTTTAAACAGTCACAAAGAACAGTGAGAAGTCAATCATGGGATATCTTTGTTTGCTTTACCAGTTCTGTAAGCGTCTGATCCCATTTTTAAAACCTTTTGGAAGGTGGCAAGGGGGAAACACAAAAGAGAAAAGTCACTTCAATATAACAAAAAATAAAGAAAAATAAAATATTGAGGTAATTGAGGCAGAATACCAGGGGAATGTGGAGAAATTTAAACCATCGTTAGATGACAGGCTAGCAGGACCATAGGTGTATTACTGGAAGCACAGTATTAACAGCAATGCCACAGAAATAGGAAAAGAATGATCAATAAGTTTCAGCAAGAATGACTTATGATACAGTTTTGGAGGGGTCAGAGTTTCACATCACACTGTTGCATTTTCTTTAGAAAAAAATTTGTCATTTCATCTGATATTTCTCCGGTTTGATCCCTCCAGAATTTGAAATTCTCATGAGACCAAATTTCATTAAAAATCAAGTGATAATCTATTGTATTATCACACTGATAATAAAAAGCCCCTGAAAAAATTGGTAATTTGCATTTCTTTTCCACATTGAACCCCACCAGCTTTAAAAGCTGTACATACAAGAAAGGCTATTTTACAGTTCTGCTGGGTCTTTTCTTCTAAAACTCCTATAATACACAAAAGCGTTTAAGGAGAAAGTGACAAAAGGAATCCTGGGCAATTTTCACGTAAATACAAAGCCAACAGCTCATGTTTCTTTGTTTCTTATTTGTTCACCAGGACTCAGAAACCTTCTTTCAGTAGTAGACTAGTTTAGATAGACAGATAGATAGATAGACAGGTAGATAGGTAAAGAAGTGCATGATAAGGCATGTTTATACTGCACCACTACTTCTATAATTAGAGAATGGTAAATGGTTTTTAGCCTGCCTTGGGAGAATACATTAAGTTCATGAATCCATTAGTTCTGCTCTGCAACTCTAACATGCATCACCAAGGCTAATGATTCACCAGTTTAATGTGCATGCATTGTGATTGCAACACGGGGCAACAAGTTTCTCTAGTTGCTATCCTGCCCTTAAAACATATTCATGCACCAGTCCCGGGTGGTTCCCAAACACAAATAGTAACACATTACTGCAGAGCATTTTCTTCTCTCTCAGCTATTCAAAAAAGAAAGAGAAGGCAAGCACAACTGTATGTATGTAATAACAATCTGAATAGCCATGAGCAGTAACAGAAATCTGAAGCAGTTCTACAAGAGAGAGAAAACTAATGGGTTGTTGAATGGAACCGACTAATATAACCAACTGTAGACCAAATAGGGACCAGGATAAGAGAATCAACGTGTATCCCCTGTGATGCAAAGCATTTAGGGGGCTTGGCTGGCCATGCAGGAAGTTGAGGAGTGGGACCTGTGAGTGAGCAGACTGTCAGTTGCAGGACTGACATAGCAGGAGACTGTGAGGTAAGAGGGATAGTGGCAGAGCCTTAAAATAGAATATAACATGAAGTGTCACATATGCATATATATATGCATATATGTTGCATTCGTATACACGTGCACACATACATATAACTATATATATAAAATGCAGTATAAAATTATTATATTGCAAACTCCTTCACTTGAGCAGGAACATCTCGCTTGTAACATACAGTCTGGATGT
>Ga0181612_150675_pt1 | contig 11183 bp, 10 predicted proteins | sample HoacroProtozoa21_FD_119630 | JGI IMG/M metagenome (GOLD analysis project Ga0181612, IMG submission 119630) | Hoatzin crop microbial communities from Cojedes, Venezuel. Combined Assembly of Gp0051906, Gp0051904, Gp0051908 | reverse complement strand
GCCATTCCTACTAAACCATATCCTGAAGTGCCACATCTACACATTTTTTAAACACCTCCAGGGGTGGGGACTCCACCACCTCTCTGGGCAGCCTGTTCCAATGCCTGATCACCCTTTCAGTAAGGAAATTTTTCCTAATATCCAATCTAAACCTCCCCTGACACAATTTGAGGCCATTGCCTTTTCTCCTATTGTCCTATCACTAGGTACTTGGGACAAGAGACCAACAACTACCTCACCCCTGGGCATCAGCCCTCCTCTACACCCTCTTCAGACACCACTTAAAAACCCTCATCTTCTAACAGGCAAGCACAGCTACTAAAGTATTTCCTTTAAATGAGAGGCTCTCAAACCAGCTGCCAGGATCTTCGGGGTGCAGCAAGGTCTGGGGGCCCCTGGTTCACTGAGGAGACAGCCAGCCCTGGGGCAGAGGCCTGGGGCTGCAGGGGGGATCCCCCGCACCTCGGGCTGGAGAGGGGGCACGCGGTGGAAGGAGCAGGGAGAGGAGGAGGCATGTTTTGTGCACATGCAGTAAAAGGAGTAGCAACCCACAGTTACTTACTGTGGGTGTCAGAAAGGTTAACTCAGGGAAACTGTGCTAAGCACTTTCCAGGCAAAAGCCTGCCCGTTCTGCCGAAACCCAGGTGGCAGGAGAGAATGAGGGCAAACGAATAGATCCTTGACTAACTGTATGTATTCCTGAAGTTCAAAGTGTTTTCCTAGTTCACTGAACAAATCCTCATTTGCTAGGACATTTCCAGTCACTTCAGTTTAGAAATCCAGTCAATTACTAAAGAGAGGGAAATTGGATTATTTCTGTATTTATCTTCTAGTAAAGCAAACTCTTGCAGACTATACTTGGCGACCTAAGAGGTGAAAAAACAGGCGGAACTTGAGAAGGGTTTTAAGTCCTTGTGGGAGACCTAATGCTGACTGCGACAACACTCTGACAGTATTAAAAGAAAAAAATAATACATCTCTTTAAATTAATTCTGTATGTTTTGTATTGTACCTATATACTGACTGGAAAGCATAAGTGAATCATAAAACCAGACATGCTATGGGAAATGCAGTGTAAAGCATACATTAGCTGGTTCAGGCTTGCGTGTCTTGTAAGCCAAAGCCAGAGTGTTCAGTCTAACTAGCCACACCATCAGCAGGAGCTGAGGATAAAGGAGAAAAAGGGCTTCCCAAGCCAGAAACCCACAGCGTAAGGTGCTCAGAGGAGGGGGATTAAACCTCCTGGCTGGCAGATGCCATTCTCCACTGCCCTGAGCAGACATGAGGTCCCAGGGCAGGCAGAGCAATGGGCTCTGGAGGAGTCTCCACTCCAAAGAGCTGAAACTGGTCATTCCAAGTGCAAAGCAGGCGGCTTTTTTTCTGATGGATGGGGGGGGGCGGTGTGCATTTGTGCAAACAAGTATCACCCAAGCACACTGAAAGCTTTGGTCTTCTGGCAAGAAGAGTGTTGAACAGTGCATGCACTACACTATATGGAGGTAAGGAAAGAGCAGTTGCTCTGGCTAGCTACCAAGGCAAAACTCCCAATCTGTTTTGAAATATTTAACATCCATTTGGTGCAGATAGGGACAGAGGGCAGTCATTTAAACTGAAACTTCATCCTTGACAATGGAGAGGATGTTTACTAGAGCTTCCAGAAATGCACACACACCTGTCTCCAAGGGCTTTAAAATCGGGGTGGTAATATTTAAATTGGGTGAAACACCTACAGAATAGGATAAAATCTCCCCAAGTTAAAGAACTGACAGTTTGGCAACTCCCTCCCTCCTACCCCAGCCTTTACCTACCTGTGTGCACATATACTCTAGACTACAATTGTATTAATCACAGCTGGAAACCTTTCACTTGTGAATGCCAGTTGTTTCCCCCTCTTGACGGACCAGATTTTTTCTGGTAAAGTTGCATCATATAAAACATCTCTTTTCAAGGACCACTAACAATTTTAATATGACTTCCCCATGTATGCAGGTGCCTTCAGCTGCACTCACAACAGTGCTCAGGGAGCACGCCATAGCTGAAGGCTGACCAGTTCACTGCAAGGACTGAACATCCTCGGTGCCTTGTGTGTTTTCAGTGAGTACAGATTTCTTAATGATTGCTTTGCTGCTATACTGGAAGAAGCTTGTGAGGGCCGGATTTTGGTGTTACAAACGAAAGACGGGTTAAAGACACACCCGGAAGAAAGTCTCAGTTTTCAGCACAAATTTACATGGCCAACTCTGCAAATAAAAGCCTAGTGTTTCACATGGCCTTGATTTCAAAATCCTAGAGGAAGTTCAGTTGTTTCCACTCCAAAGCAGCAAAACATTTCATTGTCCTCTGAGATTTCTTACATATTATGTGTAAACCTTCACACATCAAAATGAGTGCAACAAGCCAAGCATAAAAAGTAAATGACGTATGTTGTGAATTGTTGTCTGTGGCAAGTGACCATGAGAACAAGCAAGTGAAATACAAGCTCTTCCTCTGCCTATGCTCATGCTTTTCTGCTTTCTTGAATTCTTTCAGATTATCTAGCAAGGAACAAATTTAAAATTTGATGGAATAGATGGCAACGCCTATTGGAACAAGCCCTACTTCAGCATGGTCCAAAACATCTGAGACGAGGAAAAGAAAGAGAGAGAAGAATTTTCTTTTATTTGCAAGAACTGATTTCTTGTGCAAGGAATAAAGAGCATCTCTGCCCTCCTGAAGATCCGTGGGAAGCCCTGGCAGGGCAACCTGAAGACCTGTGCAGTTGCTTTTGTCCATCTTGCATCTGAATAAATACTTCACTCTTAGACAGCATCGGGTGCCCTGGAATAGATATTTTTTGGATCAAGAGCTGGCCTAAATAAATAAAGAGCAGATCATTGAAAATTTTGGTGTTGTTTTCTTGGAAGTAATCCCACATTTCACTCCAAATTAAGCAACCACTTGGCAGGACCCAAACCAAACATTTCAGTCAGTTACTGGTGCTCCCAGCACACACTGCTTCAGTGAAACGGTGAGGACATTTACCTGAGGCACAGAAAATTTAAATTCAATCCCATTCTCTGTGTAAGGTTATCAAATTTTTATCATCTGCCTTCTACATGCCTTGCTCTTCAAGCGATGAGGGTCAGCCGGGCACCGTTCCCTCACTCCCTTGTTCACACGAACGAGCTTTGTGGAAAACACTGGGCTGTTGCCTTGCAGAGGGGTTGGATTGCGTCTCCCACTCCCAGCATGTCTCACCTCTCAGTGTATGTCCCGTCGCACACTTTTTTCCTGTGAATATCTGCATGTTAATCACGCATGGCATAGCGCTAGCAAGTCACCCCGAGGCAGGTCCGCCTGCAAATACCCTTTAGCCTTGTAGTTCATGCCCTGTCCTTAGGGGAGCTGGGAGGGAGGAGGGGGGGAAGGAGGTGAAAACCCTGCTCAGGAAGAGAAAGTTTTCAAAACTGGGTCTTCCACATTCCTGCTGGACTGGCTATTGACTAAGTTACAGAGATGCCTGACTCCCTTCAATTCATCTAGCATAAAACAACAGAATGTATGCTACCCAGCAAGTTCAGACAAATAGTTTTAGGATGCCAAATCTGCATTTTTCCTTGAAGAAAATAATCCCTCTTCCCAACCCCACTTCCAAAGGGATTAGAAAGAATCTGCCAGCCCATCCCTCCAGGCTTGCCTGTACAAAAGCTGCACTCCATAAGAGCATTTATCTCTTGAGTCAGAATAGTTTTGCATGTAGTGAATAAAATATTTCTTGGTCCTAATAAGGAGCAACAATTCATAGTTAGTATCTTTAAGAAGAACTTTTGAAACAGTTCCAGAAAATAAACCTGCAACTAATATCCTGGGACTGAGATTGTTACTGATCTTGCCAAGTCTGTCTAGTGCATGGCTTTGGAGAGCATGGAAGATAATACAGACCCTCTGGGCAGGATTTTTTAAAATGGGCTCAGGGAGGAGCAGTCCTAGAGACAGAAGGATGAGGGGGAAACTACCTCTTCTCCTCTCTGGTGTGGCAGTCCCTGCCTGGTCCCTGAGCAGAAAGGACATTCGTATTCCATTCCTGTCCCTCATATCAGTGACACGTGTGTACTGCAGCTCCAGATAAAACCCTTACCCCCCATCTCCCTACTTTGCTCTGCTGAGCACAGGATGGCCCCAAAGGACAACTCCACTCTGAGCAGTGTGAAAGCTCCTGGGGAATTTGTGGCCAAGAAATTTTGAGGTATGGAAAGCATGACGTATATAGCAGAACAGAACAGGAAAACAAAGATATACAGAATATATACAGCAGAGACAACAAGAAATTATTCACAAACAGGTTTGTGAGTGAGAAGGACAGATGGATGGAAATGTTAGATGAAGGCTGCAGCAACTGTCCTTGATATGCTGTGATGGGGCTGGAGGGAGGGAAGCAATTGTCTGCCACTCCAGGCCAAGGACGAGATGTTTCACACAAAAATAGCTTCAGGGCACAGTAGGAGTCATGTTCTCCCGAGAGCAAAGGACCCAACCCTTCACCCAGCAGCTTCCTCTGCACCCAGGTATTGACAGGAGTGGTCTTCTGGAGAACTGCACTTCAGCAGCAAAGCCTCTGGGTATCATTCCTCTGTCTGGCTGTCAGCGAGGGGTGCTGGGACCCCCTGTCATGGACACATGTGCCACCATCAGTCAGGGCAGCAAGAGGTCACTGGATTATCATTTAACCATGCTGGATGAAGTCAGAAAACCCCATACAGAAGGCCCTCAGTTGCTGCATGATGTTAAGCACTGATACCCAGTTTCTAGTTGGGGGTCCCAGGGACTTTGTGGAGAGAAAAAGCTCATAGGATGGAAGAAGGTAAGAAAGAATTCCCTTGACAGGAGTGGACTCTGAAAGAAAATAAAATGCTAATTTATCTGGGTAGGTTATGCACATGGCACCAAAGAGGATTCAATGCAAAAATCTCCGAACTACTGTAGTCGGCTGTTGAACTAGAAACAGTATAGCTATCCCATCACAGTACTGTATGAGTACAGTAGATCTCAATCAACTGATTAAAAAGGCAAAGCTTCTTATCTTGTGCCTGACAGTGTGCAAGAATTGTTACCAGCTGGACCTGATCTAGTATTTCCACACAGAGCCATGCTGTGTCTTGTAGATCTACAAGGTAAAATGTTTAGCTTGTGGGTCTTATCCCGGTTCTCCATTGCATAATCTGGATACGCCCTAAGTATCCCTAACGATGCCTCCTGGAAGCATCTCCTCCTTTACGAGCCTTAGAAATCCACCATTAAAAAACTAGCTTCTTAGGGAGCCCTACTGGTAAAGTGCTATGTTGAAAAAGCCTGGGTAAAAGAAAACCTGAAGAAAGATGAGCCAAGGAAGTTTCCTCTGTGTTTCCAGTGTCCCCTGACCACAGTCTGTGGTGATCGCCTCAGACAGTGCTTGGAGTGCTAGGGAGTAACAAGACACAGGCAACTACTGAAGACAAAAACATTAATATATATATTTACTGTTCGTATAGTATGAATATTGGTATTGGGCATTTACAAGCAGAAGGAAGAACGGTCATTTTTGCTCACACAGTTGCAGACCCGAACAAACAATGATGGCTCGTGATGTAGAATCTCTGGGACTTGCGCCTTCATTTCTGCAGCTGTTTTCCTACGCAGTAGCAAGATCCCTTCAGGAGGTGGCATTTCCCAAGCCCCAATACAGTGCAACCAGGGGGTGACTGCTCAGCTGGGATTCTCTTACATTCCCTGGCATTGCACGGGTATGGATGCTCCTGCACAGTCTGATTTTTCTTAGAGCTGCACAGTAACAGGATGAAAATGGTCACAAGGTGCAGCAAGGGAAATTCTGACAAGATGTAAAGAAAAAACTTTTCCATCATGACAGTGGTCAAGCACTGGAACACATTGCCCAGAGAGGTTTGGAAATCCCTGTCCTGAAACTTGATGGGACGTAGCCCCCAGCAAGCTGCTCTAACTGTGAAGCTAGCCCTGCTTTGGGCCAGGGCTTGGACCAGATGACCTCCTGAGGTCCCTTGCCACTGAACTGTGCTGTGAGAGAGCTCTCTGCTCTCCCCTCTGTCCTGCCACGTGGAGCTCATCCTGTGTGGAGCAGGATGGTGCATTGCTCACCCAGGTACACACTGGCCCCTCTTACAGCTTGTAATATTTTAGCACTTAACTCCCAGTCAGCCTGTGGGAGATGAAGTACAGTTTGTTGAATCTCAAGCACCATCCATGAATGACGAAGGCCCCACTCTCCCCTCACAAGTCTGCACAAAGAGAGGGACCTGAAGCCGAGTCCTGTGCTTCAGGCACCATGCTTTGTAAACCCAGGCACTCAAGGGAACTCTACAGCGTCATTTCTTCTCAGCAGTTCTTCAAAGTGAAATTGTATTAATCGCCCATTTGATTCTCCCTTTTCATCACAGCAAAGCCAGCAAGGTCTGCCTGCACCTATCACCTAACCATCACAGCCTCACGGCAGCTGTGTGTGGACAGATCACAGTCCCTCTGGGTGGAGACTTCCACATGAGCATAGCAACTAACGACTTGCAAGTAGAAGTCCTCGCACTCCTGCTTGCACAACTGCGTGCATCCAAGGCACAGCTGAGGCAGCAGAGGCACTGCCTTGCCTAGCCAGACCTCCCGGGGTACCGAAGAACCGTTTAGATCTGTTCAGCCCTCCGTATGCTCAGAGGACTTAACATTGCCTAGGAGCTCTCCTTGAAAATGCTGGGATTTGAGCTGCTTACTGGCAATCTCTTTTCCTTCCTTTATCCCTGCTGAAACCTAGCTGTGATTAATATTCACATGTTCTGCTGGATTCTCTCTAAGCAGCACCAACAGAGCGCTTGAAAGCCTTCAAGACTTCATTCCTTTTGATGTGGTTTTGCTGGCCAATACAAAACCTGGATGAAATTACAGCCTGACTGAAAGCCATAGCACGTCATCCTCTTTAAAAATCCTAGAGCTTCCTAACATAGTAATGGGCTGCTTTGCAATAGTCTTCTTAAGGTTTTACATTGCAAAACAGACAGGGTAACATCCTACCTGGGTAAGACACAAGGTGATGGGCTCACTTGCACAAGGTTGCAGCTGAACTTTCTGCTCTACCACGTGCACTCCCAGAAGCACTCTTGCCTCCCGTGACAGTGGAGGTCTCAGGAACCACTAATCAAGAATAACAACTAAGTCTGGCTTTCCCGCCAGAGCCTTCCCAAAGGAGAGATCTGGGGAATTGCATGGATGCTTCTCTCATCCCAGTGCTCCACACATGGTGGGCTTGCCAGGCCATGATGGAACAAGTTGCCAGTGTGTGACTGAGCTACGCTGGGCGATGCCCAAGACATCGTGCTGCACTTAAGGATAGCAGCAGAACTGGGGTGCTACCGAATCTGGGGATTTTGCTTGTAAAAAGGTTTGTCTTGTGAGAAAATTAAGGTAAAAACCAAGCATTTTGGGTAGCTAGTGCAGTAATGTCAGTTAATAACAATTCTGAAAGGGGGTTTTGTGAATTTTTGTTTCAAACTGCCTGAAACTCCATGGTATAAGAAGTCCTTGCTAAACCACTCCATCACACCACAGGGACTTCATCTGAGCCCACCTCATTCAAGCCTTTGAGTATCTGTCATTCAGTACTAAGGCAAATACTGAAAAATGATTTATGACTGCCCCTGCATCTGAGAATAGGCGTTAGCAGGGGACCCACCATGTGCTTGGGCAACGGGAGAGGTGAAAGGAGGGCTCCGGTGCTGGTTTTCCCTGGCTTCTCTCCCACAGCACAGGGAAAGCATCCCAGCCACACCTGGGGCTGTGCAAGGCTTTGCCTTGTAACAACACATGCAATATCCTTACATGCCCTCTGTAATCTCCAGGAAGCGATGCTTAAAATAAAGTAATTCTTACGGACACAGTTTATGTTAGATGTGAGCTATGCGGGCACTTCTTTGGACATTGTACTTGCAAAGCCATCAACTGCTTCAGATACTGCCTGAAGAGCACTCAAAGGTCTTGCTACTGTTTCCCTCACAGCACACACACTTGCTTTGTATTTCTTCTTCCGACAGCTGCAATCTCAGCTCTCCAAATGAGAGTTTCCTGCATTCAGCCAAATGAAACGGTAAGTAGGATGTGAGTTTGACCTGGCTTGCAATTCCATCCGGTTAACATGAAGCTCTAACCAAACTGACTTTCTCTGGCAGTCCAGTCATTCACTGTTCACTTCAGAGCGGCCCCGGTGTTCAACATGCGACAACAAGAAGCAGAAAAACTGAAGCAGAACTCCACGCCCTTAGCAAGGGTCCGGCAAAGAAAGCTAGCTTTATGCTGTATCTACAAGAGTGTCATGTTCAGAAAATACGAAAGGCAGCTTAGCACCCAGACTCGCAGAGAGAGCTGGGCAATGAGACTCTTTCTCTGGCTAATCCCTTTGTGGGAACATGGCCCAAAACTCTCCTACTTTAAACAAAAGGTCCACAAGCTCCGACATGCCACAGATATTTGAGTTTTCAGCTGGCCTAGCTATGTGGCTTGTGTCTTAGTTTACTCAAAAAGATCTGCACCTAGACCAAAAAGCTGAAAGGCAAGGCCCATATGGGTATGTTTCAGAAAAGCCTTTTTTCCCTGTCTCCCCCCTCATGAAACATCCATTTCACACGGGACAAGGCTGGCAGGGTTTGGGCTCCAACCATGAGGAGCTCAGCCCAGCAGCCCGTTTGCTGGGTGGAAGAATCAAGGCACTCAGCAGGGCTCTTGTTGATCCAATTACAATGGATTTACTTTTACGCCGCTGTGCGGTGAGCAGACACTTTCTAAGCGGGAAGGTCTGCTTCAGCTGCCCCACCAGTGTGCTTGCATATGCCTGCCAAACAAACATCTCCTGCTGGGTGACTGGAAACGAGTGTAAGAAGTTCTGGGTATGCGATGCTAATCCTTACGGTATAATCTCATCTCTGCTCTGCAAAGACTTCTCCAATCACCGGATCTGACACAGTTACCCAGCAAAGCCTGTGGGTCGGCAGTGAGAGCTGGACACACAGCCACCCCGAGATCCCGCCTGGAGCGGGGCTGAGGATGGGAAACTGCTGGGGCTTGTAGCCTGTCCACCCGCCTCCTCGTACAGAGTCTTGTCCTGCGCAAAACTTGCAGGCAGTGGGGGATGTGCTGCAGAGGGGCATCAGAGCCGTGGAGAGATGGAGACCCAGGGCGTGGAGATAGCGTGGAGCCCCAAGGCCCCACATGAGGGTCACCATCGCTCCTGCTGCAGCCACATGCGGCTGTGCATGGCTGACATTGACAGCTGCCATCAGGGTGACAGTTAGGTGTGCTCCTCACCATAGCAGTTATGGTCAACAGGTGGTTGCGGCCTGGGAGGGCTGTCTCTGTGGCTGCTGAGGAGACTACAGCACATCCACCAAGCTACCTACAAAGATGTGAAGTGGATGTTCACCATCAAAAGCATCATGATGGTGGCTCAAGGGTTTTTTTCTGTCTCCATCCCACAAAAAAACCTCTTAAGATTTGTTCAGAGGTGAACGTAAACCTGAGGGTCAGCACAAGTCAGCTTCTTGCTTTGAGCACCCAGTCCAAGCCTAGCTCTACTCTAGACATGCAGTAGACTCTGCTGCTCTTTCCTAACATGCAGCACTGCAGCGAAATGCCCTCTGTGTTGTGCCTAGACAACTTTGTAGTAACACTAGGTATTTAAAAAGAAAAAGGGGGGGGGGAGTGGAAGCCATTACTAAGCTGTAAATACAAATCATGTCCTGAAAGCTTGGATCTTATCTAGCTCCTGTGAGCTCTGAGAGGTTCCCAGTGGTTTACTGTGTACTTTGTGACATACCTCAGCAAACAGGGAGAAGTTATCTACATTTTATAATTACAAAATGAGTTCCGGTACAGCAGAGCACGGCAAACAAACTTCTGACCGCAAAGCTATGCTAAATTAATAACATGGCTTTATTGTCTTCGGTGCCCAAATTGCTTTCCTTGCCTTATACTGCACTCAGTCCTGGCCCGTTCCACTGAGTGGGGACTGACCAGACTCGACACTGCGTATTGCTCACTTGGTTGAAGGAAGTTTTTTTTAAATCCTTTCTGTGATAACGGACAGTGAGGCTTTCTGCCTTCCCAGTGTCTTCTGGTTACTTTTGTTCTTCCATTGCCATCTGCATCCCTGATGCTACTTATCCATGTGCTTAAGCTAATCCCTTGTTGTTGGAGGAAAGGAAAACTGCATGTTCTGCCTGCCCACTCCCTAAAACACCGAGTAGAAAATTGCCCGAGGTTAGTATGAACATTAAACCAAAAAGCTTCTGAACAGCTCTCATCACAGGGCCGTACTGACTTCTGCTCCCTCTTCTGTACGCAAGGCAGATCCAGCAGTCCACCTGCACGTAAAGCTCGGTGGGATGGAGGGGCAGAGCAGAGAAAGCTTAAATAAAACCCAGACCCCCGCAACAACCACGAACAGGACACGCACCTCAGGCAGAGCCCAGGTGACAGGGAGCCGAAAGCGACCCTGCCCCATCCCAGAGAGACATGGGAGCAACTCCATTGCTCTGGGCTTACCGGCAGTGACGGTCAGATATTTCCTCGTGGGCAGCAGCAGCAGCAGCGAGGAATTCCCCTTACAAACACAGGTGTTTTCCTGGAATCCTTTGTTTCCTTTCAGCCCCTTCCCTTTGTCCTCATGGCACTTTCCCATTATTCCTGCAATAGGAGCGAAACAGAAACTTCTGCTACCGGCTAGCAAGGGCTCATTTTCCAGGAGTAACCCTGCTGCCTTCCCAAAGCTCCCAGCTCAGTTTGTCCGGCTCCGTCTGCTGTCTGAAGGTGTCCAAGTGGCAGCCCCAGAGCCTGGGTCTTCCTATCTACTCCCAGCACAAAACGTGTTGTCAGCATATCGCACATCAAGCTTTCCCAAGCTCCCTGGGCCATACCCACGCACCCTAACCCTTGGGGCACTGGTGTTTCGGTGCAACACAAACCAAAACAGCTCAGGTAACCTAATCTCCAGTGCTGAGCAACCATCCAAGGGACCCAGGGCATGGAGGCTCCGGCATAGATGCTGAGTCCTGGGCAGCACCACCTTCAGGTTTGCTGATGACACAAAACTGGGAGGTGTGGTAGACACACCAGAAGGCTGTGCTGCCATTCAGCGTGACCTGGACAGGCTGGAAAGT
>Ga0181612_169436_pt1 | contig 11184 bp, 3 predicted proteins | sample HoacroProtozoa21_FD_119630 | JGI IMG/M metagenome (GOLD analysis project Ga0181612, IMG submission 119630) | Hoatzin crop microbial communities from Cojedes, Venezuel. Combined Assembly of Gp0051906, Gp0051904, Gp0051908 | reverse complement strand
GTCTTCCAGTACCTGAAGCGGTCCTACAAGAAAGCTGGAGAGGGACCTCTTACGAGGGCATGTAGTGATAGGACAAGGAGTAATGGCTTTATACTGAAAGAGAGTAGGATTAGACTAGCTACAAGGAATTCTTTACTGTGAGGGTGGTGAGGCACTGGAACAGGTTACACAGAGAGGCTGTGGATGCCCCCTCCCTGGGAGGGTTCAAGGCCAAGTTGGATGGAGCTTTGAGCAACGTGGTCTAGGGGAAGGTGTCCCTGTCCTTGTCAGGGGGATTGGGACTAGGTGATCTGTAAGGTCCCTTCCAACTCCAACTGCTCTATGAATTTATGATTCTATTAATTCCATGAGGAAATCAAAGGGATCTTGAAGGATATATAAAGAAAGGAAACAATTTTATTTCAAATAAATTTATTTCAAAGCTGTAATATTAGAAGGAGAGTAAAAAATTGTGATCCTTGAATAGTATTTTACTTACATGAATTGCTTAAAAGGATGTAGCTCTTTAGCTGCAATAAGCAGTTTGTTTAACAATTAATGTGCAATTAATTACCAAAACAATGTCTCAGACATACCAGCTTTCTGTTTGGTTTCTCATTATGCCATTGGATTGTTCTTGACCTTGCATAACTCATTTAGTCATATGCTCATCTGACCATTGAATTACATGGCCCTTGATCAGTCAGTAAAAATCAGTCATATCTCACAGCTGTTACTTGCAGTTTTTTGTCTGTTAAACAGATTTAATGCCCTATATTACTCATAAATATGACTCTACTAGACAAAAAGTGATGTTCTATTATTAGAAGGCTGATTTTAATTCCTTAGAAAAGGTCTTATCTGAATGTATGATATTAGTTCTCTCTCACAGAAACATCTTTCCCCATTGTCAAAGTTACTGAGTGAGCCTTTATCTGAGACTCAGGACCTTGGGAAAAAAAAGATTGTATGGTCATAAAGCTAAAATGAATGTTTGATAGAGAAATTTCAGTTTGATTTTATTCTGATATGAAAACTAGTGTATAGGAGTGTGTTCAGTTTTAGCACAATAAAGAAAAAAAAGCGAAGCAGGAAAACAAGCATTTCTCTTCCAGGCAGATACTTTAACCAACTGCTACTGTTTCCCTCTGGATACAAGATGTTGCAAACATGTTCTCTTCACCTGCAACTTAAACTAATAACTGGAATTCACACTCGTTGTGATGAATAACTTGAGTCCAGCTTAATGCAGAGATTTGGACTAGGTAGTGATTCAGCCCATTTTAGTTACTACCATAATGGCAGATATTGACAATATTTGAGTACTTCATGGAAGACATTTTGGTATTTGCTATGAGGTTATAACAGTGCTGTGATTGTGATGCATCACCAGGACAAGAAAAAGCATGTATGAAAGCTGCCATATTCATGGCAACTGAAATACAACAAGGCAGAGAAAGTTGTGGCCCTGCCTCCAAACTGGGATTTATTCAGTGACTCTTGGTAACATTTTTTCTCACCCTTGAACTTCCTTCACGTACTTTTGTGCCCCCTCCTTTTCATCACCTCAATCTAAAACCCTCATCCCTTGAATTTCTCCTCACGCATATCCCCAAATACCAAATTCTTCTTATATATGTGTCTCCTTTATCTTTAGGTGATGCAATTCAGAGCTACAAGCACCATTTCTTTTCTCTTCACATCTTGCAATTTAGCTTTGGCTTTGCTGTTGTCCTGCTTACCACTGCATTCAGCTACATAAGGCTCCAGCTCTTATAAGAAAGACATAGATGTAGGCTGCAATAATTAGAAGAAAACCTTCCCATGCAATTTTAAAAAAGCGATGGTGATGGAAAGCCATCACCGATAGTCCAAATGTTTCTTAGAACAAATATTCATGGACTTTATATTTACATATACAATTGGGTTATTAAAGTCATGTTAACAGTTAATTTGCATTAATATCTTAAGCCTGCTGTGCTTACATAAAAATACAGGTTGGTTAACACTTCAGTTAGTCTTGCTTGCTGACATCTGTGTGTTTTCCCTTTTTTTGCATCCTTCTGAAGATTCATAAGAAAATATTAGTGCCTTATCAATGAGTGAAACTAGTACTAATGCAGGGCTTTAGCCACTATTGTAGCTGCATTCATTCAATCATACTATTTCAGCAATAGCCATAGTTGTTCCGTGACAACCGATCAAATGAAAACTTCTCATTAAGACACCAGTATGTACATAGAGTAAACATGCCAATGTGACATACACAGGACTTTACGTGTTTACATGTTTTGGTTTAAAACAAAATGATAAAAAGATACAAGACATGGAAGAATATTTCTTGGTTTTATTTCTTGTAATGCCTGAAATGAAATGTTGAGAAAACCGTCTTCCACCAAGGAACGAATAGAAAACCTAAACCTCCCTTTCTCAGTACTTTTAGGCAAGAGTTGTCTCATTTGCTGCAAAAAGAATCCCAAACCTTCCCATTTTTTCCACAAACAAACAGTGAACAAAAATGCAAAGTCTGAAGTTCTATTTATTTTTCCCATGCCAAACACTTTGATGTGATTCTTTATGTTTAAGAGTGCACACCCTAAACTGGAGACCTGCAATTATGTTTTTAAATCACTTTGAGATCCTTGAGTGAATAACTACATATTTGTCGAGTGGATTTTCCCAAGTTTATGTAGCACAGAACATATAACTGTTAGAAATCTGAGATATACATGCCATTACAAAAATGTGTAATGCTAATTACAAAAATGTGGCTTGTAACCTTACAAACCAAGAGCATCCCCTCTTTAGGTATGAAAGTAAGGCTTCACGTTATGAGCTCTGGTCTTGCATCAGACTAGACTGATATCTGTATCTGATAGCTCTTCATCCCTTCTCATCTGCCTGAGATTACTACCCCTGTAACAGAAAAAGTGTGGAAGATCACATGTCAAGCCTTTAGCTGGAGCGGTTTGCAGCTGGGAGTAGTAAACTCAGTTGTCATCACTTATAGTTTAGTACACTTGACTGTGAAATATGGCAGTTTAGGACCCTGCTTGTCATACATCCTGGTTTTAACTGCCACAACTGAGGTAGTTGCCATTTCCCACTGCGGCTAGTAACATCCTTGTCTGTGACAGCAGACTTACTAAGACCATCAAAACACCAAAGCAAACTATGAAACTGTAGGAATACAGCTTCTGGGATTTGGCAGCAAGGCTGAACAAGAAGATGAAAGAGACACTCAACAAATTTTGGAATTAATGAAATCTACTGGGGGTATGATGCTCAGCAGAGGTTTTCATACAGTGCTACACTAGGATGCTTCAGTCTTTTATATTCATTAGAGCACTGTTATAATCTCTTCCTTCAAGATTCTGTAAATCTGAGTCAGTCATTTGGGTACTGTAACATGTCAGGTGCTGCAATGTGGAAAACTGTTTGTGAAACTATAAATCAGACAGTCCAGTCAGGTGCACAGTGGCACAAGATACCTTTGTATGGGGATCTCACCTGCCAGCTCAATAGAAACTTCAGTGGTTTTATTTGCGCGAGATCTGAGCCTGGCAAGTAAGAGGTAGGGACAATGAGCATTGCTGTGATTCTGGAAGTATATTCATATCAGGCACAGTTTTAGCTATTTATCTTCTGTCATCTGTATGTGAAGAGTTTGTGTAGAAGTTCTCTGAGATTTTAAATGCAAGGTTATAATGTGCCTGTGTTTCTGTGAGAGTAAAAAGCCCAGCCAAACAAATTCAGTCGATCTTAGATCTATGCACTGTAAAAGTCATGATAATTTAGGGCTTAATGGTAGGAGAGGCAGATAGAATATACACATGGCTCTGGATTAACTGTGTTGATTTCTTCTCCTAAGAAACAGGAGAAATAGCTCCATCTCTAAAGATGAGCCCAATTCAGCCGAAGAAGGTAGGTGCCTTAGCATCTGTATAGTGCCATTTTGAAGCTCTGTCACAGTGCTCATAGCACTGATATACCACAGACTTTTGTTGATGTAGCTTGAAACTGTGGCAGTGATAAAGAATTTCCATGTGTTTTCCTGGTTTTCTTGTATGACAGGTACGAGAGGTTTTAGCAGACACTGCAGGCGGTCCTCTGGTGCTGTGTGGGAAGTGAGGATATGGCAGTAATTGCAGCAACCTTTGTGGAGGCTGGGTATTCTGGAGGAGTATTATAACGAAGCTGGAGAATTATGTGGCAGTACAGGGCCTCTGCATCATTCAATTCCTAACTTTACTTGGGATCAGCTCTGGTAACAAAACTAATACCATTCCAGTTCTGTAAAGAAGTACAAACGGCACAGTGCTCTTACTTCCCTTGAGGAACTTATTTCACTTTTGGTTTGGCAGGATTTGTTAAACTTCAGTGCATACTTCAAGGTCTTTCTGCTTATACAAGCATTTAACTCAATCCTTTGTGATACTTCAGAATAGATCTTTGAGGGGTACTTCGAATTTATTTTTAAGGGATGCTTGTTAGCATCTTGTTAACTCATTGAATTTCTTTTTCTTTCCTTGTGCGAACTGACATCACTTCTTTATCTGAGCAAAAAAGAGGGGATAAGAAGGCAATTTTAGCACTCTACACGACTTGGATTAAATTCTAAAAGCAGCCATTTCTCAGTTGAAATTTGCTATTAATAATGATTTAGCCTTAAGCAGTTTTTACGAGTTTAAGCAGTTGTAGAATTTCTGTAGAAATAAGACTTTTATTTCTACATAGAAATAATAGACTTCTTTTTTCTGTAACAGAGTGATAAAGAGTATGTGGGATCAAGTCCTTAGCTGATATAGACTAGTGGGTAGTGGGGTTTTTTGGTTTTTTTTTTTTTTAAGTGGAACAGTTTTCGGGAAGTAAGATTTTGGCCAATGGAATGTAAGGAAATCTTACTCAGAAAATGAACTCGTTTTGTCTGCTTATCCAAGAAAGAAAACAAAATCTCTCAGAGCCACTATTCACCACCTTACTTCTTTAGCACATCTTGGTTTTCTGCCTCCAAAAATCCAAGTGGATATTGGATGACTGCATCTTGATTCTGAAGTTTTTGAGATCCATTTGAAATGAAAGTTGGCCTGTTTTAAAAGGGAAGAGTAGTAGGTTAGAATATGTTTGAAGTGGGGTTTGCTACAGCAAAAGCTTACGGATTCTAGCTGCTTTTCAGTTCTCACTGTGACGATTTATATTTAATAGCTCAGCTTGTAGCCAAACTATCCTATAGCTCTGTGATCGACATTTTGGAATGGACAGTCAGTACTGTTAAATAGAAGGTAAGTGAGGATGAGTGGTGGAGATGGAGTGGTTTGGTAAGGAGAGGGATGAGGAACAGGACAGAAGAAGAGCTTGCCTTATAGCATCCTTTCTTACCAATCCAGGCAACTCTAACTTGGCAGAGACATTTTTGTAGTATTCAAGGCTTGTCCCTTCCTTCAAAGCTAACACCAAGCAGGGCTGTTGGGCTCTCTGTTTCTCCTAATCATTTTCATTTTGCTATCAGATGTAAGCTCAACGGTAGATACATGCGATGTCTGTAAATCAGGGCTTTTCAGAAGGCTAAATCTACAAATTCCCAGAGGATGTTTTTAAAGGAAGTTCACTCAAATACTAGCTGTGTTTTCTTACTCCTTTTGGTCAAATGAATGTAGTTCTAGGGTGGTTGTTCAACAGAATCTCAAAGGACTCTGTTTTAAAATAGCATAAATTCATGTACATTGTTGTAGTCATTGACACTTTGAAACAAAATGATAGCATGTGCTGTGCATTTTAGACTGTACTAGCTTGATGTAAGTTAGTATTTTCCAGGAACTGCTGTCACAAAAATACAGGTTTGCTATTTGTGTAATCCCTTAGTGAAAGAAAAATCATTCTTAGAATAATTTATGAGCACATGTATTTCAAAGTAATTACTTTAGGCAGTAGATCTGTGTTTTCACTTAAGTCTGCATTAGAAATGCAAGACAGCATGGACGGGCAAAAATTTTTATCTCATTTCCTTCATAACAAGGAAATACTTCATATTAAAAAATTATAGGTAGTTTTGGAAAAGCCAGTTTAGAAATCCAATGGCGAATTTCATCATTTGTCATTATAGAGAACTAGTTCTAGCTAGAGAAACATTTTTTTCTTCAAGTCAGTTCATGCTTACTGCATGCCAGCTTAATTATGGTCAGGCAATAATGAGAAAACATAAAATCCTTGGGTAATACAGAAGAGCCAGCATAAACCAGCAGATGGAAATGTATTTACATGAAAAAAGCCCACTTTTAGTGATTTGGCATAGTTAGTTTATACTTTAGGTGGTCTTAACGTCTTAGTATAGTGGCAAAGACGTAGTGCATGTTTCCTCAAATGACTGGTGGGGGTGCCCAATTTGGGAGTGAAACTATGCGTAACTTGAGAGGTCTTTGGAGAATAAATGGTCCTTTTATGGAGGAGTGTATGTTCACACATGATCCTAATCATCATGTCCAAAAGTATCATAGGACTATGATCTCTCTAAAGGTCTTTTAACCTAAGCTCTTCAATTAGGTGACATAAAACCGGCACACAGAACTTTATCATTCCAGTATATAGGAATGACAGGCAATTCGTGGTAAACAAATATCCAGATAGTGTTGGCTGAGGGATTGAACCTCTGTAACTCTGTAAATGACAATAACCAACTCAACTGCGAATAGATAGAACTTATTTTTAGCTTTAGTGAGAGGTACATATTTATTTGTTTTTGTTCCCTCCCTACACCAGCCATGAGCAATGCAGAAACATGAATACAGCTTTTACATAAGCTGAACAAGAAATCCTTGAGTCTCTCATTTAAATTGCATGAAAACTGAAGTAAGAAAGCACTGGGGGAAGAGGAGGAAGGAAATTTCAGCTGAAAATGGACCACATTTATAACCAAGATAAATTAAATACTACAGTTGCATTCCCAAGTAGAAACTAGTGGAATGGTTAAAAAGATTGTACTTGTGTAGTCCTGTTTTTTTGCTACATGCACTCCTACGTCTAATTGGTAAAAAAGTTGAGACTGTGGTTGTATGAACTGAAAAAGGAGGAAATCTTCCTTCCCATTGTGATACAGAGAATTATGGGGAAAAATGGTTGTACTACCTGTTTCAGTTTCTTCTGCTGGAAAACTGACTAGAATGGGTGAGCCTGGAGGAATTTTTCACTGAATCTGGATTTTTCCTGCAAAAGTTTGTTCTGAGTATTTAAAAAATGAATCACCTTACATCTAAAAAATTCTTTACCAGTAGGAATATGTTGGTACTTCAACAGACTGAGAGTAGATCTGAACATATAGTCATAGACATTTGTTTCCTATGGAGAATCCCTCCTAGTTTAAGCTATATATAAATACAGCTGTTGCGGGTACTGTCTATACTACCTACAAAACCAAAAGAGAGCACTGCTATATGATTATACTGGCTCGATTCTTCAGTTTGTCTGCAATTTTGTACCAAAAATAGTGTCTCCCATTGAGGTGTATGTTGTCAGGACCCTGAGGGTACTGTTAGTTCTTGCTGTCCCTGCTCAACTTCCCAGGGGTCCCTCCATCATTGCCCAGGACACCATTTCAGCCCCCTGGGGGCATCAGTCCCTGCCCCAGTGACACAACATCAGGGCTGGTCTCCAGCTCCCCACAGCCCTGCCCATCCCCAGGGCTCCTGGCTGGGATGAGCCCTGGCCATGCCCTGAGGGACCTGGGGAGCCTCTGGCCCCTCCTGCACCTGACACAGGTCATTCAGGATGAGTCTGGTTTTAAGTGAGAGCAGACAACACTCCAGAGCAGGAGGAAAAATGCTGCTGCATCTCATTTGGAATAGGCTGCCTCAGATAAACTACAAGTGTTGAAGATGGATAGAAAAGTGCAGTAAACCGTTAGTAATATTAAATAGCATGGCAGTTGCATTCATGCTTTACAGACTTATATTGAAAAATTAGCTGCTATCAAGTAAACTATTCTGTGAAGGAAAAAATACACTGTTTTTCCGTCCCGTGTTGATCTGCCTGTATCATTGCTTGGTGCAGGTGATTATGACAGAAATGATTCAGTCATTTTCAGTTAAATGCTTGAAACTGAACAAAATGAAGTTGTGAGGTAAGGACTAAGTTGTAAGGTTGAAGAAAGACTATGTATACAGCATGCCACCAATGACCATGTTATCCATTGCTCCATCTGAGCTAGTATGACTGTCAGGCTATAAAATATTTGAATCCATTAGTATTTTGTCTGAGCTATGACTAAATTAACTCTGACTAAATTAACATGGGTTAAGAATAAGGGGAAATGTTTTATACTTTTATTTTTTTAGGAAATAAGTTCCTCATCTGTGACATAAATACAATTAAAGGTGTGAACTAGTGCTACATGAACTGGTGGTAGTACATGAACTTTTCTGAAATGTGGGGTGAGGTTCTTCACACAGTCAATTACCAATCCAAACTGTCTGAGTGTAGATCAGATGGGCTTCTTTGTACAGGCAGTTGCAGCTGATCTGTCAGTAACTACTGACGCTGGCAAGAAAGAGAGTACTTGCTAAGGCTGCAAGGGATGAGGACTGGTGTTTTACTCTGAAAGTTTGGTCACCAAAACGTGAAGGTGTAAAATTGGGGTACTACTTTGGCAAGCAGGAGGGAATGAAAGGATAACAAACCTGATGCCTGAGCTTGACCTGAGACCAAGCTGCAAGCTGTTGAGGTATTGCCAATGGTGGCAACTATTTGTTTTCAACAAAGGAAGAATGTGTATTCTGTCACAGAATATTTGTGACTTTTCTGAGATTCATGAAGACCATACGTCCATTTTCACCTTTTAACAAAACATTTGTCATTTATGTTTGAAAAACATATTTTTTAATTCTTTTGCTTTGCATGACATTTTTCACCTTCATAAACGTAACAGTCAAAGTTGCTTGGAAAAGGGATGAAGAAAGTCAGTTGTCAAATACTGTTTTAAGTAATTCACCATTTATCTTTCAAATGCAAAATTTAACTTGCAGGATACTGATTTTTTGTGATTCACTTACGATCTATGACAGTCATCTCAAAGGTAACTTTTATGAGATTGTTACACTGGCATCCTTCTTGTAATAAACATTTGTAGAACAATTGAAATTAGGTAGATGAGTGATGCTTCAAGATATTTAAACTGTTTACTGTGGGATTATGTTACACAAGCAACCTTTTAGCCTCAGCAGGATGAAGTAAAAGCAAAGTTCTTATCAAACAGAAGCATTACTTTTTTTAATTCCACTCTCTCTTCTGAAGGGAATAGATAAAATAGAGTGTTTCAAGAGCAACACCTTTTTTCCCATCCATTTACAAATTGCGGGTTTTCAACAACACTGAAACATGAGCCATGGAACTGTAAAGAGCTATTTCAAGAACCCAACCAGATGTGTAGCTAGTTCTACAAACACCAAGATCCATGCAACACAATTTTTGGCTTGATTTCTTGATATCTAATCAATTATTTGCATGTAAAATATCTGCATGAAAAACACCAGATATATTTTTGGGCAGAAACATTTATATTAATCATATTATTCAACTGGAAATTATTTTTGACAAAAATACAAATAGATTAGCAATTTCTACAAAGCTTGTTAATTCTGTTGGAGTTAAGAAATGTATCTCTTTGCCTAGGAACACATGGTAAAAAGTGAGCTTTTTAAATAAGGAAACACAAGAAGTGGAGCTTATGACAAATGGTTTGTATGTTGCAACTTGAACTGTATTTTCTGTGACACACACAGCCCTAGACTCCTGTAATACAATTCCTCTCTTAGTGAAAGATATATTAACGAGTAACAAGATAAATGGTTCAAAGTTGGGGGGTTGAGAGGAGAATAAACCGAGGACTGCTGAAATTCTGGAGCAATGTTTCCAAAATGAAATATTTCTGATTGTGATTTCAATCCAATCAGAAAAAAACGAAATTTTGCATAGTATCTATTCAATTGATCAATGCTGCTGTAAATGTGTTTTGCACCTATGTCAATATATTCCAGCCTGCCATACAAATAAATAAAAAAAAAATAAACTAACTGTGAAGCAGAAGATCAAACTCTACTTTGAAAGTATTTCTCTAGGAAACAGCTAGTGACATGTAATACATATGGTAGCCCATTAGGGAAAATGTTTTCCTCAGATCTGGCAGGTGGAAAGCTGAAGGGCTATGCATTTGTTTGCAATATCAGGAAGAGTTAAACCCCAAATCAAGTCCTGATGGACTGGACAAAAAAGAATGGAAGGATTAACTCTTTTAATGTTCCTAATGCACCTTTGAGACTTGCCGCAAAATTTTATTCATTGTTCATGAAGCACTTTGACATCATCACATGAAAAAGTTTGAGAAATATTAATGGTGGTTTTTGCTCATAAAAATGCGTTATAGTCTACTACTACATAATTTTTTTTAGTGAAAGGAAGGAATAGTGAATCTGGTTTTTTATTATGTTTCTGTTGTATTGTAATTATTTTTTATAATTATAGATGATATTCTGCACCTCAGCAAAGAGTTGCTTTATAATTAATTAATATTGCTATTGCCACACATTATAAAATAGTAGTATAGAACTCCTGTGCTGAAGGAGATGATGTGCTAAAAATCAAGTGAAACACTCATCACTGAATATACAAGAATGATCAGCACAGAGGGAAAGCTGTTGATATATTGACTCAAGCATATTTACATATTGAGTTATAAACATTCTTTGACTTTACAACTCAAAGCTGAAGTATCAAAGAGTGCTCCTTCTGATTGAAATAAAGACTCTCTTAAACTGATCCACTCTAAAACACTTTAGCACAAACTCAACTATTAAGTTAGCAGAAATACTGATATTCAGAACTGTAAGCATAATTACATGGAAATATGCTTCGAACTAATGGTGGAATACAGCAGCACTCACTGGAAGTGAGAATACTAGGGAATTAGGCCTGGGAATCACAGAATCACAGAATGATAGGGGTTGGAACGGACGTCTGCAGATCGTCTAGTCCAACCGCCCTGCTAAAAAAGAGTCACCTAGAGCAGGCTGCACAGGATCATGTCCAGGCGGATTTTGAAAATCTCCAGAGAAGGAGACTCCACAACACCTCTGGGCAGCCTGTTCCAGTGCTCTGTGACCCTCAAAGTAAAGAAGTTCTTCCTCATGTTCAGGTGGAACTTCCTATGCCTCAGTTTGT
>Ga0181612_126495_pt1 | contig 11184 bp, 12 predicted proteins | sample HoacroProtozoa21_FD_119630 | JGI IMG/M metagenome (GOLD analysis project Ga0181612, IMG submission 119630) | Hoatzin crop microbial communities from Cojedes, Venezuel. Combined Assembly of Gp0051906, Gp0051904, Gp0051908 | reverse complement strand
TGGCCTTGGCACGCCAAGCCTAGGCTCAGAAAAGAAGTAAAAGAAGTGGTCAGAAAAGAAGTAGTCATTGTGGAGCCTCTCTGAAAAACTTGTACCAAAAGTACTAAGACAGAGAAGGTTTTTCAGGAAACCAATATACTGAAGCTTCCTCACCAACCACAATGCAGTTCAACTCCCTAATCTTCAAAGTACAAGCTTCTTAAATATAAAAAGCTTTTTGTACATTTGAGAAAAAGGACTAGCCACTTCCCTCCCCAAATTGCCTTTTGAAATAGCTGTTTCAGCTTGAACTGGATCAAATTTCAGAGACCATGGGTCAATTTGAAAGGGCAACTTACCAGCACAGCTTTTCTGGTAAATGATTAAGAAATTAAATGGTAGGGCACAATGCACGAGAACACAAATCTGCCAAAACATATCCCATACTAGTCAGGCTTGCTTAACACCAGGCTTCAGCAGCAGTCAATACCCACTGCTTCAGAAAACTGCATATCCTTCCCACAGCAGTAACCATCAGCATTTCCACGACGTTTTTCAGTAGCAGATCTCCTAACGCTACAAAGCAGGACATTAGCACTCTTATTTCAGGGCTGCAGAAACAAAGAAGGGTCAATGATGAAGCTCAGTACTTCATCTGGGAGCAGGATGAGAGCTCTCTCTGTCCCTTCTTATCCCTGTCAGCCACATTCTACAGAGACAGTGACAGATTTAAAGTGATGCAGGGAGCAGGTAGGAGTGGCAAAAGCTAATAAACTTCTCTGCACTAGTAAACTCTTCTCTGTGTAGAAGAAGGGGAAGCTCAGGGCAGGGGAAGTGGTGAAGCAGGTGAACAGAAGATTCACTGGGGCAAGTGGTCCTGGTTACACAAGGCTATGCCTTCCGTCTGCCTCCAGAAGGAATAAGAAACCCATTCCTCTTACTTGGCAAATCAGGGTGTTCAGACATGCTGAAAGTCCCGCAGCAGGAAGAGTTTCAGAGCTTCCTTTAGAGCTGCTGGGCAGTTGTAGGGAATAAGTCAAGCGTTAGACCCGCTCTTGGAGAGACAAGGCTTTGGTTTGTCCCTCAGAGAACGTGCCTTGCAGCCAGAAGGACAAGATGTCCTCTACTCCCCAAGGACAAAAAGCTGACCTTGCTGAGCCACTAGGTCCCTGCTCGAAGGAACTGATGGCATCAAACAGTACGCTTGTGCCATCTGCCGGCAACAGCCCCAGCTGAGACTGAGCCAGGCATGCTGTGCAAGGCCAGTCATGTCATCTTTTACTTGAAACAATGATAAGCAGTAATGTTCCGAAGTTCTGCTTCATGCCCTGGTACAAATGGTATGCCATGCCCTGTAGGAAACAGTGGCTTAACTAATATCCTTTATGCTGAGGAAAGGTTTTCCTAATTGTGATTTAAACATGATTTACTAGCTCAGTGACTAAATGACCAAGGGATTCCATTCCAAGCTGTAAACCAAACTGAACACCTAAGAACCAGTGTAATTCTGCCGTGTAAAGGTGATTTTACAGCTTACATACAAAACCTTGAGTGACAGAACTTTCAAACACGCACAGAAAGCCATCAGTACCCACTACAACACGAAGAGTATCAGTGTCCTCTAACCTGTTACAGGGTCATTTTCCAAAGACATTCGGCTGAAGGCAGGTGTGGCATTGGAGATATCAGACAGTGTGCGACGAGCAATAGCAACTGGTAGCGGTGGTTTGGGGATATCATAGCCATCTTCTTCATTTTCTGACTCTTCAGGGCCGTTGCTGGCAGTGGCTGCTGCCAGATCCCCTTCATCTAGAATAAGAGGCTCATTCTGAGCTCTGGGACTGAACAGAGCTCTGGAACTGAACAGAGTCTCTGTCTCTCAAGGCAGACTCTGTTCCTTTGTAGTCCACAAACATTGACAGGACACAGAACTAAGGTTTTTCTGCCAAAACACCACATTCAATGGAAGCTCTTTCCAGAAGGTAGTATCAGATTACAAATACTTATGATAGACGTGGCCTGACAACTGCTGCCCAGGGAAAAAAAAAATATCTTCAAAACAGCAATTTTTTTAACAACTGTTGAGTATTTTTACAGTGCATTCCAACCAGGCTTCTCAAAAACATCCCCACATGCAGTCTGCAGTACACAGACCCAGATGTTTCCACATACATCCTAGCTATTCTAACAGCAAAAGCAAGTAAGATTTAGTTTAGCTTAAAACGCTGTTATAACTGGGACTGGGACCAATTCATTGTACCCCAGTTTCTCAGGTGTTTTTTTAGCACACCCACTCACCAGAAGCGTTGACCGTCTCGAAAGCAGAGGATGCTGCTTGGGAGTGAATGTTGTACATTGCTTCATACATACAGCCATCCGTCTGCTGGTCACAGTCTAAAACCCTGAGGGAGAGAAGATGTATTTCCCTTTAGACAAGTGACAGTGGTCACCACCACCGCCGCCTAGTCTCTGTGACCGAGATTCTGCACAGATCCCTGCTTCAAAGTGAAATCACCACTGTTTTGTGAAGGGATATTTGTTCCAGAAAATGCTCTAGCAATGTATATTGCAATACATCTTATCAGCTTAAAAGAGTTTAATTGATAACACCAGAACACAACCTTTTAATAGAATTTTGAATTTCAGTTGCTGCTGCTCTCAAAAGGTTACTGGCAGAAAGAGGAGGGAATGGTTATCTGAATTCTTTAATACTGTATAAGGATTCTGCAAAAGAGCATTACTCACATTTCATTTACAGTTAGCTATGTTAACCTAGATCTGGTGAATATCACTGGGGGAATTCAGCAAACCAAGCAAGCAAAATCTCCATCCTAGTAAACAAATACATTTTCCCAGAGCTGTGAAGAGGAACCACAGTACACACAAACAGAATCTCACCGTAAACTCTGAGTCATTTCCAAAGGCATTTTGATCTCTGTTGTTTGTACAGCAGGACTTGGAGGCACCACAGGCAGAGAGGATGGTGACATGTACTCAGTGTCCTCGTCGCTTTCAGACTGTTCCCCAGGAGGCAGTTTTGGTACAGGCAGTGGTCTGGAGGAAGAAGAAACAAGATACAAACACAAAAAAACATGTATGTCAGATCTAATTAATATTAAAGTGGCCTTTAAAATCCACAGTGGAAGTAACAAGCAGTCATCTTATAGTGATTGTGTCTAAAGAAATAACCTGGCTTTCAGGATTCTCAGCAGCCTAGCTACAAGGTCACACTGGCACAAGATCATCATTATGCAAAAGGAAGTTGACAATATCATACACATTATACATCACCTACTCCACATAAAAAACAACTCAGAACTGAATTCATAAAAGAGCTAATGGCAATTGTAGCCTGTTTCCTATTGCCACAGCCAAGGGTAACTACCACCACTAGCCACAGATCTCTGGGATGCTGATTTCACCTACTTTCTTTAGATTGTATATTTTGAATCTGTCAGAGACTGAAACTAGGTCTGACACAGTTGTGTCAAATTCTGTCCCTGGCATCAGCATGGAGAGAGCCCTTCAGTTACCATTCTGTGAGTTACAAAAGAGCACTTTTGCTAGAAAACAACAGACCTGGAAGCTAAGGAGTAGATGGCATTGGCAGATGACGAGGGTTTGATTTTGGGGTGTTCACACTCTGAGGTTGTTGGTGGACCACTGTTCAAGCTCTGAAAGAAAAAATTCCAAACCAGGAATCAGAAACACCACTTATACCAGTGTAGCTGCAAAGTTGTCAGCCAGTCATTCAACACATCCTCTGGGGGAATGAAGCATCTTCATTTATTCCAAACGATTCACTGCCACCTTAGAAATCCAGTCGTTCTGCGACAGTTTTCAGTCAGTGAGGGCACAAGCAGGGTTTTTCTCCTTTAGCAAACTGCCTGTTTACACAACAACTAAAGAAACTTCAGATCTTTTGAGACTCCAATGGCTTTGGCAAATTCAGCCGAAATAGGCCAAAAGGCCAAATGTTAATGGGGTACAAGAGAAACAGGATGCAGACAAGCACACACATACTGAGACAGAATGACAACTGTGCAAGTGTCATTTTCCTAGACAATCTGGCTAAAAATGTACTTGTCTTCTTTTCAGTTTTAGAAAGCTAGAGGTTTTAAAAGGAAAAATTAGGGGAATGGAATCAAAGAAAGCAAAACTGCCTGGGATTTCTTTTAGAGGACAATATGTTGGACTACTAAGCTACACATCATGATACCAGTTAATAGTAACAGATCCAAATTTAACTCAGATTTTACTGTGTTACATATATAATCATAGCTACTGTGTGCAGGTTTTACAGGACTGAAAACTGAGAAGAGTAAACTGCACTTTATCAGCATACAAACTCCCAATATAAAACATTCTCAGTTCTTCAAAATTGAAAGGTGAACAGTGATCATGAAATTGTGGCTCAGGACTGCTCAAACTGAGATTCCAACCTTGCTCCCAACAGGCATGAAAGTACTTCCCCAAGAAGCCCTCCCATAGTTCTCCTTTGCCTAGCATTCACCATTTCCTTTCCATCTCTCCCTTGGCACAAGATCACCCTATTCAGATGTAAACTATGAGAAAAGGGCACCTTGGAAGACTTAATTCCTCACAAATTACGTTCACCTCCAATAAGCCTACTTACCACTGGGTTGTCCAGGCTGAGCATGCTTCCAAGCTGATGGCTGTCAGCCCTGGAGTCCATCTGCGAAGGCAAGGAAAAGGGAAGCGAGTGCCTGTTTGACAGTTCTCTCCCTGCCCAAGGGTCACCAGGGCTGAGAGCTACAGATGGGGCTTTTGGAATTGGCCTGGATGGCCACAGATCTGCCTGACGGTTGCAGGGCACAGGAGGTGGTTTGTCTCTCAAAGGACAGTCTCCTGGCGTGCAGGGCAGGGGACGTCTCTGAGGCCGACTTTCAGTCCCGATGGAATGTGGCCTGTCTGGAGGCGGTGGCGGTGGGAGATCTCTGAGCGTGGGTGGGATTGGCAAAGGTTTATCCTTGTGGAGAGTACCAGGTGCAGCCTGGAAGGCAAAAGAATGTAAAATATTGCTTAACAAAGGCAGTCTGGCCACAAGATATAAAAAGTAGGGAGGTGGGTGGCAGAAGGGTGAGTTTTGGTTTTCATTTTATCTATTTTCACAAGAAATTATCTCAAAGGATGTGGAGTTAACCCTCTCTGGAGACACCTTCTCTACAGGCTTGAACGGATAACACAGTAACTATGTACAGCTACAGCTAGGCACTAAACACCCCAGATTACTTTTCTTGAAGAAAAAAAAAAAAGCTTAGAGGAGCGTTAGATTAGATTCCATACAAAGGATACCCATCATTCAAAAAAACGATTCAACTGTGGGTTATTTATACAAGTTAACATTCATCAGTCATCAATGAATATTCATAGAAATGGGTATTTTCTTCTGCCTGAACTTTCAAGCATAATTTCATTACTTCAGCCAAACCAACTGAAGAACCGCTGCTGTATCTCAAGAGCCAATGACCAAGATCATACTACTGCCTTCTGCTAGTCAATCAGAAAACTAGTTAATCTCTCCCAGTCACACACATTTCATTCCTCCCTTAGTTTTCTATCTCAAAAAAATACTCGATGGAAAAATTTGTGAAGAAAAGAAAAGCTGGGACAGGAATATGACACCTTCACACATTTAGCCTGCTAGCTAGAACAAAACACAAGCCCCTAAGTGCGGCTCCAAAGGACACAGGCAGCAGTGGCTGAAAACCAGTAAAGACATTGGTAGTAACAATAACTTGGTAGTTCAACAGCAGGACACCAGTCACCCTAAGCGAGCAAGTACTTCAGCTTAGGACCAGCTTCCTTCTAGCAATTGCATGGACAAATGTGAAGAAAAGACAGCCCCTTTAAACAGCAAAAAGGGACTCTCCTACCATGGATTCCAGAAGGAAGCATTTCCTTTCGGGACAGACTGGGCTTTTGTGGGGAATGGAAAGAAACTGGCCTAACAGGACTACAAAAAAGGAAAAATAAAAAGTATTGTGTGAAGTACTTAGGGATGCCACAGAGAACATGTAGCATTCACGAGAATGCTCTTCTCCCTTCCTGCCCCACCAAAAGCATAGCTAAAACAGAAAAAAGACAGCATGTTTGACCTTTGAAGTAGTCCCAGGACTGGAAGCCCCAGGTGGGTTGGACACTCGCTGCTGCAAAAGATCCAGTCGTGGCGGCAAGGGAGGAAGGGTGGCTTGTGGAGCTACTGAGAATGGAGAAGGAGGACGCTCGACCTGAAAAAGAAAAGAATGGTAAAATCAACAAATTACAAAATCCAGCAGAACTCCTTTTCTCTAGAGAGGCTTTCAAGCTCTGTGGCTTGTACTGGCTTCAATGAGGCTATTGGTAACAAACTGCTATATTAGTAACAATGTACAATGCAGTAACAATGTAACAATGATACACAAGTAAATGAAGGCAATTTCATAGCACAACTGCATCTGACTTGCAGCAAGCCTTCAAGATGGCCAGTGGGCTTAGCTGTGGCACACAACTCAAAATGCACACTTAGCAATGGCACAGTAAAAGGCAAGCTGTTTTGCTGGAGTAACAAACCTGCCTTACTGGGCCGTGAGCAGGAGCAAGCTTCTTTTCTCTTCGACACTAGAGGGCATGATCTGCTGCAAAACCTGCTTCTCACTGCAGACACCACTGTACAAACTACCTTGACTACAATGTCATGGTTGTTGCAGCAGTCAACTAGTGTGCACTAAAACCTCCATTTTTGTTCCTGGAAAGCTGTTTTTCCATGTAACAAATCAGAACAGTGCCTGTTCTTCTCTTTTTCATAAAGTTTATTTTACAAGCAAGGCTAGTGATTTCTAACTTGAAAAGCTTTACACAGGTTTGAACTCACCAATGCCAACAGAGTACTAGCCTACTGCAAACTACGACAGAATGTCACACTGAGGAAATTGCTCTGCTTCCCCAAGCTATGTATGCAAAAACTAACTCCAGGAATACAGTTTACTGTTTAGTACACTGTTTCACAGTGTGGAAGCTAAGGAGAAATATGACCATAGGTTAACCAGTGTAGAGGATTCTTCCTGACCAGGAAAGGCAGCTGATTTTAGTGAATTCAACTATTGAGAATTAGCCAAATTCAAATGTACTTCCCTATGCATTAAAACAACGTTAAGTGCAGATGGGCAAGAGCAGCAATGAGCTTACAGAAAAAAAAAACATGCAGGGATCCATAAAGAATGCCTGTCTTGTACACATCTCCTGGAAGGAAGTAGCACTAATGGTAGAGTTATCACACCTTCATTACATAAATTTATCAGACACCATATAAAAAGATGACAGTCAAATTGACTTCCTCAGCAAAATAGCCTGCCCTCTACCCAGCTGGTCATCAGGACCTTGGGAAGACTGTATCTGGCTGGTTGTATTCATGACAGGAAAATGGATGAATTTTTGCTGATAATGGTGAACTATGGCTAATGAATCAAAAGCTGCATTGCTAAGCGTGCAGAGTTATAAACCTAGACCTTGCATTCCAATAGGTAAAGCCAGCCTTTTCATCCATCTAAGGATTCTTCAAAGACAACACACAAAAGATCAAAGATTTCAAAGTCTGATCACCATTGCTTAACAGAACTGACAAAACTGAACCTAAATCCCCATTTTCCATATGGAGTAACATCTTTTCTAAAGTCGGAAATCCCTCACATGCACAAAGCACAAAGACCACAGAAAACTGACGGAGAACATTCAGTCTTTGTACAGACTGCCACACCTACTAGCACACATTCTGGTAACCTTACTTTGGTACCAGCGAGTTCTTTCATCATGAAGAGCGAATCATCAGCTCTGTCGTCGTCATCATCATCATAATTGGGTGATGGAGTTCCTTCTGCCCCTTGCCGGGATAATCCTCCTCCTCCTCTGGGGTCAAATGGGTCTACTACAATTGGCTCTGTGCCTTTGATTTCACAGCGGCAAAAAGGACAACCCTGGCCTTCTGACTCCTTCAGAGAAGAGAAGAAATCTGTTGCAATAGCCATTACGATGCAGAAACTAAACACATAGTTACATACAAAGAGGTTTAAAACTGCTTTTTGGCTGGTACCTTTCAACTGACAGGAAGACAGGAAGGCAAACTGTGCTACAAATATGGAGTATTTTCTCTCTTAAGTAGAAAAACAGCTTTTTATCAAGTCCTCACACTTCCTGCCTATTCCTAGATTAAGAGATCAGGCATCTAACAAGCTTCTCCCTGCACTGGTGAAGCTGGCACTGATATTACTGAACTATGAGCTCATGTCCTCAGTTACGCTAGCTTATCTCTATACCTGAAGAAAACTGAACAGTTTTGAGAAGAGAATATTCCCCTTCCATGAAAGAGTAACTAGCTTCACTCAGAGAGATTAAGAAGCAATGCCTCACCTGCCACGCAGTGAGACAGGACGTGCACATCAGATGGCCACAGGGTTCAATCTTCACATCTTTGTCATTTTCAGCACATATTTTACACAGTTGAAACGTGGAGCCCATTTCACAATACAATTCATATTGTTCCTTGGGGAAAGACAGACAGACAGACATAGTTGGTACTGTAAAATAACAAGCACCATTAGCCATAGCTACAAGAAACCCAACACAAGATTTGCAGGCAAATAAAGAAAAATCCAAACACAAGAACACAGTGCAAAGGAGAACAGAAGACTGCAAAGACTACACTATATATATCTGTTAAGTTCTGAAAAAAGTGGGCTTCAAGTTATCCCAGATTTTCATTTAGGTGTCCCAAGAACAGCCTAGAAAAGCATGGCTCAAGATATGCTAGATGGCACAAAAGAATGAATATTTGGCAGAGGATTCTGAAAAAAAAAAATCTTCAATTCTGTCAGCCCTGCATAAAGCTTTACCTAACCTTTGCAATCTCCTCTGTCCATCCCTACCATTCAAAGATTTCTGCAATTCCTGTAAAATACAATATGTCAGCCTTAAAAACAAGTCTTGGGGATACGAAGTGTGACAGAATAGTATAAACAGCTAAGAAGGATAGAAATTCGGAAGAAAGCTAGCGAGTATGATGGGATAGAATACTTTGCTCACCTGTGTAACTTTAATGTGGTCCTGAGGTGTGGGCTCACACAAGCCAGTCAAGTCAGGATTCTGATTCCGGCCATCGGGAAATAAATAACTGTAAGCAGTTGGGGAAAGAAAAGATCTCTCTCCATATATGCGCGTATACACACATGCATACATACACACACACAGACATACAAGGTTTCTTTTGGGACTGGTGAAGTTAAGAAAGAACGAGGGTGAGAAGCGACAGGTGGGAATTCAAGGTATTCTGAATTCAAAAGAAGTTTTGCAAAAATTTTACTATCAGGCAAAAACCAAGCATGTCATTCTTAAAAATAGAAGGAAGCTTGTTTTCACTTATGGCAGCAATTTTTAGTTTAAGTAAGATGTTTTGGTCCCAGACCACTCTTCTTAAATCATCCTGTGGTGAAGAATCCTATCAGAGTAAGAAACATGATGCTATAATATCAATTGTGGTGGCTCAAATTAAGGACTTGACTGGAAAAGAAGCTGTGACAAGGGACACACTGGCGCACACTTATCATCCACTACTGCAAAGGACAATACATCTCTCCAGCACAAAAGACAGCTGTCTGAGTATTCTCGAGTGCCAAAACAGTTAAGCATATGAATTATTCCACTAACACCAATGGGACTATTCACATGGTTGAACTGTTTTGCTGAATCAAGGTCTAAATAAAAAGGAAGAGCTGAGACATGTCCAAAAGGGGTCAGTGATGTCAATACTGATTGCTTGGCCTCTGCAACATGCTGCCTCTCCTGTGAAGTAGATGAGGATACGTTTTACCAATCAACTGACTTTAAGACCTCACCACAGGATTACGATTTATAAAACAAACAATGAAAAAGGGCAAAAGGACAAAAAAAAAAATTTCATAAAGTTACTTACAAGCCTTCCCTGAAGCCATCAATCAGTGCTTGAAAAAGAGGTTTATTGTGGGGAATTGTCTGAAGAATGTTGCCATCTGCAGTGACATAGCCAATGGCCCACTGACCGAGTCGCGTACAACTCAGTCGGAAAATGTAACTAAAGACACACAAAGGAAAAGAAACTTCAGTTTGGACTGGAACAGACAGAAAAGATTAAATGTCAAGCAGGCAGCCTTTGTCTGGCTATCTCAAGACAGCAAATGAAAACTAGCAGGAGTAACCTGATGATTTATACCACCTTTCCTCAATTTACCCCAAGGCAGATCAAATCAGAACCTTGCTATCTGATATGAAGTGAGAATATCCTCCAAGCACTGGCCTCCAGGTGAAATTAAACCCAGAATCCAGAGCAAGAAAAGTCAGCATCCATAAAAATCATGTTTCGAATTTGACTTTAAAAAAAACAACAACCAACAAAATCAACAAACAGACTACACAAGGTTTCCATTTTTAAAACCAGTATAGGACTAACCGCATAGTAACAACCCCCAGAAATGAACACTTGGCCCGTCCTGCATAAAGAGAAATCTCTTAGCCCTGCTGCACTGGGCCAAGTTCTACCCAGGACATTAGGTAGCCCAAAACTGCTCAGGTTCACCGCCCCTCTGAAGTCCACCCAGCCTGCAGCATTACCTCGCAGCCTACTCTACCTACCATGCTGCTTTCTGCCAGAGCAAATACTGGCCAGCTGCTTTCTCTGTCTGAAGTTAGCTTCAAATGTACAGACTGCTTCTGGAGGCTGCAATCCACTCAGCTCTCCTGGTTTTATGCATATACATTAGAAAGTTATGGGACCTATAGATACATTCCCTTTTTCATGGTCCTAAACAGCCCACCGTTTTGGCTCATTCTGGCAGTGTCTGCCTCTGCCTTCTGCTCAAGCCTGAGGGAGCTGTTGTGACAATTCAGGTGTGGGCAGGAGGCAAGTCACCACACCACACAGAGGATAATCTCCAAATACAGGGCAAGCTAGGGTTTTTCACAGTTTTAATTTCTGAGGAAGGAAGACAAAGACAAAACAAAGCCAGTCTCCTCAGTTGATGCAGTATTCAGTGATCTTAGCAAGAATGGTCAAAAAAGCCACTGCTGCCAAGCACTAACCTGCCAGGTTTGTGAATGAATTTCTGTAGCCGGGCTTTCACCTCATCATATGTTAGGAATGCCATATAACCAGGATGAGTCACAGCTAGGCTATTCCAG
>Ga0181612_183017_pt1 | contig 11185 bp, 9 predicted proteins | sample HoacroProtozoa21_FD_119630 | JGI IMG/M metagenome (GOLD analysis project Ga0181612, IMG submission 119630) | Hoatzin crop microbial communities from Cojedes, Venezuel. Combined Assembly of Gp0051906, Gp0051904, Gp0051908 | reverse complement strand
GATTTAGACTGGATATAAAGAAGAAATTTTTTACAATGAGGTTGCCCAGAGAGATGGTAGATGCCCCATCCCTGGAAATGTTCAAGGTCAGGTTGGATGGGGCTGTGAACAGCCTGATCGAGTTGAAGATGTCCCTGCCCGTGCAAGGGGTTTGGACTAGACGGCCTTCAAAGGTCCAACCCCAAGCTATCCGATGATTCTCTGATCCCTCAGTGAGCTCTGCGCTGCAGAGCTCCGCACAGGAGCAATGTTCCCCTGCTCTCATGGCCAATGCTGTACCGCTCCCCATCTCCCCTAAAACGTAAAAGATATGCAAAATGTGTTAAGAAAGACAAAATCACATTTTAAGGGCATTGCATGGACTTAATTGGGTACTTTTCTCTCTATGTACACATCCTATTGATGAAGGTTTCACCTTTCCTTGCCCGGATCACAACCCTCGGATTTTGGTGTCGTTACACTGGCACATCGCACACCCTGAACTACTTCTGCTTCTGGTATGGATAAATTGGCCAAAGCAGAGGGACAGCACAAACACCCTGTTTCAGGGCTTGCTTCTTTAGTAAAATTACACATATACACACAGAGAAAGAAAACTTAAAAGTTCTGCTTGCTTTTTTCTCAAAGTAACCTGGAGTCTAGACAATGATTTTTCAGAATTTTCCCATGACGTCTCACCTGGCCTTCACATTGATAGGTTCTTCTGAAGCCAAGGGACAGCTCACACCCCGTGCGGTGAGGCTGCGCCAGGAGCAGTTCAGAGACCGAGCGGGACAGCCAGACAGCAGCATACGGATACAGCAAGACAAGAGTCCTTGCAGCCTCAAACAGTAGAGCATTGTCATTGGCAAAGGTGATTATTCAATCTGAGAGAGGCAAACACAGCCCCTGAAAGTCTAACCACTTCTGCTACTTTCTCTTCAGAAGCCAAATACCAGTTTGGTAACTGCCAAATATTAGTGAATACAAAGTTCCCCCAAACCCACTTTGAGAAAGAACGAAAGTGGAGAGGACCTCAGAGTTTTATTTATATGTCAACATATTTCTCTTCTTTTTATTTTCATACCTGTATGTATGTTGACCAAAACTGCTAAACTTTGTCCCTCTTGTAACGTGGTAGGATTCAAGATGCATGGATTCACTACACTAGTAACTTCAAAGTATTCTAGATAAAAGAGTATCCTGGGATATAAAGGGAGCCATTTGTGAGTACAGTTCAGCTCCAAAACCTGCTCGATGAACTCAGGAAGTCACTGCACTGTAAATTCCGTCTGTGGGTAACATGCAGGCAAGACCAGGGCTGGCACACCACGTACCCGTCTGCTGCCTTCACCGAAGCGCAGAAAGGCCAGTGCTCAGGCAAGCCTTGGAGGCTCTTGGAGGTTAGCGCAGATCGAAGCTAACAGGAGATGTCCAAGAAGACGTGAAATGAGATTTTCACAGAAGCAGCTTATGGGCAGAATGGCAGAAGAGGAGAAGTCCCAGTTCTGCTTGTGCTTAATTTGTGTAAGTGGGTAAGCTAAACTGAGTGCTTGACATGACTTTTCACTTCTGCTACGGGAAGGATTTTTTGCAACTAACGGATACAAATTTTGAGGTGTGGATCAATGCACCCTCCTTCCTGAGATGATGGCAGGTCACTACCACATCTCCTTCTCTGAAGCTACAGACCTTTGGCAGTCTGTGCGCCAAGCGGGAAGCGATCCAGGTCCTGCTGAACTGAATTCAAGGGAAGCAGAACCACGGTCTGAGTTTGCATTGGACTCCTTACCGTGCTTCATACAAACCTGGGGGCTCTCACCTCTCGTACCACCGAACTTCGTCCTGTTACACAGAGCTAAGGAAACCATACAACCAGCCTCAGGGATGAACGATTTTTGATGCTCGTAAAATTATGAACTGCTTGGGGCTTGGCAGGGTGGGGTGAGACAAAGAAAATTTCTGTAAGCAGGTTTATAACAACATTTACACTTTAGAGCTCTCCAGAATTGTAAGGTACTGTTGATTTGAATCTCTCATCTTTCAGAAGTACAAGTAAGAATGCCCAGACCCTGAGAATCACCGAAGCTTTAACAGCAGCTGCATACTAAGACACCCACATCCCACATAATAATTGAAGCATAAAAAATTATTGAACACTCTGGAAAATGTTGCATGACTAAAAAACCCACCAATTTTCTGTTAGTTTTGCCTTCACTTTTAATTTCGTAATTGCTTCTTCTGAATAGAAAATTATTTTACCATTATTACCTGGTATTAGGCACCTGGTTATTACATATAAAAAAATTAAATTAGAGATTATATTTGCCAGCTAGTATCATAAAATAAAGGAATGCTAACAGAACATAACTGCTTTTATGCTGCTAAATGCCAGTGGATTGTTTTGTTAGTAGGACTGTTGCTGCCAGGTAGGAATAGCTGACACTTAGGAAAGAAAACAGGTTAGAGCATTTTCACAGAGCAAAGATTACTGAGCTCCAAATGTGCTGCTGGATGTATATGTACTGTATACATGTGCATATATACTAGTGACAAAGATGACTTTATTTTATATATAGACAGCCAGACAGGTAAGTAAAGCCACAGAAGGAAACCTGCCCTTAGGTGCCATGCACAGTTAGGATACTTCGGCTACTTTTAAGCTTAATGGTAGCCTAGGGGAGAAAGTCAAAAGGAGACAAGGGAGTCATCGTCATCCTCTCCCATCTGTACCCAGCAGGGACAATCAGGGCGCACTGTCCACTGATAGCAGCCTTGCTTGTCTGGGTAAAGGGGGAGGACTCCACTACCTTTTCCAATACGTGGATGAAAACAGAAAGCAAACATCCTATATCCAAAGATTATTTTTTAATTTTTAAAGAGAGGAGATTTCTTACAGCAAAATTTCAAGAACAGAGAAGAGAGGCAGCTTTGCGGAGATCCTTTGCCACACTGTTGTGGTTTACATCACCTTTCAGTTTGGATAAAGCTAACATCGGGGTTTGCCCTCCCCCTCCCAGATTTCTCCACCTTCTCAAGTGCACGGCTAGTAGATGAGGGATTGCAGCAGCAGTCACATTCACACTACAGTGTCCTTTAGGGCTTTCGTTTTGGATAGTACAAATCCTCTGATATAAATGTAGCTCTTCAGAAATATAAACAGTTGCAACACAATATGAATGATCTACATAAATTTCGAAAAGCGCAGACAAAACAAAAAGCCAAGGTCAAATCCCTGGATCCTTACAAGGATGCCTGAAGTGCTTCCAGATACTGTAGTGCCAAATAATCACAATGTTTTATACTTGCATGGAGACAGGCAGTCCCAATCTCAAAATGCCTTTCTCTCCCACCCCAAAGGTCATTTTTACATTTAGGTGGAAAATGGGGGAACCGAGGCGCTTCGGAAGTTCATTCTTTTTACTCTTGACAGACCTGGTGGAAGTCTGTCGTCTCCTCGTGCTGTGCCTCAGTCCCTTCACGTGACTAATCACATTAGTCATCTCCTCTTCTGCCACTACAAAGTCTGAGATTATTTTCGAGTCTGCTCATCAGTTGATGCAAACGATCAGCACGGCCTCTTCATATGGGGAGCCTCAGCTAATAGATGCAGCACACTCTCCATTAATGAAATTAAACTTAACTTTAAGTCAAATGATGCAGGAGGGTTCAGTGTTGGACTCTGATTGAAGATAATGGTGATTTTACAATGTAAAGCTCTTTTGTTTTCACATTTTGCTGCCTTTCCTCAACAGTACAGCTCACCCGCATGAGACAGGGAAGCAAAAAGAGGAATAAAGAGAAAATGGCAGGTGCTAAGCCTGCATTAGAAAGAAGGCTGTAGACCAGTAAGCATACAGGAAGGTGGAAAGAGGAACTGCAGCTATTCTAATCATTTTTTATCTCTGCTGGAAAATAGAAAGATAAATTAAGAGTAGTAGACCTGTTACAGAATTGAGCAGAACATGGTGTTGGACACTGAGATCTTTAATTAAAGATTGTGAAATTAAAGTTTGTGAAATACAGAATTTCTTCAGCGACCACCACATGGACACCACTGCACTGAGAAGTACTTTGAGTAACCACAGTGGTAAAACCTATGCTGCGAGCAAAGAGGTGAGCTAGCCAGCGAGAGGAGTGGCCTGCTGAGCGGGCGGGACGATCCAGCATTACCAAGTGCAGGGGGCCATGGCCGCAGACAGCGCTTCCGAATGTACGGCACTCAGGTGAGGAAAAACCCGAGATACACCCGTTCTTCGGCAGAGGTTTGCTCAGCGTAGCGGAAAAGCCACCGTCACTTCAGCAGGTGCTGGGTCACGCCCTCTGCTCGCATGAAGGGCACCTTTCTCCAGCAGCTCCTCAGCCTCACTGGATTTACTCACTCCGAGTAGCAATTAGTGCACTTAAGTAAGGGCTTCACTAAGTCAGGGAAGGCTGCTGAATCAGGGGGCGATGCGGGGCAGCAGGCGTTTCCCTTGACCTCCCATTAGCTCTTGGTCAAGCCAGTTTGTAAACCAAAGTAAACCACCAGAACCACGGCAGGAAATAAACCATGTATCTGAACTGGAACTTTCTCACCAGCCTCTTTTTTCCCCCCACCCGCACAAAATGTTTCACATCAATCAGCAGCGTAAGAGTATTCCAGTTAATGGACAGAATCAATGCTTCAGAGAACAGGGAAGGCAATATTTAAGAGGGCTAGACTGTTTCATTACTCTCTGGAAAAGAACCCAATTTTTTTGTTTGGTTTGGGGTTTTTTTTTTGAGCAAACACAATTTTGCCCTGATAGAAACAAACATTCATTGATTTCGTTGAGAATTCTGCCTACCTCAGGAGCATGAGACTGGTATTTCACTTTGGTCACATCCTTTGTAGTGATGTAATCATTGGAGGTTTTGTTTATTGTTTATTTTTTTCCTTTCTCCCCAGAGTGCTTAATTCATTTGTTATCAGAAACCCTCAGAATAGCATTTGGCTTGTAACTGATTTTTGGGCTGTGTCTAGGTGTTGCCAAGGGCACTGTCAAGAGACCATTTCACTTTGTCTCAGCTGTTTCCTTTGCTACAACAGTACTTAGTTTCCTCTTCAGATCGCGGGGGATGTTGCAATCTTTCCGTGGGGAAATAGGTAAGTTAATTAAAGCACCTCAGGGAAGGGCTCCGGAGAGTGTCAGTCTCAGGGGCCAATTTCAAAATCCAGTGAACAAACACGGACTTCACAGAACAACAGTGTTAGGCATCGCTGGGCGAGACGAGAGCAAGGACAAGCTGAGCCCTGGGGCTGCATCCCATCGGACGCACTCCTCCATCTCCGGCAGCAGGACTGCGAGCTGGGGGTGCTCAGCACCCCGCGGGGCTGCAGCGTCACTGTTGCCACTGTTCCGTCCTTGCACCTCTACTTCGTTTTGAAAGGAGCGGGCTGTTTGTTCCCGTCTGAAAAGCAGGATTCAATTTAGCTGATCAAAACCTGGACTGGTTTTGCAATACTCACTTGAGCTACTACAAACCAAATTCATCTTCATTTGTGACCTAAGTGATGCTGAGTACAAGGCTACTGAATAATGAGAGAAAAAAGACTATGATTTAGTTATTGGCTCACCAACTGTATCTACCTCTTTACAGCAACGCTGTTACGATACAGCCATTTGCTGTATCCCATTACACTGTTACCTTCATGCAGTTCCATCAATATGCTCCAAAGAGCAGCAGACATTAAAATAATCTTAGCGCACCCAATTGCTGAATGTAAAGAACTTTGAAGAAATCCTTTCCTCATCAGTACACACATCTTCCTGTAGACCACCCAGTGACCCCATGTGAAGTGGGTAGGTAGCACTCTTTTTCTGTGGGATAAGAAATTCCCAGTCACCCATCACCCACATGGTATGTGTACTTGGTTTCCGAAATAAAGCCTTTCAGAGCAATCATTTTAAGAAGCCTGGGGAGCTAGAAGGACAGAAACAGAGTCCTTACTGCTCCCATAAGCAAGTCTCTCTAACTGCAAAGAGTTTGCTAGCAGAGGAAATGACCAGCCAGGACTTCTCCGATACTGTAATCTGTGAGGGACAGACTGGGTGCAGATGAGGGCTGCCATAAAACAAAGCATTTTGGCAAGCACTGAAACACTTCCTTTGCTGAGCAACTGAAACACTACACACCAGACATCCTTCTCTTCCTTTTTCCTGAGCGTGAACATGGCACCTAGGACTAAATCAAGAACCAGATGCAGCTGTTTAATATTTAGTTAGCAATAAAAGGGAGTAAAGCTGACATTGCATGTTGCAATTACTTAAACTTATTCTGAGCCTACTCAATTGATGGAAAGCTAGTATTTTTTCACGTCCAGCTGATAAACCCCACGCATGAGCTGGGAAACATTCTGTGCCTATTTATACCACCCTGGATACAGTCCCATTTGAGACATCTGGGTTCCTGGGGTCAGAGCTTAGGTGCGTATTGTATTCATGATCAGACTAGAACACGCAGCTTCCCACCCTGACCACGCTGCCTCTACAGGAATGCATCACGAATCAGTGCGGTTTTTTAAATACAGCATCATACTCCTTAACAATAACACTACTCCTTATTCTAAATGAGTCCCGTCTCAGGCAATGAACAAGCTAAAAAGTGGAAAGAAGCAAAATAGTGGACAGCAAGGAAGAGGAGGGCTGGGAACAGGGAGGAGCCCTGAGGTTTCACACTGAGAAAGCTGCAGTGGGAAATGCAGGGCACACAGAACCCAAATCAGGAGAAAATTAGGATTCATTAGTTACACACTTCACAGGGCTTTATTTTTCTGGTATATCTTCTTCTCTTCCAAGAAAAGGCAAATGGTACCTGCTTCTTCATGCTCCCATTACGTTCCCATTACTATTTTAATCTTAATTGCTTATCTATCTGTTGAATTTTATTTTCAAAAGATGGTAGGGGTGGATGCAGAGAATATAACCTTGCTGTGGTTTGCTCCAAGAAGACCAGCTCAAGCAGGGATGTGAGGAGGCCTGGGGAACCATGTGAGAGCAGAGAGAAACATAAGGGCAGCAAGACAGCCCTAAGTATGCATGCTTCTAACTGGTTTTAATGGGGTCACTTCTGTCCTAAGGCCTAACACACCACCGTTCAGATGACAGACTCTGGCCCTGAGCCTGTGAAAGGTTTTGCAGACGAATGTGACAAGCTTGGGTTTAGCACCGAGGGGACTGTGCTCAGAGGACCCGAATGTGGCCAGAGGACAAAGAGGGGGCATGTGTCCCCACTGTAAGACTGAACGGCTACCATGGGATAAGGCAGAGGGCTGGAGACCGCAGTGCAGGAAAAGACCTCATGTCAGACAGAGGCTTGGACAATAGTTTCAGAAGCAATGGGTGGTTTTGGAAAGGCTGCAAAGGGACAGAATTACATAGGGACTGTCGGTGAGATGGAATGGCTGCAGGTTTGTTCTGCAATAAATCTTTCATTTGTTCAATGCAGAACATTTTAAAACCTTCCTCATCCTCCAGAAGCACAGCTATTCCATCCCCTGATTCAGTTTTCTCTTTTCCATGTTATGTTCTTCTGTTGTTGCAGAGAAATAGAAACTATACTTTTAAATTAGGAAACTGTAATTGGGTGGATGATAAATAACATGGGGCGGTTCAAACACCTAGCAGTTTGGAACTCCTTGTTTAGAGCCTTTCTTACAAAGGCATCTGCTGATGCCTGTTCTCTCTGAACTGCTGTCCTTCCCGCCATGAGAAATCGCAGGAAGCCCTGAGAGAATTTTATTAACTACTGATCAACTTCTTGTAGAGGCTTTATTTAATTCTGAGAGGTGCTAAGGGAAAAGCACACACATACATACATATATGCATCCAGAGCTGCAGGATAAAAGAATTAAAAATAGGAGTTTGTCCCTCAGGAAAAATATAATACAGGCACTTACTAGTCAATAAGGGGTTTGGGTTAGGTTTTTTTATCTGTTTGCTTTTTGTATTCTTTAAAACTTCTTAATACATTGTTTGTGAGCTGCATGTTTCACTTTAATGCAGAGTTAACCATTGCAATTCATTAATTGACTTTTATGTTGCCATTAAACGTTGCAGTCAATTCAGTCTCGATATTCTACACTTTCATCTCTGCTACAAAAAAGCCCTGTTAGCTTTACTTGGCTCAAAAACAATACACTGAACTACCCTTAATTATTAATAATCCGTTTTCCCTTCAATAAAGCTTTTTGGACCTTTACTACAGCCCAATGATATATTTATTTGGTGTGTAGGGGTCAGAGCAATACAGTGCACTCTCGCTGGGAAAGAACCCAAAAATAACTGTATCTACTTGATATCAACCCAAGGGATTTCCTAAGGGAATGAGAGTATCATTTCAGGGCAGGTCAGCAGTGATTTAGGGAAATTAGACAAATCTGTGCCTAGGGAACAGATGCCTCAGGGTTTGTAAATGTGCGAGAGAACCTTTCCCCTCTCAGTCACCAGTTCAGGTCCATCCAGCACAGCAGCGGCTGGAAGCTATTAAACACCTAATGAACTTCTGGGGCTTTTCCCACAAGGAGTGGGATTCCTAGCAGGCACGTGCTTACATCTTGGAGCTGCTCCTACTCAAACTGCAGTCTCAACAGTGATACATAGAGAAAGTGGGAATAAGCATGGTAGAGCAAAGAACATTTTATGTTCTGTGCAGTACGTAGGCTGCTTCTGGGCTGGCAATCCAGCTTTAGATTGACTACTGGCATTTCCTTGTTCTTTAAAAGAAACAAAATAATGTATTACAAAGAACTTTGTTGTAACCTTTCCTCACAAACTCCATCAGATGGGCCAAGGCAGCTTACAAACCCACACTCGCGGTGTCTCAGACCTTGGAGAAGATAAAGCAGTAAAGAAGGGTCTGATTTCATGCTTGGAGGCCAGTTCTGGGAGTCCTGGGACTCCCAAACTGCTACATGCTCCACATCTAGCTTTGATGCAGGTCTGCTAGGAGAAAGAGGAGACAAATGCTTAGCATTACAACCACAAACCACAGCTGTTGATGGGAATTGGCAAGAGATCAGGGAATGCCGGGAAGCGTAGATGGCCGCAGCAGAAGGTAGGGCTGAGCAGGCCTCTCTGACACTTGAAGCTTTTTGATTCAGCTCCTGGTGCTTTTCCATCCTGGCATCTGGTTTCCGTGACAGCGCAAGGGAAGGACAGCATGGTCCAATTTTATGGTATGTTCTCCTAGGTTATGTTGGCATTTCCTCGGGTTAACTTAACACAGGCTCAGGTTCACCTTGCCCTTGGGTTCAAATTATTTGCAGCTATACCGTCTGCTTCAGCCTGCTGCTCGCTTGTTCCAGTTGCCCCCATATTTCATCTGACGAGGAGGGGGTCGAGGCTTGCCAACTGTCCTCCTCCTTTCTTCTCACTCAGGACAGAGCCACACTGAGGAGTGGAGACAAGCTGTGGCAAAGCCCTGTCAGTCGGCACAGCTGCAACCAGAAGAGCACGCGATGGGGCTCATAGCTCTGTGGTCCAGCGCAGGAGCCAGTGAGGCTGGAGCCAGGCTTTGCGGCTCCTGCTCAGCTGTGAGACCTTGGATATACCCTGGTGCACCCATTTCTTCACACCCTTTTGAGTGGAAGCTCTTCAGGGTTCTCTTTATCCACTCGTATGGTACATGATTAAACTGTGCCCAAATTCAGGTAGGGGCTTCTGAATAGTGCAGTAATATACACTGCAAAGAGGATGCAAGTTTTGATGGCTGAAAAGAGAGGAGGGGAAAAAAAAAAGAGGAAAGGTTTTCCGTAAACGGATCCGCTGCTCACCCTCTTTTGTTACCAGTATGTGCAAATCTAGCTATTCCAGTCCATTCTATTCAACAATCTTACACTCAGTGGCAGGTGGAATGTCATACCTCGGGGTAAATTTTCACTGCAGTAAGCAGAGAATTTGTCCTTTAAACACCCTTAGTATTAATGGGAAATTGATCCAGCAATTTAAACTCCAGGAGATACAAACGTCTCATGTGGGACCGTTTTCAAATGTGTTGACATTTTGATTCCCAAAATGAGACATTTTTAGAAACAAATGCAAATTCATTTCATTCAGGATTTGAGGTCAGCTAGATACTGGAAGAGAAATGTAAGAGAATGCAATGAAATGTAAGAGAAATGCAATGAATGTTTTGTGCATTCATCAAATATCTTCTAATCTCTGTACACTCAAGGGATTAAAGCGACATCAGAGAGAGGAAGGGCAATTTCTAAAGTTCTCTGTATTAACCAGTACATCCTCTCCTGGGGCTGGAACCTAAATTCACCTATTGCACTTGCAATAACAGTGTCTAGGGCAAATGGAGGCTTTGGGATAAAGGGACCAAGTTGCAGTGACCTCTGAACACACGTCTTTTGCACTCAGTTATGCTTTCATCTCCGAAGAGCCCCGATCCTGCTGAGACCCACCTGGGGGAGTTGCCAGTGTTCTACTGATGTCAGTGAAATTCACAGTAGGACTACAGCCCAACAAAACAGCGCAGGAAACGAAACAAAACACACCAAGAGGGGGTAGCTTGCCTGGTTCCCAGGCAGGGGCTCTGGCCACTCTTCCAGCTCAGAAATTATTCTGTGAGAAAGCCGATCTAAACAAATGTTTAGGACACATCTACAACTGCCTTACAGATACTGAGATCCTGCTAGGTAAAACCTTAACAAAACCCAGTAAGTCCGAGTGTTGGTTTGGGCTCCATCCTGCAGAAGAGGGTAGGGCAGGCCCAGAGCAGCTTCGGAGAAGGACCAGCTTGGCAAGTTGCTGGGTCTCAGCTGGGCATTAACTACCACCACTTGCGCTCGGAGCAAGGCTTGGGATGCACTGGCATGGCTGCAAGCAGGGTACCAGGGGCAGAAGCAAGGCTCACCTTCCACCTGCCCCCCAGTACTTCAGCAGGTGGTACAGCTCCCAGCAGAGGGGAGAAGGATCCGGGGAGACCTTAGAGAAGCCTTCCAGTACCAGAAGGGGCCTACAAGAAAGCTGGAGAGCGACTTTTTACAAGGGCATGGAGCGATGGGACAAGGGGTGATGGCTTTAAACTAAAAGAGGGTATATTTAGATTAGATATAAGAAAGAAATTCTTTACTCTGAGGGTGGCGAGGCACTGGCACAGGCTGCCCAGAGAAGCTGTGGCTGCCCCCTCCCTGGCAGTGTTCAAGGCCAGGTTGGATGGAGCTCTGAGCAACCTG
>Ga0181612_179619_pt1 | contig 11185 bp, 19 predicted proteins | sample HoacroProtozoa21_FD_119630 | JGI IMG/M metagenome (GOLD analysis project Ga0181612, IMG submission 119630) | Hoatzin crop microbial communities from Cojedes, Venezuel. Combined Assembly of Gp0051906, Gp0051904, Gp0051908 | reverse complement strand
TCTTGATGCACCCCAGGATCCCATTAGCTTTCTTGGCCTGCTGACTGCAGCGGGGGTGACTGGGCTCTCGCTGTCCCACGGAGGCCCGGCAGCCTTGACCGTGGCTGGGGAAGGCCGTGTGGTGACTGCCCGCACCGACCTCTGCGCAGCAGGGTGGGTGCTCCAGGCTCAAACGCCTCGGTTTTGCTGCCAGGGAGAATCACTAGAGCGAGCCTGGAAACCCCCCCAGGTTATTTCCAGCGGTGACCGGTGGGTCTGGCAGCGGGAGGCTCCCTCAAAGCCCCGCTGACATTAATCGTGGCCGCGGAGCCTGCTTTGTGGTGGACCTGTGGGGAGTGCCTGCAGCCAAGGGGCTGTGTGGGCAGAGTCGTCCCTCCCGCTTCACACGTCTCTCTCCTGCCACACAGGCGTCGGAGATCGATGAGCGGCGGATTCAGAGCTGCGTCCACTTCATGACCCTGAAGAAACTCAACCGGTTGGCTCACATTCGGCTGAAGAAAGGCAGAGATCAAACCCACGAGGTACAGAGGGGGCTGGGGGGCCGACAAACACGGACTGGGATTTAGTGGGGTCAGGGATGGTGCCGTTTCCGCCTGTTCCGCCTGCGAATGCGTGCGCGCACGTGTGGGAGGAGTGGAACACCAGCCAGACTGCAGGTTTTGAATCGGGAGTTTATCAGGAGACTGCTGCGGCGCAGCGGAAGCCGTGATTGCAATGGATGCCAAAGGAGCGGTGTCTGCTTCTGTTGGGAAGGCAGCGGGGAGGCAGGAAGCTCTGTCTTGGGAGTCTGGCATGCTGCAGGCCTGGGAAACCTGCGCGTGGTTGGCCCTGAAGCTCCTTACCCAGATAACTGTGAGCAGCTGCCTGAGCTTACTAACAATGCTTATTTTTCTTGTGCGGCTGGGGAGACTGAGACATGGGGACGGGGGTGGCGCTTGGCCCGTGTGGCCCAACCGCTCTGCCCTGCTCCGTGCCTTGTCCTCAAAACGCGCTGTCTCCAGAGCGGAGTCACTTTGATGTGATGAGTGTTTGCTTCCCAGCCCTTGAAAATGTCGTTTTGCACCAGAAAAATGGTTCTGTGCCCTAAAACCCACCATCCCTAGCTGGAATGGCGAGAGGGGGGGACGTGTTGGTGACTCTCTTGCTGGGAGGAACGGAACAGAGCTTCATCCCCTGCTCGGTGCCGGTGTTTCAGGCCAAGCAGAAGGTCGATGCGTATCACCTGCAGCTCCAGAACCTGCTCTATGAGGTGATGCACCTGCAGAAGGAGATCACCAAATGCCTGGAGTTCAAGTGAGTGCGGCTGGCGAGGAGAGTGAGCGACGGCGCGTCTGAGGTGGGCTGGAGGCCTCCGATGTTTGGGATCCCCTGCCACGTGGCCCGAGCCCACTGTTGGGGGAGAGCGGCTGCTCCAGCTGTCGCCACGCAGCAGAGACGGAGCCTCCCAGAGCTCCCGTGCTGGGACACGGCGGAGGAGGCTCGTGGAGGGAGGGGGGAAGAAGTCGCCCATTGTGGTCGAGGGACAGTGGAGCAGAAAACGGGTAAATGTGACAGCCGTGGCCGCGCTGGGCTCTTCAAGGACTCCCTGGCCTCTACATCAGGGTTTCCTTCCGAAAGCCAAGCCTTCCGGTGCACCCGTTGCGTAGGCAGTGCCCTGAACCACTGCTGCAGGGCTGAATTCAGACAGATGCCTCAAACAGCGCTGTGGTGAACTGCGCGGGGAAGGGGTCTCTCCACGTGGGGCCCTGTTCCGGCCCTGCTCTCCTCTGCCGAGCTCTGCTGCGGCTCAGCTTGCGATGCCGTGGTGTTCCACGTGGCAGAGCGAAGCTGGGGCACGGGGCGTTGGCACTGACCACTCTCCTGTGAGACGCAGTCGAGTTTGGCTCTGCTGCGGCGTCTGCCACCCTGCCCTGGTCTGACCCCTCTGTCGTTGCAGGTCAAAACATGAGGAGATCGAGCTGGTGAGCCTGGAGGAGTTCTACAAAGAGGCTCCCCCCGAAATCAGCCGGCCTGCCGTCACCCTGTCTGAGCCCCACCAGCAGACCCTGGCCCGCCTGGACTGGGAGCTGGAGCAGCGCAAGAGGTGGGTCAGCAGCATCTCGATTCGCCGTCAGCCCGTCCGGCGCTGAGCGTGTGGCGCGCGCAGGGCTGCCGGGCTCCGGGCAGACCCCGGAGTGAGCTGCGCAGCTGCGGCGTGGAGCAGGCGTGGGTGGTGAGAGGCTTTGTCAGTGTGGAACAAGCGACAGATCTGTAACGGCGTGGAGCATCGCTCTCTGTGTAGAGCTGGGCTTGGCGGGATCCTTGTTTCATAGATCAGGGAGTTTTCTTCCAAGTGCCCGATGCCAGAGAGCCCGGGGGATCCTGGGGAGCAGAGCAACCCCCAGACCAGTGCGAGGGAAGCCCCGAGCCAGCCGCAGCCTCTGCCAGAAGGGCTGCCCAGCTGGGACCGTGCCTTGTGCTCTGGGTGATGGCAGCAACGGCGTCTCGGCTCTCCTGATAAACCCACGCGTGTTCTCTCACCGGGGCAGCCAACAGCGGTGCGGCCGCTTTGGTATCAAGGGAAGAAAAGGAATTTTACAGCTTGCTGTTTCCCCGGGGTCTGCTTGGAGCAGCAGGGAACGGGGATGCCGCCCGCCGTAGGGGTGGTGCTGAAGGATGGGCAGCTCTGTGCTTTGTCCCTAACCCGGTTCTGCGAGACGTGCCCTGTAGGGTGAGGTGATCCATGCCTCATCCGCCATGCTGTAGCACGAGGAGCAAAATCAAGCCAGCTTGGCTTGGTTGCACGGCCGGGTGCTGCTGCCTGCCTGTGCTCCTGAGGCTTGCCATGGCGGGGAGCTGCCTGTGCAGCACGCTGAGCTGCGTCAGGCTCCGTTACTGTGCCGCTGGCAGCCACCACCTCGGCGTGGGCTCTGCCCCCCGAGGTCCCTGCGCTGGGGCAGGCCGGGTGGCTCGACCGCTCCGTCAAAAACGTGACGCAACGTTCCTGTGTTTCGATGACGGCCAGCAGCTTTTTCAGCCGGGCGCGATCAGCCTGAAGCTGCCCGTAGGGGCGGCAGGAGCGGGGCAGCTCGGCAGAGCAGACTAGCGAGGGGTGCTGCGGGTGGGTGCTGCGGGGCTCCATCGCCTCCTGCTTCGTCTCTCCCAGACCCTTCGCATCGAACGCAGCTGCTTTGGCCGGGTGGAAGGCACCTGTTCGCGCTGCAGCCGAGACAGCCGGACGGCTCTGCATGTGGCACACGCTTGCGGAGGAGTGCTCAGCCTGGAGCTCTCTTCAGAATTCTCCTTAAAAATGATCGTTCACTGCAAGCTGTGTGGAAGGCAAAGACGAGCTGGGCCGCACGCATGGCTGCGCGCTGCCAAGAGGCCATGCAGTTCCCAGTCCTTGCCCCACAGTATCTAGGGAACCCCCCCGCTCACCACTGGGGTGGTGGGAAGGAGCCTCTGCAGACACCAGCGGTGCTTTGGGCACATTCTGGTGCTGTTGGGGTTCTTGGCATCCATCCGTGACCATCGTGTTGTGGAGCACTGGCTTTGTCGTGGGCTCTGTTCCAGAAGGTCCCTCCTGAAGGGCGCAGCAGGGCTCTTTTGCCTCTCACTAGCGCGGGGAGCTCAGCAGAGCTGTCTGACAGCCGGACTGGAAAACCGCACTGTGTCAGAGCCCGCTGGGGTGCAGTGACCCAACACAGAGACAGTTTTGCTTGGAAGCAGAAGTATTTCAGTCCTGCAGCGTCAGGTCTGTTGTTCCTCCGTAGAGGGGAGTTCCTCTGTGCTGTGAGTGCCCTCGCCTGGTGGGGAGCAGGGTCCCGAGAGGAGGGTGCCTGAGCCCCCCAGACCACCACTGCCCCTGCTGTGCCTCCGTACCCAGCGTTCCCCGCTCCCGCGGGGCGAGAGGTTGCAATCAGCAGCAATCAGGAGATCGAGCGTGTTCTCCCTAAACCCCAGAGTGTATCCGGGGCTTGCAGGGTCGTGCCAAACTTCCGTGTCCCTGGGTTTTCTACCCAGTTACAGAGAAGCCCTTGCCAGCGGGTTAGACCTTAACGAAGGAGGTGACGTGGTGTGACTCTGGTGATGGGGAGCAGAAGGGCCTCTTCAGGAGCTTGGTGGGGTCGGCAGGGCTCCGTCAGCGTGGCTGCTGGCAGCAGAGGCTGGCGTGAGAGCGAGTCGCTGCGGGAGGATCCGGTTGCTACCCCTGCTCAGGGCACAACACAAGGCTGAGCTTCCACTTTCTCTCCCTGTTCGTTTTCCGGCTCTGATCAGTTCCTTTCTGCCTCCACTTGCCTTTGGCGTTAGCTGTTCTTTGTTTGTCGCTGTGTCTGAGCTCTCCTGGCTCCTGCAGTGAGTTCTGGCAGGTCGGGAGAGCTGGGACCTGTGAGCCAGGCAGGCCGCGGCAGGCTGCATAGCTCTGACACCTGTTGGTAACCGAATTCCCACCCCTAGGCTGGCAGAGAAGTACAAGGAGTGCCTGACCAGCAAGGAGAAGATCCTGAAGGAGATCGAGGTGAAGAAGGAGTATCTGAGCAGCCTCCAGCCTCGACTCAACAGCATCATGCAGGTACCTGAGCTCCGCAGGAAGGGCGGAAGGCCACGCTCCAAGGGCTGCGTTAGAGAGCTGCAGCGCCAGGGCTGATGCTTCTTTGGCGATGTTTTGCTCCGAGTCAGCGTGGATGAGGAGTTAGATCTCCCTTGTGCTGAGGCTCCTCCGGAGTCTCCTTGTTTATGCGGCAGTTCCGCAGAGCTGCAGGTGGAGGAGTCGTTAAACGGGCCTCTCCCTGGAGGGCGATACGCAGTCCCAGCCCCTGGCGGTTGCCTTGGGAGGGAAGAGCGGGAGAAGGAACTGGGTTACTTTCAGATCCAAAAGTTGCCCAGCAGAGGAGAGCTGCCAGCCCTTCCCTGGGGGCTCGCCGTGCCCGTGGCTGCATTTAACCCTGCACCATAGCTGCTGTGCTGCTTTCCAGTCTCCCGCTTGCCAGCTTGGGGTGAAGGAGGGGTGAGGATGGCGAATTGTTCTGTTCCCTGTGATGGAGGTTAGCCCTCTTGTTCCACCAGGCCTCCCTGCCTGTCCAGGAGTATCTCTTCATGCCTTTCGACCAGGCGCACAAGCAGTACGAGACAGCCCGACACCTCCCGCCGCCTCTCTACGTCCTCTTCGTCCAAGCCAGTGCCTACGGTCAGGCCTGCGGTGAGCAGCGAGGGGGGAGCGTGGTGCTCAGCGACGCAGCGAGGGGCTGCTGCCGGCCGAGGCTGGGGGCAACGCTCCCCCACGGGCCGGATTTCACTCCCTCTTGCAGAAAGTGCTGCTGTGGGGACTCTTTGGGAGGTCCTTTTCGTCCCATCTGCTCTGCTGCTGGATTCTGCTGAGCCCAGAGCAGCCGGGTGGCCCCAGGGCCAGCACAACGAGGCAGCAGCATTCGAAACCTTGTTTGCTCAGCTCCCTCGCTGGCAGAACTGCTTGGAAAGCTCGCTTGCCACCTCTGCCCGCCTTCTCAAGGTTGACAGGGACGTCCCGGCAGCTTGCGGGCTGGCTCAGTGCTGACGCAGCCTCCCGAGAGCTGTCACCCCGTGGGGTGGGTGCTGCGTTGTGCTGCCCGTGGGTGGTGGTGACTCCAGAGCGGGCAGTGCCTCCGCCTGCCCTCGCAGAGGGCCTTCCCCACAGCTCACCTGAAAGCTTTCATCCCCAGTCTGGCATTGCGGGGGGCTTTCCGAAGCCTCCCTGGGTTGGGAGGGATTTCCCAGCACGGCTGAAGATCCCCCTGGGGTGCCTGCATCTGCCATGCGGAGAGGGCTGTGGTGTAGTGTGAGAGCTGCAGTCCCCCCTGCTGTCACACTGCTCTGGGAGTGGGGCAGGCGGCGGAGGAGCGTGGCAGGACCACGCCGTGGTACTCGACCGCGCCAGGGCCCTGTGAATGAGAACCTGTAGCCCTGAGGACCCAGCTCCTCGCTCCCTGCTTGAGCTGGCCGCTCCCCAGCCCCTCTTGGCTCTTGGCGGAGGTTTGGCCTGTGCGGTTTCCAGGGATGGTCCCTCAAAACCCAGCATTTTCCCTCCTCTGACCCCGTCCTACCTGGGAGATCCAGCCTTGGGGAGGCCTCACGGAGCCCTCTGGACCGTCGACTCTTCCCGCTCACCCTTCGTTGGAGCTTCCTCTGCCACGGGGCTCTGCCTCGGGCAGCCACGAAGCTGGAGCTTTCTGGGGCAGGGCTGCTTCTAACTGCCCTTCCCGTACAGAAGTGGGGTTGGCAGCTGAGTTTTCCCGTCTCCTCTGTAGACAAGAAGCTTGTGGTGTCCATTGAAGGGAGCGTAGAGGAAGCCAAAGCCCTGTACAAGCCGCCTGAGGACTCGCAGGGTGAGTTGGGGTGGTGTTGCCGCAGGCAGGCTGCCCGGTGCTCTGTGCAGGCGGGGGGTTTGGGCAGAGGAGCGAGCGGGTGCTGGAATGGCACGGTGCCTGGTGCCTGCGCTGCTGGCCAAAGTCCCTGGCAGCTGCTCCTCTCTGTCCCCAGCTCCTCCCTCCTGAGAGGCGTTCACAGCCCCTCATCGGCTGGCCTGACCCCTGGGATGGGGGGGCGCATCCTGGTGTGTCTGCGTTCTGCTAGGGCCCTGCCTCTGGGGGGGTGGCCGTGTCTTGGGGGGCTGTGGTCTTGGAGAAAGGGCTGGTGGTCCCGGTGGTGGGGAAGCTGCTGAGCCCCGAGTGGTCCCTGCTTACACCCCTCTCTTTGCGCAGATGACGAAAGCGATTCTGACACGGAGGAGGAGCAGACCACGGTAAGGGATATTGCTGTCCCCTTCTGGGTCCTCTCACAACACCGTATCATAGGCGAACCGATCTGCACCTGCTGACTGGGAGGTGCTGGGGAAGCTGGGCCCAAGCGGACCTGGGAACTGGTCCCTACACGCTGCGAGTGTGCATGGAGGTGCGCTGACGTTAAATCCAGCTGTTTCTTGGGAGGAGAGAGGTGCCATTTCCAGTTTCCGTCCCAAATGCAGGGTAGCCAGGGTACAAATCTGCCCTGCTCGTGTGCCACTGCGCTCGCGTCCTACCCGGCAGCGGCTGCCTCGCAGCTCTCCGGCTGGAGCTGTTCCACTTTGTATAAATAGCGTCAGGCCGGGGAGGCTGGTGTCCGGCGGGGAGGGGTCCGTGTCCGTCCCCTGCCATCTGCCCGAAGTGTTGGGCTGGGCTCTGTGCCGGGGGTTGTTCAGTGCTCCCTGAGTGCGGTGTTTGGGTCCTGCGCAGGTTGGGTTGGGTTGTACCTGCTGGGTGCCGGGAGGAGCCCGTCGGCGCTGGCTGCCCCCGGCATCGAAGCCCGTGGTGGGTCTGTGCCACCGCTCCCCACCGGGTCTGTCGGGCTGTTGCTGTGGGGAAGAGCAGAAGTAAGGGCCTCGGCTTCTGCCCCTCACCGTGGGGAGGGTTTTGGGGCCAGCTGGTCCTCACCCCATCTCACAGAGGCACTCCTGGGAGCTGAAGGAACGACAGGAACTGGAGCTGCTTTCTCCTCGCCCTGCAGCAGGGCAGAGATTTCCTCTCCTCTCCCTCCCCAGGGCTGCTCTCTGGCTGCTGCGCTGGGCAACTGGGGAATGAGACTGGAAGGGAAGAGCAGTGGGAAGGGAGCGTGGGGACCATGGGTCGCCGAGGAGTGGGAGGAGGAGGGTCTGACAGCTCTGTTTCGCCCTCTCCAGAAGCGGCGCAGGCCCACCCTGGGCGTGCAGCTGGACGACAAGCGCAAGGAGATGCTGAAGCGGCACCCCTTGTCCGTCACCGTCGACCTGAAGTGCAAAGGTGAGTGGGGTCTGGTGGCCCTCTGCAGAGAGCACACGAGGGGGTGCAACAGCAGGTCGGGGAGCAGCCGGCAGCAGCTTGGATCCTTGGGAAGAGCTCGGGGCGCAGAGAGGCTTTCCTGCCCTCGGCCCAGCTGCTCCGACAGGGATGAGCACAGCCTTCCAGGGGAGACTGAGCAAGGTGCTTTCTCAGCTCTGTCTCCTGCGGCTCTTCCCGCCCATGTGGGTGGGGTGAGCTTGCTCTGAAGCTTCCTCCAGCTAGCCGGGAGCTTTGCTCTTTTGTGGGTGGTCTTGGGCCCAACGGTTACAGCCTGGGAAGTGCTGCTGGGCTGGTGCTGGAGGTTGCAATGCACCGGTTGCCAGTTACTCCCCGCGTTGCCTCTCTGACCCATTTGCTGTTGTCCTAGCAGAGGGGCATGTGCGTCCCCCTCTGCAGAGTGCTCCGAGCTAGAGCAGACAGCGATGTTGTCCCTTCTCTGTTGGCACAGATGACAACGTGCTTCACCTGACCTTCTACTACCTGATGAACCTCAATGTCATGACGGTGAAAGCCAAGGTGACGACTGCCATTGAGATGACAACCGCCATCAGTGCGGGGTAAGGAGAGCCCCGGGGGGGCCGACCCCTCCGCTTGCCGCGAACGCCCTGCCCTGGTGTCCTGCCGTGCTCTCTGCAGCGACGCATTGGCAGAGCGATGCAGTGCCAAGGGCAGCGCGTGGTGGCAATGTCCCTCTGCTGAGCTGTAGCTCTGGCACCCAGCGGGCCGGGGCACTCCATGCCCAGTTGCCTGCTCCCAGTGGGTGAGGGTTTAGCCTCAGTCCCTCGCCTGGCCTTACCTGGGGCACCTGAAGGGCCTTTGGGCAGAGCTGCAGTTCCAAAGTGCTTTCTTGGCTTGTCCATTGCTGGGCAAAAGAGTTGCCAAATAGCTCAGCTCCATCTCTGCCTCTGGGGAAGGCTTTCACCTTGTGCGTCCTCTGTCTTGCAGTACCCTTCCCCTTAGCTCCAGGGCCTTGCCGGGAGCCCTGCCAGGCTGCCGCTGCCCAGGCAGCATCGTCCTCCTCTCCCCCTGTCACAGCAAGCTGGGGACAGGGAGGTTGGGAACCTCTTAGAGCAGTGCCAGAGCTGTCAGGAGCTGGGAGAGAACCTCTCTGGCTTGTCGCATTCAATCACCCTCGCATAGCTGGATCGCTTTCCTCCCGCCTGCAGCCTGTTCCTGGCAGCTCCCTGCACCCGCTTGCTCTGCGGGTCACCTTGTCTTGAGCGCTGGAGATGCGGCTGCCTCTCCCTGGGCTCCCCGGAGACCGCCAGAGCCTGATTTGTGTGAGGAACAGCTGAAACAGCAGCAGTGGGAGCCTGCCCAGGGAGCTCCGGTCAGCTGCCAGCTTGCCGGCGGCTCTCCCTGGGCCGGGAGGAGGTGCCTGAGGAAGAGGGAGGTGGAAGAGGCTGGTGTGGGCTAGCTGGAAGCAAGTGCTGCCTCCCCGCTGACCCGTGTGAGGCCTCCTGATCCTCTTGGGGTGCTCTTTTCCCCGTAGGTACCCCAAACCCTCCATGACGGCAGCTGGAGTCTCTCCGCAGGGTTCCCGTGCAGGGGGCTCCCTCCCTCGCAGCTGCCCGTGGCTGCGTTGCCCCGAACCCCGAATCCTAGAGCCCTTTATGCTTGGTTGGGCTTGGGAGCAGTCAGACATGAAGAATGTTGTTTTGTTAGGCAGAATTGCTCTGCTGAAGCTTGTTGGGTGGCAAACGGCCATCAGGCCGTGCCCTGCCTGTGCTGGCCATGTATTCTCCATACACATGAGCAGGTTTCGGAGTTAACACCCTGGAGTGAGCGGTTTCCTGGGCAATAGGAGAGCTAGTCCCCCGTGATTTCCATCTTCTTCGCAGCCAGGGAGGAGACGTGTCTCCTTTCAGAGCGTGACTAGGGGAAAGTAATTCTGGCATTGAAAGCCAGCTTGTGGAGCTTGTAACCCCCAGCTCTGGGCTCGGAGCCTGGTAGTGGGCACCCCAGCAAGACGTGGAGCCCGGGCTGCTGCTGCTGCTGCTGCTGAACCTCTTCTTCCCTCCTCCTGCCAGCGACCTGCTCTCCCCGGACTCTGTACTGAACTGCCTCTACCCCGGAGACCACGGAAGGAGAACGCCCAACCCAGCCAACCAGTTCCAGTTCGATAAAGTGGGGTGAGTGGGGCGCTGCCTGGCACAGCTGGGGCGGCTTCGTCCAGGCGCTGGCGTGGCTGCCTTGCTCCCGGCACACCGTGTCCTGCCCCACCTTGTCGGGGATGGCTCGGCAGCCGGTGTCCTGCCAGCTGGTGTCGGGTGGGCTCGTCGGGCGCAGCTTGGGATACAGAGAGGGACGTTCCTGCTCCCTCCGGCTGGCTCGCAGGCCGGGTGGTGGGGTGACAGCGGGGACTGCTCTGGGCTGGCATAACTGTTCCTCATGGTCCCCGCAGCATCCTGACCTTGAGCGACTATGTGACCGAGCTGGGGCACCCCTACGTGTGGGTGCAGAAGCTGGGCGGCCTGCATTTCCCCAAGGATCAGCCTCAGGCAGGTCACAGCCCCTTCCCTCTCCACCGGAACACGGAGCTGGGGTTGGGGGAGGCTTTGGGGGATGGTTGTGTCCTGTCCCAGCCCCCAGAGCTCCCACTGGCACCAGCCGCACCAAACCACGGCGCGCCGTGGACGGGCTGAGCCCGGGTGAATCTGTGCAGCGAGGCCGTGCCAGCGCATTTTATCTCCCACCTGCGATTGTTTAAACCCTGACACGGGCACTGAGCAGCGACTCGAGCTCGTGTGCCTGTCCCCATGGCTGGGGGGATGGCTCCCGGAGCGCGGGGTCCCCCGTGGGGGCCCGCAGGCTGGCGCGGGGGGGGGGGGCCCTCCTGGCCCCCGCACCCGGGGCCCGCGCGCCACCCGCCGCGGGGCGCCAGCCAGTTGGAGCTGACGGTGAAGCTGCTGCGGTCGAGGCTGCAGTCCCGCCTGGCTCTCCACAAGCAGTTTGCATCGCTCGGTGAGTGCCTGGCTCCCCACGCCGAGCCTGGGGCTGCGGCAGCAGGCTCCTCTTGCCGAGGGCAGCTGACCCATGTCCCCTTTCGTGGTGCTGCAGAGCTGCAGTGCCACCCTCGGCGTCCCCAGTCGTTCCCTCCGTCCTCGGTGGGAGCGGGGCTGTGAGGGCTGCCCTGTTTCAGGTGGGAGAGGAAGGCTGTGCCCCCTCTCGCTGCCCAGCACCCCTTTGGGACTGGCCATCCCCATGCTGGGAATCTATTCAGGCCGTGCTGGGAGGTGAACCGCACACCCACGCCTGTCGGGCAGCTGTCAGGCAGGCCGGGCATGCGCTCTCAGGGCTGCGAGCTCCCGTGGGATCGCAGCCGAGGCCTCCGCTGCCCCGCTCTGGGCCGCTGATGTAGGTGTCGGACAGGCAGC
>Ga0181612_137302_pt1 | contig 11185 bp, 6 predicted proteins | sample HoacroProtozoa21_FD_119630 | JGI IMG/M metagenome (GOLD analysis project Ga0181612, IMG submission 119630) | Hoatzin crop microbial communities from Cojedes, Venezuel. Combined Assembly of Gp0051906, Gp0051904, Gp0051908 | reverse complement strand
TCCTTACCTTGACCCATGAGCCTTTCATCGTATTCTCTCTCCCCTGTCCAGCTGAGCAGGGAAGTGATAGTGCGGCTTTGGTGGGCACCTGGCATCCAGCCACGGTCAGTCCTCTACAGGGGCCAATGCACAGCCCAAGCAGAGCTGGCTCTTTTCACCCTGTTGCTTGCCTTCTCCTCTGCCACACAATCTCACCAAGGAAGCTGTTGTGCATGAGCTGAAAACTCCCAGGCACACATCTTTTTATGCAACCAGAGTATTTCTGTGCATCTCTGAAGGTACACGTTGTTCTCAAAAAGTGGAGGGATCCCCCTCTAACATGCAGAGAATTTTCCTGTGAAGGAACAGGGATGGGTGTATAGAAACTGTGGCAGGTATACCCATGCCTAAATCCAGAGAGGCCTGTGTCATGGTCATTTCACTTAGCATAGAGAAGAAGCCACCTCGGGTTTAGATCACACCAGCCATACAATACTGTTCAGTTCAGAAAGTGAAACCCTAAAGCCACCAGAATGGGATTGACAAGTAGGTCAGGCTGCAGTTAGCCATTCTGAATTTAGACCTGACTCCTGGGATAACAATTTGGGATTTAAAACAAACTCAAAGAGATATTTAATAGCTGAGAGAAGCTAGAATGTTGATTTTACATCTCCTTCAAAACACAGCTGTCCGTTATTTCTTCCTTCAAGTCATCACTCTCCTTTTATTCCCTTTCTCTTCCATGTACAAACCTGAACTCCTCCTCCCTCCTCAATTTCCTCTGCACTGTCCTCTCTTCCAGCTGATATCCGCAAGCCGCTTCCTTATTGCTTCATCCCTTGCCAGCTTTTTGGCACTACCCTCACATCTCAGCAAAGCCTGCAAATGACCACGAAGCTGCTTGCAGAGAGACAAATTAGGAGGACCGCTTGACAGGAGCAGGGCCAGCACTTTCCCCTGGCTGCAGGAGGGACATGTGGCTGGACTCTAATGTGATGAATAACATATGAAGTGTGGAGCGTTGGCCATATGTTGTAGTAATTCCTTTATGCACAACGCCCTCTGCAGAACAAACAGCCATGAAGGAGGGTGTTGATAGAAGTGCAGGCTCACAGAGGACTCACGCACAGGCGCCCACCCTTCAGTGATAGACGGCAGAGAAGGAGGAAGGGTAAAATTGGCTCTTGGAAGTGATTTACAATCAGACTGTGGATGCACAAGTTTAGTAAAAAAAGAAAAGTAACTTCCAGGAAATGTCCACTGAGAGGGGCAGATAGGGAAGACCAGATGACCCTCCAAAATCCCTGAACAACCACATAGCGTGACATTTCAAGGGCTCCTGAAATCTCCCAGGCTCGTGCCCATATTTTGGCACAAGTACTGTGAGTGACAGTTACCTCTGCTGCTATTGGCTTGTGAATGACTGGCAGGGACCCAAAATTCTCCAGAGTCACCTTCCCCAGCAATTCAACAAGCCAAGGACCAGAATAAGCACTTGATGTAGCTGGGATTTCTCTGGTGACAGCAGGCAAGGAGAGGAAAATTGAGATTCTAGGCAGATTTCATGGGCTGGACCAGCTCCAGTTCTGCTTGGAAGTGAAGGGTATTAGGGTACATTTTCTGTGCTGCATGAAAGAGAAGAGTCAGCACTTCCATCCAGATGCTCAGACCCCTGGGCCAGGCAGAGAGAAGACAGCTGCTCTGTTTCACACTTGGGCTTGCACAGAGCAGGAGAAAGGTAGAAATATCCCTTGCTGAAGAACAGGCAAGGAAGGAGGGGAAGATGTGTCACATGAAAGAGAAAAGTAGAGACTCAGTGACTAACAGCACCGTAGCTTAGTTATCTCATGTTAGAGTCTTAAATTGCCCACAGTGGGTGGAAAGTCTCTTTAACCTCTCAATATGGCAAGTAAAACTACTGTTGAAAAACAAAAAAACGAATAGTGTTGAAGGAGTGATGGAAAGGAAATTGTTACAAAGCTGACGGCATCAAGCTGGGGATTGGAACTAGATGATCTTTCAGGTTCCTTCCAACCCAAACCATCCCATGATTCTATGATTCTAAGTTGGAGTCTTCTGGCAAGCGGTAGGTGAGAGTCTTCATATTAGCTGACATACTGGGGTGGGGACTGAGGACGCCAGAGCTGAAAATCACCCACCACTGTAGCCTGAATGCTTCACCAAGGATTGAAAGAAGCTCACGTCCTCTATGGCAATAAGACATAGGAGTGCAAGCCCTAACATGCTGTTCAGTCAGCTCTAGAAGAGATCTTGCAAGGCAGCAGAGCATACGAAGCCCACCTGGGTGGGTTTCATTTGATCACATTGTTTTTGGTGGCCCTAGGAAATCCACAATACCAAGGAAGGAGAGAGAATGGGCATGGCAGGTTCTCACAGAATCAGGAAAACAGAAGTGGAAAGGACTGTAGGATGCCATCGGATGCGCTCCCCTACTCCACAGCAGAATCAACTATGCATAAACAATCCCAGGGAAGAGCTTTTCCTAACCTGTTCCTAAACATCACCACTAAAGGGAACTCCACACCCACAGGAATACCACGCTCCCCTTCCACTATGTGACCCAGTATGGGAAGTGCTGATGTGCTCACTTCACGAGGTCTGGGGCAGGTGAGGCTGCTGCAGCAGTGGGCAATTTTAGTAAGATGTTACAGAGTGCATGAGACCATTCTGAAAATGAACTGGAGAGACTGTGCGAATAAAGATATCTTCAAGTTTTAAAATGCTTTGTGCCTTCTCATTTTATGAGCTAGTAAGGATTCCGTGGTGAGCTGGCAAATACCAGATAAAGTTGTGGACAACAAATCCTTTGGCTCAAAATTAAAGCTAATTCTGTAGTTGTAAAAAAAAGAAAAAATGTAGAATAAAAAGATGGCAGGTTAATTGTGACAACATCATTAAATCTGTACCCAGTCCTCAAAGCACATTGTGGTTATTTAGAGGCAAGTGATCTGGGGAATCAGAAATGCAAGTGATTACAGCGTTTCACCTCTCGGGGTCTGTTTTGCAGAGACACAAATAAACTGAGTTTGGCAGTCAGAAATATTCTCTGACAAAATATTCTCGTACATCCCCAAGCTGGAACAAGCTGGAAGTGAGGGGTCAGTGCGTAGGCACACAGTTAAGCAATAGATAAGATGAGAGAAGACAGTACTTGAGTGTATATAGTCAATATCCTGGAGCTAATAAAAGTTCCTTACTGCAAACAGCTTCCTCTGCACGGCTTTTCACATCAGATCTCAGCAGCCAGTGCTTATCTTTGGCCACTTGTTAGATTAGGTACCATAGCAGGTAGTATGCAGAATCTAATTCTCCACGTGGACCCAGACAGATTCCCTACAGCTCAGAGAAGGCACAGGCAGGCAAGGAATGACTTCTCTGTCCAGATCTTTCCACTTTTCTTGCAGCTGTCAGAGAACAGCGACAAGATTTCTGGTGTAGAGAGGTGCTGAAACCTCTGTGCTGTCTGGACAATGTACAGGTTTTATTCCTTGTCGGCAGCTGTATTAGTCTTGCCAGGGTACACCTTAACCAGAGCTGTCCCCAGAAAAGAATGGGAAGAGGAAAATGTTTTATGTAGTTGCAGCCTTTGACCCTCCCATTCAGTTTGTGGATATAAGCAACACACCTATGCTAATATAACCACCTGCTGCTGACAACAGATTTCAACAGTGACTGCATCTAGGTCCAATTAACTGGTAATGAGAACTGTCTGCCAGCACAGGAGGACCTAAATTCTTCTCTAACATCATTAAACATGTAATAGATGACGTTTCACCCAGCATCAAGTTCACATTTGGCCCCATGCCTGCTCCTGCCATTCAAACCATTCCCAGCAGCAGTGGAGGGGCACAGTGTGGGGTTCGCTGTTGACAACCACTATCATGAGTAGGACATTTCTCTTGTGTGAATGGACTACATGTCTCTTCCTGGCTTCCTAGCACACGAATGCCTCCAGACTAGTTGAGACGATATGAAAAGGGAAGAGGGCACAAAGCCAAATGCTGTGCTTTAGCAACTTGCCAGTTCCTAGGGCTCAATCTAGCTGAGCACTACAAAGGCACTCTCTGGTTTGGCGGAGTCTCCAGCTACTAGATCCTCTCTTCGGCATAGCATATAGGAAGTGTCCAGAATCCCCTCCTTCCCTTGTTACCGGGAGTGGCATACCCACATGGAGTCCCTAAAGAGGTCCTCATCATGCTAGGCTTTACATGTATGGGAAGAATGATCCACAAGCAAATAATGAGATGGGGAAAAAGCAGGAGGCTTAACAGGGGCAAAATGCCATGTCCAGCATGGCAAAGGAAGCTTAGGCAGAGCTGGAGTGGTACTCAGAACATCTGAAGATGCCACTTCTAAAACCCCTAAAATGGGTGGGGAAAGTTGAACGTGGACCACGTGTGGGATAAGTAAAGCTAGGTTTTGAACACAGTCCCTGTCCACAGAATACAATGGTGCCAAAGGGAGGTCTTTAAGATCTAGAGCCAAGAAGACAGCCCTTAATAACCCACCCATGGACCTACCAAAAAACCCACACCTAACCTTCTCTCTGCCTTGACTTCCCCGTCCACCCCCCCGGCCGCCCCAGCCACTCCTTGCCAGCAAGCCACACAGGAACGGGCAGCAAGCACCCCTGGCAGAACACAAGGAGAACAACGCAAGATAGCCAATACGCTGGCTCTACCGCTGCGTCCCCTCTTGTTTTAAATCAATAGTTTATGACATCTACAAGGGGAAACTGTAAATTTAATTTTGTCCCCTGCCGTGCAATTCATATCTTGTTTGCCAGTAACATAATGAATGTGTTTGCCCTCCAGACCCCCTGCCCAGTAGACCAATTTAAGGATAAAGGGAGAGAAAATAGCAAAGTACAATTAGGGAGGTCGATTAATGCTGGATTAATCAGTAGCTCAGCTAAAGATAGCTTTACAACATTTATACATAAGGGGCAAGGGAGAGAGGGAGACAAGCATGCAGAAGGAATAGAGATCAGATACATTTTTTTAGCAATAAAAACCTTACAGATGACTTGAAGGTGCACATTGCTTGCTAAACAACTGACAGAGCCTTGCATCACCTGCCAGCACAAAGTAAAAAGACTGCAGGTGCCTTGCCCTACTCGATGCTCATCAGGGGTGATCTAGAGTATGAACCCAAACTGCCCCAAAGGCTGGAGATACACAAGTTAAACCTTGCTGAAACTCGTAGGCTTAACTGCTCCTGCAAAAGCTACCTGAGACTGTCACCATAGTAGTTAGAGCGAGCGTGAGCTTGGAATTGCTAAGGAAACCTTGCTGAACATGCAAATGAGAACCAAAGAGTGAGGGAAGAAAATGTGACAGCTTGCTGAAGATGACCCAGCAGACGGGAGCCCTGGAGAGGGTTCCTCGCATCAGGGTACTCGCTGCAACCAAGTTGGAGCAGTGGACGAGGAAACCAGCTCTGACTGTGTGCTCTGTGCTGCACTACAGAATGAAAGACTTGATACTTTCTTGTGAACAAACAGACTTTGCCGAAGAAACCTGACTTCATTTCCAGTTTCTTTTTCCAGCTGGCATAACCAACAAAACTCCAAATTAGTTTGGCTAGGTAGGCAAGGCAAGAGGAATAATAATATTTGTGGCCAAAATCTAGTGCCAAACTTTGCAGATAGGTCTTAGCTTTACAAAGAGCTGAAGCGAACAAAAAACCCCACAAAGAAACCAAAAAAGTGCCAGCTCGCCAACCTGCAAACACGAGATCCAAATGCCAAGGGATCTGGATCTGTAAAGGCAGAGGCTAGAGCTTTCGGTTCGTGCCTCTCTGCCTTGTGGTCACAAAGGAGCTGCTAATACAGTGTGTCTAGCAGGACTTCAGTGCTTCCGCTCTGCAAGTTAAAACCAAGAAATGCCTAAATGTACGGAAATAATAAAAAAAAAAATCGAACTCTCAGCTCTCGGAGAAGGCTTAGGTGAGGGGCTGAGGACAGCTTTGCTGTTTCTGAATTGATTTGCCCCTCTCTATTTTAAAAGAGGTTCTTTTCCTGCTTTAGCTGCCTCTTTAAAAAACACTCTCCTACATTCAGCTTCAGAGGCAGCTCCCTACGGATAAGTGTTTTTAGACGGATACAGTGTGATCTTTACCAGTTGCTGCAAATTGGCTATGACGGCACCTTTACATGTCAGTTCTGCCTATTTTCTCTACAAACAGAGAGACAGGGATGGAGAGGATGGGGAAAAGGGCTTTACGAATAAAACAAACAATAGGAGAGTGGAAAGCAAAGTCACAGCAGAGTCACGCATTCAGACCTGAAACCGGGGCTCCTCATCCCGGCACCATAAACAATCTCCCTGACATCAATTACGGATGCTGATCAGACACGCATGCGGGGAGCTACATTCATACACAAATTCGCAGTTTGCACTGTTTGGGAGTGACCGGTTTGTGACAGTCCCCCCAGATCACAACCGACAGCTAACAAGCTGTGAGGAGGCAGCACATAATTGAGCATGAAAAAAACATAAGCATCATTTGGTTTTACTTGCATGTAAACTAGCCATGGGCAAAGCAGCTCAGGTTGACCCCTCCCCCCCCCCAGTTCATCCTGGTATCCTCAAATTCACCAAACTTTGAAGACATCACATAAAACTGGGCAGAATGAGCAAAAACCACATCCACTTTTGGACCTTGTAACAACACGATTCTGATTACAGGTATCTTAATCTGTGCTCTACTATATTGCTTGAGGCAAGACTGAAGGGAAACATGAGGGTTAGGATCAGAGAGAACAGAGACAGAAAAACCTTAATAAGCACATCGGGTTTGTAACGGCAAAACACAGCTCATCTCTACAGAGAAATTGCTTGGTTTCAGCTCATTGAAAAGGTGCATCGTACTAGACAGTGGATGCAACCACTGTCTCTGGGCTGGAGTAAACACTGTCAAAGATGGTGTTACAGTAGAGTTTGGACAAACAGTACAGCTGTAGCCTGTGCGGGGGTACTGCTGGGATTAGGGACAAGAAAGAAGAAAAGGCCCCAAATTCTGCATTCGGTAACTATGGAGATTCAGAGCGTACCAAAATAAGGACAAACAGCTAATGGTTGTCTGTGTGAGGAAATTTAATAGAGTAATGCCACTGCTGCTCTTGCACCCTGTGTTGGTGCTCCCATTCCCTTGCCCACACAGGGAACTGTGCGGCGATGCATTTACAGTGCTGGCACTGTGTTGTCAACGTTGCCTGAACTGGCAGCTTCTGCCCAGTCCCTGAAGTTATGGGTTAAGCTTAAGGACGATTGTGTGGAAAGGATTTAGGGGGAGCATGTCTTTTCTCTCCTGCATATATTACTATGTGGGAAAACTCTTTTTTTTCTCCTCTGCCCTCCATCCGTCCGTCCTTACACTGCAATTATGTTTTGTAGAGTTTCGTCCTTCCAGGCCAATCTGTTTCCTGTCCCTTCCGAGAATGAGCCTAACACACTGATTAAACACTTCTTGGTCTTCACAGTCCCATACTTTCCGGCACTGACAGTTTAATTTCCAGACTCCAAGTTTTTCTGATTCAAAAAATGCCAGATTGTGCATTGTCATGGCTAAAATCAAATTGTTCCCAGTAATTTCCCAGAGTTGGACAGCTGTCCAAAGACTTTTTTTATTATGACCCAAAAAATTATTTCCTAGAATCTGAGGCTGCAGTTTGTAACTACACTTGACATCATCAAATTCTCCAGAATTATCCATTAAAAAAATTTAATTTTTTTTGCTTAATTTTTTTTCCATTAAGAAGTATTCAAAATTGCATCCAAACATATCCACCTCACATTTCATTGATACACAGCCACTTCTTCTCAACAACGTGACCATCAGCCAAATAGCACATAATTAACAACATAATTACCAATGGTGATTCAGGTTAAGAACCCAAAGTGCCAAAGAGAAGACACAGAATCTAAGCAGAAGACAAACACTACTGTGACATCTTTGTCCTTTTTGAAAGGTTTCTAGGATCTGGTAACAACCACCACAGCTGGCAAGAGTTCCTATTTTACTTCTCTTTTGGTGGATAATATTATATCTGCTAGTATTAGGTGAATAGCACAGTAAAAGAAAATGCTCCTAATTTGTTAGCAGCTTCAGACATAAAAGAGCTGAGTTTGAATGGCTGCAGTTCACGCACGCGCGGCACTAGTTGCTTGTGAGCATTTGACAACTTGCCAGGTGTCAGTGAAAATTTGCGAACTGCCAAGGTTTCATGCTTTGTAACATGCAGGCTGATTCATACCAGACAGCAAGCTATTTGTTATTCATAGGACTGGCCAAAAAAATTAAAATAAAATAAATTAATCCCATTGTGTGTTAAATTTTGAAGTTCTGGAATTTGTTCCCATGTTTTAGTACATCCTTTTAAACTTTTTCTTTTATTTTGCAAGAAAGAGCCACTCCTGAGCAGATAAAATTCTTGTCATAAGTTGTTTGGTGCACACAAGATACAGGTACAAGTCTCTGCCTGATTCCCATACAAGGGTTCGGCCAGAGTTTTCTACAGTTCAAACAAGATCCCCATCTGTTAAGTTACCGGCCATTTTGACCATGTCTATCTCTTGCCTTTCAACCAGAAATTTAAATACTGAGCCTGAAAAGCTGAAGATCACTGCATGTTTCTGTAAAACCACTTCCATTTTGACAGGTCAGTATTTCATATGGAAAAAAAATCATAACTTCATTTAAGAAAAAAATCTGACCAACATTTTAGTTACCCAGATGAGAAAGACAACAATTAGCAAGATATTCAGTTAACCAATTAAAGAATGCAAATACTGAGCAAGTAATGATTCACTGAAGCAAACATTTTGTAAAGAACAGCTGGAGGCCTAAAAATTACTCTTTTTTGTGAGCACTTATCAAACACTAAAACACTGGAAGAAAATCTGAAGCCGCTTACAAACAAATTGCTTATCACACAGTGACAACGCTTTAACAGTCCTCTGCTTTCCTCACATGCTTATTCTCACGCCACCACCTCTGAGCGAAAACTGCCCCTGGTATCAGGTGCTGCACGCTGTAACAACAGCAGAACCTAGCCCTGACAAATCAGATTTGTAACTAATGTTTCAGGCTTCTTTTAACGCTGGGCTAGAGGGCCAGTAGTGGCTTGGAAGGACACAGTGGCACTGCTGAATCGGTCCGTGAGTTACCCTGACTCCACCGATCAAGCCTCACAAGCAGCATCGCTCCTGCCGGAGCCTACCGCGACAAACGCGCCCAGTCTTTGAACAGAAAGAGACAACGCGGCGCACGCTAAAAGGGAGCTGCCAGTGAGCCTGCGGGCATGGGCCAAGGGATTTTATCATCCTGCTGAGAGCAGGCCATTACCCCAGGCCCTGCCTGCAAATCTGGGAGCTCTCGCTTTTGGAGCGCACACTGAAAGATCACGCCTCGTGCCATAACCCCCCCATCCCACCCCAACCCACCCAAGACAGTACTCTGTCTATCAGAGATGCCAAGTAGGGTTTGTAGCACTTTGCACCTGAGATGTAGAAAGTAAAACCGGCAAACTACAGAACAGTGGATAATTAATTAATGCTCGTGCAACATGTTGGAAGGACGTGAGATGCTCTCACTGTACAAAGAGGCTTCTCCAGGGTGCCGAAGCGGAGAGAGACTGGCTGTGCTCAGACCCCTCCTGTCTGCATGCACCAGGCGTAGTTGTTGGCTGTTTCATCCCAGCTGAAGGGACTCAGGTCACTTGTCATCTAAGGCTGGCAAAGCTTGATTCTTTACCGAGTTGGAGGAAAGAAGAGGCTGTCCCCAGGTGCAATGAGAAGGCCTAAGCAAACACCTAATTCTCTGTGATGACTGTGTAGGAAGCCAGGGTCCGGTTTAAATCCTTCCCTGACTAAGCCTGTCTTAGATGCCTGGACAGGTGGGCATCTGAGCAAGGCCTCAGCTCACACAGGATGCTTGTTAAGAGCATGGAAATGAATGCAGATGTCCCAGGTCTCAGGTTAGTAGTATAATCATCACCCCTGAGCCTTCCCAAGGATGTTCATCCTGTACCGCAAGGCACAAAACAGGTTTTGGGGCACGTCATCTGCTCTTAAAGTCCAACTCCAAAAACTGCTTTGGAAGCTCAGTCTTCTCCATACAGTTTGAGCTAGGCGATAATCCTGCTACCAAGAGACCAAACCACCCCTACAGCACCATATGGGCAAGTATTGGTCCTCCAGAGGTACCCTGACAGAGAAGAAATACAGTGATCTAAACCCTGGATGGCTGAGACTCCAGTGACCATGGGAGACCTGCCTACCGACTCGGAGGAAATACTCTGAGAGCATGAGCCAGTGCCTAAATGGAGAAGTGCCCATCCTGGAGACCCAGGAGCCTGCTAGACGGGCAGTTTCAGCGGGGTAGCCAGTAGTCAGACAGGCTGTAGAGCCTGGACCCTCTTCTCCTGTCAAAGCAGAGTAGTTTAGACAGGGAGTAGCACAGGGAAGATGTTGGCTGGCTGCTGTCTTCGTGGATAATGAGATGAGCTCTGTCTTTGGCATTGCTGATCTATTTCTGGTCAGAATGAAACGCATTTAAATGTGACGTGGGGATTGCTGAGCAAGCCGCTTGGAGTTAGATGTGCCACTGCTGCCTCGGACTGAGGCTTCATCTCTTACCCAGGCAGAGGTCTGAGAAACAAATGATACACGCTCAGGAGTCGACATCCAACAGCAGGGGAAATGAGAAAGACCACAACACTCAGCGCGGAAGCTGCAGGAAGACAACAATTTGCTGTGTTTCCACAGCCAGAAGAATTCAAGAGAAGAATCTTATTCTTCAGTTTGCCTGTGGTTCCTCCTTGACTCAGCGATTTATAGCACTCTGCCAGTACATCTGTCTTATTCTTTATTCCTCTGTTGCTTTCCTGGTGTTTCACTGCTTCTTCTCTGGCCTTGGAGGCTATTAAGCTTTACCCACTCTGGTCAGCAAACAAGTCGGCAGCACGTCTCTGCACTTCCACAGCGAATGACTGAACCCGGTGCTTTGATGAGCCAGTGCTGGGAACAGAAGAGCAGTGTGGGAGGAGGAGGAGACCGCACTCAGGTCCAGAAGGAGAATGAAATGCCATTGAAGGTGATAATGCTGGGATAGTGAGCAAATCAGATTTGTTCCTCTTGCTGTGAGTTCAGGGCAATTTTGGTGTCAAACACAAGAACAACTG
>Ga0181612_135653_pt1 | contig 11185 bp, 7 predicted proteins | sample HoacroProtozoa21_FD_119630 | JGI IMG/M metagenome (GOLD analysis project Ga0181612, IMG submission 119630) | Hoatzin crop microbial communities from Cojedes, Venezuel. Combined Assembly of Gp0051906, Gp0051904, Gp0051908 | reverse complement strand
CCCCCCCTCCGCCCCTCTTTGTCTTTGCAGCAAATGGAGCTGCTGCTGGTGAATAAGCTGAAATGGAATCTGGCTGCAATGACCCCCCACGATTTCATTGAACATTTCCTTACTAAAATGCCTCTGGCAGAGGACACCAAGCAGATCATCCGTAAACATGCTCAGACTTTTGTGGCCCTGTGCGCTACAGGTATGAGCCCTGCACGTTAACGCAAAGCGTGTTTGCTCCCCCACCACGCGCCCGCCCCCCCGGCCTGTAACGCTTCCCGTAGCCGTGGAGCTCGCAGAGCCGCGGGGAGGTTCGTTAAGCCCCGGTTATTGCCCCTTGTTGTTTGCAGAAGGTGGATTTACTTTGCAGAGGTAAGTTTTTTTTCCGAGGATATTTTACTTCTTGGCGTGTGTTGTTGGGGAGGGGGCAGAACCCCCCCCTCTCCTCGTAGCTTAGCCGTGGCGTCGCAGCTCAGCGTGGCACGATTTCTTCACCTCTGCACGCCGGGTTTTACAGGGGGGGCTCACTGCCCGTATGGGGAATCCCTCCCTGCGCGGATTCGTTCATTTTTTTTAAAGGCGGAGGGAGATTTGGCTCCGCGTGGGGGTTTTAAAACTTCCCTCTTCAAGCTGCCTCTTCCTTCCGCCCCCTCCTCGGCGGATGGGAGGAGGGGGCCGCGGCGCGGAGGCTTTCCTGGCGCAGGACCCGGCCGCTGCCATCCGCGCCCCTCCGACCGCGTGCTGCGCCGGAGCCGCGTGCGGGGCCGCCCTCCAAAGGCGCCGGCCGTTCGCTGGGGCCAGGTTGGCAGAGGCCCGATCGTTGGTTTCAAGGGCACCGTGCGCGGGCGCCGGCTCTTTGAAGTTCCGTGCTTGCGTGTGGACTCTGCGCGCGTGCGTGTGCGTGCGCCCATGCGCCGGCTTCACCCGCTGAACCCTAGCGAGTGGGAAGGAAAGAAAAAGAGTTTTTAGAAGAGTCTTTCTGCTCTCCGGATCTCGCTGTTCCCACAGGACAGAGCGGAGAAGCGGGGACAAAAGCAGCTCTGGAGGGAAGATGCTCTGATGAAACAAAACGTGCTCGGCGCATTTTATTTCAGTATGGCGAGACCCATCCAGGGGTGGCAAAAGAATAAGGAAGAAAAAGCAGTTAAAGCAAACGTTCTTTTGCAGTAGCACGTAAAGGGGAATGTCAGACACTCTGCTGACACTGATAAAAACTTAGTGTAAAGGAGATGCAGTGCTTTAGTAAACGTTAATAATCAGTAGCAGTTGTGCTAAAAAAAAAAGAGATCAAGCCTGTGAGGTGTCCACACTTGAAAACCTTGGTGGGATGTGTGTGGTCAATGGCACAAATTAATGTTGCGTAGTTTGCTTTCCAGAAACGGATTTGGTAAAAAGATTGAAGAAAAAGATCGCAGGCACTCGGAAGAAAAAACTTTTATTTCACAGAATCGGCCCTGCTGCGAGGCCTAAAGATAGAACGACCAAGCCATAAAAGAGAAATCTATAAACACTGGCATTGCTCCTGATCTGGGGCCTGACATCAGCATAACAGGCAGTTCGTAAATTAGATTGCCTGGGCTAATGCTCGGTGTTCGGAGCGCTACAACCTTCAAACAGCCTTCCAACTACCTGCAGCAACGTTTTGGGGGAAATCGGACGTAACTCTCCATGCCAGATTCTACGAGATAAGGCTGCCGTGACTCCGAAGGCGCGATCTGCTAAGTTTGAAGCTTCCTCGGCTGTTGGCTAAAAAGAACAGCTACCTGGCCTCCCCGTTGGATATGGGGATGTTTAACCTAGGTTGTTGTGCTGGCAATGACAGGGATGAAAACAAGAGTAGTTCAAAGGTTGGAGACTTGCTAAGAGTCCAGTACTTTGATCTACTGTCGGTGTTGTTATGTTTCTTTTAGGAAGCACATCCAGAGCCTTTATTTAACACTGCTACACGCCACAGCTGGAGAATGGATCAGCAAATGAGAACCATGTTCTGGGAGTTTTACGTCGCTTTTAAAAAGCACAGCGCTGAGCTCACCAGAACTGGGGCCCTCTTCAGCTCCCTACTGAAGTTGGGAATATTGCCTGGGGAAAGCGCGCTCAGGAAGGCTGCCACTGGGCTCTGCGTTTTTACTGTTATTTTTGGATGTCGGGATTTTCTCTACCTCTTGCTTTCCTCATGACTTCTTTGTTGGCTAGTGAAGATCACATGTGGCTTAAGTAGCATCTGGACTTTGCTTTGCTGTTGCTGGGTTGTGTTGTGTTTCCCCTTGCCAAAATGAACCTAGATGGACTGCAAACGCGTTGCGCTGCCTGGATGCTGCGGGGCCCGATCCAAAGTCCACTGGAAACACTGACACTCGCTGAAGCAGCCTCAGGGGCAAGTGCGGTATATCCTTTGCTTGAAGTACAGCCCGTGTCCTCTGCTGTACAGGAGGGTCTCCTCCTAAGAAGAGACAGCAAAACAACGCTTGCTTAGGAAATAAAATCTCCGCCAGTTGGCCCAACGAGGTGAAGGCTGTGGAAGTGTCTGTAGAGGAGCGTGTTACGTGTTTGCTCCAGAAAGAGAAGGTTACGCTGCAAGGTGAAGTTGAGGGGAATTCCTTCTAAGCTCCCTCTTCAGTTGTCTGGCTAGCAGAAGTTTTGAAAAATCCATTTTCACCAAAGGATGTCTTTGTGCTGTGGTAGGTTCGGGAGAGAAAGCAAAGGAAAGAAAAAAAAATTACCAGGAGTTGTTTGAAGTTAACACATAATTGAGCTTAATGAATGGGGCTTTGGCATGGCCGAGCAAGGCAGGGAGAGCTCAAAAGGAAGCAGGCCTCTTTTGGCCCAAGTTAAGACCAGTGTTGAGGGAGAACTGCAGCTCTATACAAGCATAACAATGAATAGCAACAAATATTGGAGCTTCAGCATTTCATTATGTTCCTCTGGTTATCAAAACATACCAGGCTCCTTTTATATTATTATTATTGCTGTTATTGTTGTTGTTGCTCTCCTCCTCTGGGATGGAGAAAGAAAGATCCCCCTTTGAAACAAGCATGTTACAATTCTCCTTTTCTCTGGCCTTTATAAAATTGGAAGTCTCAAGGTATGTGACCAGTTGGAACCTGTTGCATCTTGCAGCAAGTGATTTATGTTCGCAGTTTTGATTTGCCTCAATGAAAAGATTTTCATTCATAGCCCCCAGCTCTCCAGACGGATGGAATTGCTGCTCCATTTAAAAAGGAAAAGGGGTGACTCGCCTTGTTAGGAATTTTTTTTAAAGCACTGCAGCGCCTATATGCCTGCTTTGTCCTCCCTTCAGGGTGGCTGGCATTCTTCTCTCTCCTCCCCCTCCTCTCTCTCTCTCTCTCTCTCTCTTTTTAACAACGCTGAAGTTGTTTATTCTTTTTGGATGAAGTCTCAGATAGGCTACTGGGGATGTGTGCTTCAATTGATGGGGCCCCCTACCCCATTGTGGCTGTGTCAGGTCTAATTCATCTCACCGAAGCCCCCTTGTTCCTGAGCGCTCAATAGCGCAAGATGAGGCGATGGAGGCTGACAATGATGCCACACTCTTCACTTGGGGGCATCCAATTACAGGCGAGAGGGGCCCCCTGATTAATATGCTGAAATTAGTGGCCTCTGCCACAAATAATTCCTTGTTGAGTTGCAACAAAAAGGCAGTCCATGCTGCTTGTCTGGAGTGGTTACAGGGACAGACACAAACTGGTCATTTAAACTTCATTATCACTTTTCCACCTTGGAAAGAATGAGGGTGTGACTATGAATTCATGTTCTTGTTTACTGCTCCATTTAAAAGAAGAACGCAAATATTAATCCCAAACGTGATCCTGTCAGGACCGACTCATTAAACTGACACATTTTGGTCATGTTCTGTTTGTGGAGCTTGGTAAACAAGTGTCGCGCTGCCACCGTACCCTTGCGAGCAACCCAGTCTTGGTGGAATTCACGCTTGCCTACTGAAATGCCTCATCTCTCAAGTCTACCTGCAACTGCGTAGCAGTATTTCAGTTCGGGGTCTGGCTTTGGAATGCATGTAGCGTCACTAAGCGGTCTGGACTACTTTGATTTTTGGGAACGACAGAAGCTTGCCAGAAGGTGGGCGTATTTCTACTTGGAAATGGGCAGATTAGGAAAAGGGGATACGTTAAATTTATTTTAAGCACAGTAACATAAATGAGATGACTTTTAGATCAAGCTTGCCTTTTGACTGGCAGCGCATCACAAAAGTTTGGCCACAATTCATCGTATCAGTTTAATTTTGAAGGTTCGTAGAACGCTGGGCGAAATGCCCCTTTGAAGGTGGGTATTGGTCAGGGCTACAATGGAGCGTCAGAGGTATCTGAATGGATTCAGAGAGAGGACTTTCACAGAGTCCCAAAGTCTTTAGTTTCACTGGTAAAACATTTGCACAAAAGTTATTTTATCATAATAAAGGAGATGCATGATTTAATACTTAAACTGTTCCACTGAGCCCTCTAAGCCGTCCATTCCTTTGATTTCATTCAGGGGTTTGACAGATGGTTTATATTTTTTCAACCCAGAGGAAGTTGTATTGCGATAAAAGCTGAAGGAATGTATCTCAGGTTCTTGTGTATAATGTGGCATTTCCCTTTCTTCCTCACAAAAAATCAGACGTTTACTGGTGCCACTTACTTCCTTTGTTTCCGATTCTCCTCCAAGGTGTACACTGCAACGGATCAAATGCATTCCTGTTCAGCAGAAAGAGTCTTAGCATTAAAATGTGGATTATTCTCATTAAAAAAAAGAAACCCAAACCAAAAACCAAACCGAAAACATGCTAAATGGCAGAGACAGCCCCTTAAGGAATCATGGGAGTGGCTTTGTGGAGAGACCTACAGCAATGCAGTCTGGAAGGGGGCCCAGCCTCTTGTCAGCATGGTGTCACATCAGAATGTAACTGATTGTCCGCCAATTCTTGGGACCCCCGTCACTTAGTTATGCCACATTTACATTAAATCCCTGTTGCCAGGATGGATGGCAGCCACTGACAAGAGACTAGGTTGAGACAAAGCATTTTTAAGATGAAACCTTAATTTAAATATGGATTATCTGCCTCCTGACGGGGTTAAGCAGTCTTTCTCTTTCTTTCGTTTTTGTTGATGTTGTTGTTCATTAAAGCTATATTCCTTTGAATGGCAGTGCAAAGGTTTCTGCTTTAAAGGGCCCGAGGACTCCTTGTTAGAGCGCACCTAGGATCTGACCATGCGAAACACTTCAGAACGCGAACAGGTTTTCTCAGATGTATGGTGCCACTGACCCCAGTGGCATTATTCACAGGAGCAAAGTATTTTAACGTTTGAAGAATGGGGGGCCCTGCTTATGATGAAAATACCTCGCAGTGATGGATGGCCTCCCAGGCTTAGCGCAGGGAAGGGCTACTCGCTCCAGCACAGTTGCTCATGTGGATAAGTGTTTACAGGTTTGGACCTGTAACAGTTTACAGCAGGAGGCACCTTTCTGCTCGCAATTTTCACGACCTTTTCGGATGCAATAGTTGGCAGCTGAAGCCATGCTGGTAGACGAGTGTATGTGTATGGGCAGGCTTCTCTTACAGCAATCATTTCAGTCTTTTTTTTTTTTTCTCCTTTCTTCATACAGATATAAAATTTATTTCAAACCCGCCTTCCATGATCGCAGCTGGCAGTGTGGTAGCAGCTGTGCAAGGCCTGCATCTGGGGAACACTAACACTTTCCTCTCCTATCAATGCCTCACACATTTCCTATCACAAGTTATCAAATGTGATCCGGTAAGTGACTCTTTCTCTCGGTTGATCTCCTGCCTTAGAGTTTAAGAATGAACGCCTGCTTACTGCATAGTAGCTAATCCGACAGTAAATCTTGATAAAAGTCAAACTTCAGAGTGGGGTTTTTGAACGTGTTCTCTGGTGTCCGTCTGAGTTACTTAGCTGTCATTTTATCCATTAATAATCGGTGATTACGCTGCTGCAGTTCACTGATAGGAATGCCACATCAGGCTGTAATGTTAGCTGACATCGGGGCGCATCTGACAAAGCAAAGGAAACCCTGCATCCGTTTGGGACGTTGCAGAGGCTCTGGTTGGTTGTAGGTAATTACGCCACGAGTTGATATAAAACAAACTTTGAAAATAAGACGAGGAAATAGTTACTGAGACCTCGTGGTATCTCTGACCTTATCTTTGACCATTCTTGAGGCTTTTTATTGTGCCAAGTGGTGTGAAAAAGCCCTTCTTAAAAGAGTTCTAATGATCTAATTTGGTTTATTACGTGCTAGACCTGCACAGTAGCTGGTATTGAATTCCTTTTCGGAACAAATGCTTGTCCCACGACTTTCTGACAAGGTAGATGGTCCTCACAGGACTCTCATTTTGCCCTGCAGCTTCCAGGAGATGCACATCAGTAACTAGTGAGCAATAAACCTTTCATGAGTGAATGGGCCAGGAAGGGAGCCTACAAGGAAGACCTAAAGTCAATGATCCATGTCATAATGGTGTGTGAAGTTGGGGCAGAGTTGAGCTTTGTTTTGTAACAATGTGGAAGACCAATAAATAGATGCTTTAAAAAGGTTCTTGTGAGGTCTCCAAGCGCTGGACAATGAGTCAAATAAAGACAACTCTGTGGTTAGCAGCAGAATCTTTGGGATGCTCTTAAATTATTTTACATGTTAATAATTTAAATACATAGAGAACTGTACTAGTCCAGACACTGCAAAACTAGGTTTCTTTAATTGGACTTTGTTGACAGGATTGAGTGATTTCTGGAAACATGAATGCATTGTCATTAATTATTCACAAAAGAATATTTTACTTTTGATAGCCTGTGTGAAACAATTGCTGACAAATACGGGATCTCAGCTTATTATTTTGATCACCTTAACAATGCTGCAGTATTGAGCACGTCATTTTTGCCATGTGTATTACTGCAGCTAGAGTAATACGGATCCAGTGTTGACATGTTAAATACTGTAAGAACTTCAAATGCTGACATAAAATGCTGCTCAGTTTGCTATGTACCTGTAATGCTCTTAGTCAGTCCGTGAACAATGTAGATATTGCAGTGTATGGTTGGCCACTACCCAGTGTGAGATATTTGAAGCGGGTACTGAGAAAAATGCTAGGCTTGCTATCTGTTCTGACAGCATCTGATTCAAACATCATCATTGAATCATTCCTGATGCAGAGCACTGAAGCAGGTTCTCTCCCACCTTGCAGAACAACAGCATGCCCTTACGTGACTTGACTTAGCTGATGACAGAGCTCTTTTGTAAACAAAAGGAGAGTAGTTTTAGCAAGAAGGAGAATTCTTGCGAATTTCTTTTTTGTGGTCCAGAGTCATTGCAAGGCCACAGTCTGTGTGACGTGAGCTTAGGTACCAGCTTTAGAGGGAAGTAACTCCCCTCCAGCTTTCATTGCTAAATTTATTTATGTGTTAGAGCAGCTAGAGTTAGAAGTAAGGTTTTTGTATAGGTTGCTACAGAAAATAAACATCCTAAAATTATATGCATGTATACCTATACTGTTATGTTTGTAATGGGGTGGGGGAACAGCACCTTTCACTACTGTTGCTTGGAGTAGAGAAAACTGCTTGGTTTCACACATAGCATGATTGCCCTGCAGAGAGAATTCCCCGTAAGATGCGCCTGTGTAATCCACGGTATCAAATGCTATTCCTATTATCTTATTTCACTAGCTTTTACATGAAGTTTGTTACTTCACAGTGATGGTTTCCCGTGTCAGATCGCACATATGAATACGCTTTATATTGGCTTGTCTTGAAAAATTAAGAGCATGCATTATAACACTGCTAACATTCTCCCCGATTATCTATTAGCTAGAGCAGCTGGTCTGTTGGATTTCAGGTTATATAATTACACTTTTTTACCTTTAGTCTCAAAGAAAGCTGAATCTAAAGTAAAATGAATATCACCTGATTGGAATTCCTTTATGGTTCATGTTTACGTTGGTAGGAGTCCAGTTTCCCATTTTGCCTTTGATCAGGGGTAATTAGAAGTCAGATAATCACAATTAGAAGTCTTGGGCTGTCTTCCATCATTCTATTCTTGACCCCATCATCCAAACGGATTGAATTTTACCTGACATTCATTTCCAGGCCAGAAATTTGCTAAACTAGATTAGATTGGGTTTCCATGCTGTCTGTTAGTACACTGGAATTCGTCTTGTGCCTGCCCCTACTCAGAGGCACCTTCAGACATGTGGTTGTTATCCCCAATGGGTCAGGCAGTGACAAAGGATTTCCAAGCAGTTTCTTTTTTGTTGTTGTTGGTTTCCTTTACTATCTGACCCTGGAGTCTGATCATGTCTGCTGTGTGTGTTCAAGGTATTTGACCACATCAGTTAAGCTAGCAAGTTGAGGTTTTTTGGTTTTTTTCCTTTTTTTTTTCCACTGAGGAGCTTAATTAATCCAGGAAGGGTTTATGACCTTGAACAAACTGTGGGCATTGAAAATTTGGGTAGTGAAGCAGAAAAGTTGTTGGGAGAAGTTATCAGAGTAATGCACAAGTTTTCTATTTGCTTTTCAGTGTTGAGAAGTACTGAGAATGAAAAAAGCTTTGGTGAGGTTGTTCACAGTGAATTTTATATTTTGCAGTTATTTTTGCTAGCTCTAATACATTCCAGCAGACAAACTGCTCCTCTAATAGTCCTCTGAATAAGAAATGAACAAAAATACCTAAAATACTGTTGATTCAACTGTAGCTTAAGACATCGTCTGTTCATAATAAAGGGTAAAGAATAGGTTTTAAACAAATACAGTTACAACATGTTTTATTCTGAGAATCTCACAGGAAAAAAAACTTCTGTGTTCAAAAATTACCTTTAAATTACATAGTCCTATGTAATTATTCATGATTGGACACCAGAGGGGGAATAATAGGTATTTATAGAAATCCTTTTGAATGTTTTTAGTTTTCAGAGCTCAAACATGCTATATGCAAATGGTTAGGATTAAAAAAAACCAAACAACCCACACCCACAATACAACCACCAAAACCCACCAAACAATCCACCCCCCTCTCCCCCAAAAAACAGCCAAAAGGGTTTGTTTTGCTCTGAAAACAAATTGGCTTTCAGTTTGGAACACTGAACGTGGTACCTCGCTAAAACAGAATTATCCTCAAAAGTGCCTGGATTTGTAAAACCAAAAATAAGTAAACCTGTACTCATGCACTACTCTATAGAATATATCTAATTCCAAGTGCCACTGAGGGCCGTGGTACAGGACACGCAAGTAGAAGCCTTACAGTCAGGATTGATCCGTCATATCCTGAGAAGGGGTGAAAGGACTTCACAGAGATCTTACTGTGAAGGCCAGAGGTATGTAGGAGCCAAAGGCATGATGACTCTAGGATATGAGGCGTTTCTTTTTGTCATTTAAAACGCTGTGTGTCTCTGTCAAGAGGAAATATTACACTAGGGTTTAAACCAGAAAAGGTCATAGGTTATGTGTTTTCAGTGAGCTGTAACTGATGGTCTGATCTGCTTAGAGGTGGGATTAACCTCCCTCTCTCTCAGAAAGGACTTGCAGAGAATTGTTTGCTTGGGTTTCTAATCTTATTTTACCCCAAATGCCATGTGCCCTTATTGGTGGCAGAGGAGATTCTTGTGGTAGTGGAATCAGTGAAAAGCTGGTAGATCACACAAGAAGCCTCTGAATGAAGGCAGAATTGAAACCGGGAAATAAAGAAAACAGCAGGCAGGTCACCCTCTCAGGAAAACAACATTCATTCTCAGTCATGCACATCCTAACACTTTTGACGGCAATTTATCATGGAAGACTGGGTTCACCGCAAGGGCTAACACATGTCATAGGTTAAATCAGAAAAGGCAATACTGAAAGGAAACTTCAAAGTCCTTAATACACAGAGTTAAATATGTTGGGGAAAAGCTTACCGTGTTTGTTATAAAGATGGGAGTAAACAGCGTGCTGGAGGAATTTTGGCAAAATGCAGTGTGATTGTTTTGCCTGTTCAAGGCACCATTTGTGTCATTGCGATGGCTTTGATGAACACAACCGTAACTTGCAGAAAGTTAAACAGGTTTCATGAATAGGCCTTCTCCGGGTCTAATTGCTGTGGATGGAAAGTAGACTTGGATATATCTGCTCATGGTATGGTTTAATGCCTGGGGGAAGTTACCTTTCCTCGCAGGAGACGTGACCCTGCTAGGTGCTTTATGCTTTTAATTCGCACCAAAGTCTGTGCAAGCAGCGAGGCCCTTGCACCCTCCTGAACGCTCGAGGGTTGCGTGCGCATTCAGCTCTGCAAAAATGCTCTGAAGCAAGGGAAAGAGATCTCACCCTGACGTGAGATTTCCAGGTGAATGCGGTAGCAAACTGAAAGCTTGGCAGCACTTTGTAATGCATGGTTATGAAGATGCTTAGTGGCGCTTCCTAAAGATCTCTCCATTTTGGGGCCATACAGTCCGGTACATGTTTCTGTTCAGATGCTTTCTGAGTTAGAAATCAGTTAGCTGATGTGAGCTGCCCACTGCTGGACACAGCCATAGTTGGCAGGCAACTTGGGGCCTGTATATCTAAATACGTATATGGCACTCATGTCTGAGAACTTTATATTACCAGAACTCAGCCTGGGAAAATCGCTGTTTCTGACCATCACTTCTAGTAGATTGTACTGCCAAAGCGTTTCTGTGGTAAAAGTAGAAATTAGTACAGCATCAGCGATACGTGGACCGACTCTGACTCCAGCCCAATTTCATATTTTTGCAACTCCATTCACTTAATTTTGATTGATTCACACTGCTGTCCAGTCAGACTATTCCTGTTTTTCCAAAGGTATAAAGGACAGTGAGGTGAAAGATAGTATGAATGGACTTTTACAGAACTGCTGAAGCATTAACAGTACGGGAAGAAAAGTAGTAGTGCAAGCTACAGCATCATCTTAGTGTGTCACGGTCCTGCCTGGGTTAGTTACTACATGTGTCATTATCATGGAGCGTTCATCATACACAGCTGCAGACCTGTGAGGAAAGGCTGAGAGAGTTGGGAGGTCTTCAGCCTGGAGGAGGCTCCGGGGAGACCTTACTGCAGCTTTTCAGTACCTGAAGGGGCCTGCGAGAAAGCTGGAGAGGGACTTTTTACAGGGGCATGTAGCGACAGGACAAGGAGTAACGGCTTCAGACTGAAAGAGGGTAGATTAGATTACATATAAGAAAGAAATTCTT
>Ga0181612_182934_pt1 | contig 11186 bp, 14 predicted proteins | sample HoacroProtozoa21_FD_119630 | JGI IMG/M metagenome (GOLD analysis project Ga0181612, IMG submission 119630) | Hoatzin crop microbial communities from Cojedes, Venezuel. Combined Assembly of Gp0051906, Gp0051904, Gp0051908 | reverse complement strand
GTCCAGGGGTGCACACTGGCCACCCCACAGAGCTGTGCTGGAGCCACCGGTGTGGGCTGTGATAATCTGGCAGGAGCTTGATTGCTTGCCATGCTGTTACTCACGTTTGTTTACTGCAGGAAATTCATCTTTTCGGCTCATGCTGGGGATTAATTAATGGTTATGGCTTCTGTGACCCTGTGATTAACTCGTTTTCACATAATTGCTTGAAGACAAAGCGATGTATTAGTAGCTTTTCTCCCTCCCCATCCCTGCTTGCCATGGCCTCCGGAGGGACCCAGCAGTCAATAAGAACTTGGTTTTTCCTTCCCATTTTTCTGCCTTTCCCTGTTTTTTTTCACAGCCCTTATAGATCCAGAAGAAGAAAGTCGGTGAGAATTGGGGTTGAAAGCATGTCCCAGCAGAAGACCAGCTGGCCTTTGGCTGGGAATAGAGACCTTCACTGGGACCTCCACGACAAATGCTGACCAAGTTTTTAAGGTTTGATATCTAAGGGTCATATTGCACAGAGTAAAGGGCTTGGCTTTGCTCTGAAACTGCTGCAACCTGGAGCAAGGCTAGGGTGACACCTTCTCAGCCTCCTGATGAAAGGGAGCATGGTTGCCTCCATAGTTTGGTGGCCTGCAAGACAGGTCACCTGGAGAACAGCAAGGATGAACATTCCTCCTTCATCACCAGGCAGCACCTTGGGCACTGGGGCTGTGAAGTCTCGGTGTGCGAGAGGTGGTGAGACGGAGACGTAGCGTGGCTGTGGGATACATCTTCCCCTGCATGCTGCTGGGGACCTGCTCTTGCTAAGAGGCCAGAGTCGTTGGTGAAGGGAACGTGTCCAAATCCTCTCTCCAGAATCTTTTGCAGCATGTCCTGCCTAGAAACTGCCCTGCATTGACATGGGGACAGAAAAACTGGCCTGGTGTCAGGACACAATCCCTCACTGTGCATGGAGAAGTGGAGTCAACTGTTCTTGTATATCCATCAAGAAAAATAACCAACTTTGAGACCACGTAGGCATGCTTGTGCCAGAGCCCTTAGCAAGCAGAAAAGCCTCCCCTCTGGGACACAGCTTAAACCACCACTGCTAGGAGATTTAGTGCAGGACTTACAGAAACCTCATTGTCCCTCGTGGGCCCCAGAGGAGAGGGACTGCCACGGTCCCCATGCCTATCAGGCGGCACGAAGCCCAGCTTTGGGTACCTTCACTTCCAAAGGACCAGGGATGGCCAGGATGGAGAAGGAGGTGGAGAGCCTGGAGATCCATCACGAGGTGACCTGCTTCACCCGTTCCTCTGCCAAACCCGGGACTGCGGCCCCCTCCCACCTCCAGGTCAGAGATTGCTTTTCACCATTGAAAGAGAAGATGAAACTCGCTCTTTGCCTAATCCAGACTCCTGTGGGAACAGCCGCCTCGCCTCCCCGACAGAAACCCATTTCAATCTGAGATTACCGAGTTAAAACACTCAGCTGACAGAAATAATAAGCACTCAGCAGGCAGCCAGCAGCTCTGCTGGGCTTCCCTCTTCCCACGCCCTTAATCTATTTTTCAGAGAAAGTCTTCAAGCAATTTACGCCAGCCTTTCAAAGCCGAGGAACTTTAAACTCGGACATCGAGAGTTGTCCCTGCCTGTCCTTGGCTCGCAGCTCTGCTCCATCCTTGGTCACCAGCAGAACAGGGGAGGGGACAGGAGGGAAGAGCTGTGATTTCTTGTCCACAGAGATGGGACGGTTGGAGAGAGAGCAGTAAGGTTGAGGCCATGAGAGATGCAGGTGCTGGCAAGGCAGACATGGAAAAAGTGATTATGGGGATGACGCTGTGAAGTCCAGGTTTTTGTGCACAGAAAATTGGCAGACTGCAGAAAGGGACCCCAAAGTGAAACACTGCCTCGAGGTCTGCCTCCAAGCAGGAAAATCACAGTAAATGAGATCGATAGAGAGACTTATCTGCTTCCTCAGCCGGAAGGGAGAAGCACTGGAAAGGTGGTTTCCATCCACACGCTGCCCATCCTGTGTGGGCCCAGCAGGAACGAGAATAAAGTTTAAATCAAGCAATTATTTCCTTAATTTCTCTCAAGCTTCAAATGTCTCAAATTGCCTGAGGGTTTTTTTGGGCTTGGTTTTCTTTTGCCCTTTTTTTTTTTCTTTTTCATCTTATTCTTTCTATCCCTCTTTACTGGTTCTAATTGTGTCATTAGTAATTAATGACTTTGGAGGGAGACATTTTCTTTTTAATTAAAGGAAGAAAAGAGGAAAAAGCTGTAGTGACACGCAGGCATCATTCCTGGCATGGATGGGACTTCCCTGAAGCAGTTTATCTCTCTTCCAGCAATTGGGGAAGGGGCTGGGACCAGCCTGGGGACACTTTCTGTGCCGGTGTACCCCAGTTTGGAGAGCTCATCCTCCCACCTCCTCTTTGCCTGTGGCAGGGAGCTCTTCTGTGCCTTGGTCAAAGTGAGCCAAGGGGTAAATCTTAACTCCAGGCAAGCTCTGAGTGCAAATTCACATGAAGAAGACAGGTTGGCTGGTGCAAAACCTGCCCCAGATGTAGCTTTTCTCCCACAGAGACCATGGAGAAGACCTCAGGCTCAGCTGGTTCCCTCCAAACATCTGGAAAGCTTTGTAGAAGCGCATCCCACTGCTGCTCTGGAAGCTGAAGAGATAGCATAGCCACTGTTTGGACCCCAGCAATGCCACGTTGTCCCCACTGCTGGCTGGGGAGCCTTTCTCCAGCCACACTGGAGAACGTACCAGCCTCGGGGACCCCCAGAGCATCGCTTGCTGATGCGTCTCCACCAGGATCTGCTCTGCGGCTGCAGTGGGGACCCTCTCCCCGCCTCTGTACTCAACCACTGTGAGTTGTCCAGATCCTGGGAAGGCAGCGCAGGGAAACCTCACGTCCTATCTCATCTGGCAAATGGGTAATTATTCCTCCTGCCGATGCTTGCTGCTCCATCCAAGTCGATGCGGTGCTCCATTTGTCATTGTTTGTGAGAGCAGGAAGGGAGGCCACCGCGCTGAATGGGAATTGATTGCTTGGATGCCGGCCGGGCTGGGCAGGCAGCCTGGGCTCTGGGTAATTGCAAATTATTCCTTTAGCGGCTGTAAGTGGGAGAGTCACACGCCGGGATCCCTCCAGCGACTCCCCAGCTACTGGGAGAACTGGTCTGCTCCCAGAGAGGAGGAGGAGGCACAACGGGATGCGAGGCAGGTCTTGGGAGGGGACAGCAGCCACACACCTTCGCTGTGCATTTGCTGATGCTCCTCAAATTACTTCCAGCAGTCGGTAAAAGCAGTGAAGGAGATTTTGGAGGAGCTTGTGGGAAGCAAAGTGACTGGGAAGGAGAAGAAAGGAATGAAGCCCCAAGTCTGCAGATGTAGTTCTGTAAAGGATACAGAGACATGAAGCAGAAGGAGTGATAATTGGCCCTGAATTAGTGGCTGATGTTCAGACAACAGCTCTGGGGCCTCCTGCAAACAGCTGGGAGCAGACACCTGCCCAACAGTCAGGCGAATTACGGAGAAAAAATAACCTCCCCCCCCAAACCTAGCAGAAATGTCAAGGCGATACAAAGGAACAAGCACAAAATAGCACAGGACGTTTTCTAAGGCCATTATCTGAGATTCACAGCCCCTCTCAGGCTCAGCCCCGGCTGCTCCTTGGAAAAGCTCTGCAGAAAGGAAACAAGGGTGAAGAGAAGAAAAATGGCCGCAGTTAATACAGGAACAGAAAGCACCTTTCGGTGGGGAGCGAAAGTCAGAGGTGATCTCAATGCCCCGTGGGGAGCCCGGAGTCAGCGCGAGCCGCAGGCATTGGCCGTGCCAGCCCAGAGGTGCTGGGGATGCCGAGCTCGGAGGGGAGCGGGGCCGAGCGCTCGCCTTTCCAGCTGGTTACAAACTAAAAGGAGGGACATGAGGGAGATAATTTGCTATGGTTTGTGGGTGGAGGAGGGATGAGGAGCTTGGCCATCCCCAGCAGTTAGGGAGCAGGCTCAGAGGTGCAGCAGGGAGGAGGAGAGGAGCTCGGGGAGGTAGGAGTGCATTTGGTGGTCCTGCACCCTGGGCTAAAGAGCTGATCCTGGCTGGGGTGGGGATACGTACCTGCTCTTGTAGGGTGTTCTTTCAGCAAACGCATGAAGAGAAGTGAGATTTTACTATTCAAATACGCTGTCGCCTGCAGTGGATTCCCCCCTTGCGAGCAGGTGAGCCTTGCACTGGGGGTTGACTTATGGCAGGGGAGAAAATCTGGGATCCTGAGGGATCCTGGGTCTTCCTGCGCTCCGGCAGTTTTCTCAGCTGACCCATCTTCAGTTGGGGTGTCCTGCCGAGGTCTCCCTCCTTCCCTTCGGTCAGAGTTCAGCAGAGCAACCCCTCGGAAAAGATAAGAAATCTGAGACACGATTCGAGACAAACCAGGAGGAAAAATATTCTCCACCCAACACTACAGGAAAAGACGATGGACAGGCCCAGCCCCAGCCATTCCACGTCCCCTCGTGAGAGGTGACTGCTCCCAGGGGATGGGGACCAGCCCCTCCAGTCACACCATAGAAGTGACAGCCACTCTCCCCTCTCCTGCAGCACGGCACCTTGCACTCAAGACAAAGCCATCTTCTACCGCGTCCTGCCCCTGCTCCTCCCTTTAACTCCCCTCTTCCCTTTTTGCCCCGTTTTTATTTTTGAAACTCTCAGGGAACCTCACATTAGCTGCAGCTTGGAGAAAGTAATCAAGCTATTTCTAGGCAGAGAACTAATTTAATGCATGGATGACTTTAGCTCAAAAGAAGAAATAAGGACACTCAGGCATCCTAAGGGAGCAGAATAATAGGGTAATTTGCACAAGATGAGGAGAAAGGGGAAAAAAAGGGCCACTACTTCTTTTGCATAATCTTCTTTATAAATCTTCTTCTTTGCCCTGCTTGCTGGTCACCACCACCGAGTCTCCAGACATTGAACGTCCACGCACCCCGGCACTTCAAAAGGGGCGAGAGCTGGGTTCAGCTCCACGTGATTTCTGCTGTGGTGCTCACCAGGGCGAGAGGAGGGGGATAACGGATAAGGTTTTGTGGCTTTTTGGGGTGCAAGGAAGGCTTAAAATATCCTCAGCCTGTGCTGGAGGCAAGGAGGCAGTGAAATTTCTAGTGCCTGAGAGAAATTCCACTGTTTTCAAATGCCTAAAGAGAGGGTAGGGAAGGGAAGGTTGGAAAGGCGGGGAGATGCCGCTCAAAATGTTTCCTGGCGGCGAGACCAATATTTAGAGCTGACTGATTATATGGAATAAAAGAAATGTCAGCATGAAAATCATTTGGAGGTGAAAAATTGAAGCTTTCCCTTCCAAATGTGTGAAAACAAGGATGTTTTCACTTTATGCTGTGTGACGTATTTTCCCCTTCACTTCACCCTCCCAACCAACATTTGATTGAAAGCACCACTTTCTCATGAGAAGTTTCCATTTTGAGAAAACCACCTTTCCTGTCAATAAACTGTTCCTGCTCAGGATTTCCAAGCAGTGTGTGAATCCACGGGGACGGTCAAGGGCTGTGAATAATGAAGTCAGTGTGGCAGAGGCACGTGTGGTCACAAACCCATGTCCCTGGGCTGGACCACAGGCTGGGAAGGCATGGGTCCCTCTAGCTCTGCTGGCACTGGACAACCCAGTATGGCAACTGGCAGCACCTAGAGCAGCCTTGGGATGCATGACTGAAGGGGATGTTCTCCCAGCTGCAGGAAATTATTCACCTCTAGGCTTGGAAGCAGCAAGTTCTTCCACGAAAGCAGATGATTTTTCTCATTTTCGTCCTGGATCGGCTCCCTTCTGGAGCAGGTTCCCTTCCTGCAGCGTTTTGCTGGGGGTGAGGAAATTGCAGAGCAGCTGTAACTCTGTGCAGGCAGTGGGGGATCGGCTGCAGCGAGGAGTTGCCTGGTCACCCCCTCTTCTTCTGCCTGCAGCCCCAGGGAAGTGGGATCCAGGCAGACTCGCTGTAGCCACCTTCCTGCATCCCTGCCTTGCTCCCTGTCTGGATCCAGCTGCATTGCATGAACAGGGAAAAAAATTATAAGTAGGTCAGAGACCCATTTGTTGGTTCTTTTGCACCGGGTGGAGTGACTGGAACCGGCAGCTTAATGGATGGATCTCACTTGTGAAATTACCCAGCACAAAAACACGTGTACCTGCAGGGCACAGAGGCTTGGTCACACCAGGAGGAGAGATTTGATCCCCTCACCAGCAAAGAATGAAAGAAAAGAGCCTGTTCCTTTCCTCCTCCCTCCTGTTCTCCTCCTCTCTGAGGCCAGGGCCATGTGCTGGCCCGGGGAGAGCTCGCTGGCTGTGTTTCTGCTCCCTGGCTGTGCCATGAAGGAAGCAAGAGACCAGCCTGGCTCACCCGGGAACAGATTGAGCCTTTTATTATGCTGGGCTGGAGGCTGGATTTACAGCCAACCCAGGGATCCCCTCTCTCAATCCAAGCCATGTCTATTTGGACAGAGAAAATGTGGGGGGGTGACAGTTCATTAGGTAATTTCTTACTCCTTTTAACAACTGAAAATGGATAGAGGGAAGGAACGTGTACGGGGGAGCAGCTTTACTCTTCGCATAAAGTCTTAATAAAAAATCTTTCATAACGCACAGGCCTTGTAAACCTCTCCCTGCTCTTGGCAAAGGCTCCTGAGGTAGCGTGTGCCACGTGGGCTCGTTGCAATGATAAATAAAGCCAACCTGTCGTTGAGGTGTTCCCATCCCGGCAGCCCCCGGGGAGTCCCAGCCGCTGCCACCGGCAGCTGGGATGGGAAAAACTCTCCCATGGGACCGAGAGAGATGCTGCCGTGCCTTGACATCACCTAAGCTATTGCAACCACCCTAAGTGCTGCTGCAAACACCAGCTCCCAGCGCAGCAGAGCCGATGCAATGGGGAATCCCCAGGGAAACAGGGTTGCCTGCATCCCTTGCACTGAGTGAAATCCCCCGTCTCACCCCAAGCTCTGACTCGATGCTGGATGCCAACGTGGGCGCTGAGAAGACGAATGATATGGGAATGCATCCTCGGGTAGGCTTGGAAAGACCCCGTGGATGGAAAGTGAGAACGCCAGGAAAGAACTGTAGCAGCTTATTAGTAAAGGCCATCTGAGCCTCTAATTAAAATTTGCCTAATGACCTGGCTGCTTCGTCATTTTCACTATCAGAGACATTAATTTAAAGTGACGGGTATTTAGGCAAAGACAAAATTAATTTCTCCTTTAAAATAAATTAAAGGGGCAGAGCATGGATACATGCCTCCGCCTGCTGCCGTCCCACCACAGAAGGAGCTCGATGCCCACACCACATGTCTTGGTATGGATGGGAGGAGGAATGAGCCACACTGAGCAGATGTTTCTTACCCTTAATCCCTGCTAGAAAGGGGTCCAGATGACAGGATCGTACTTGCATGGAGACAGAGGGCCCACCCTACCTTGGTGGCTCCAGTGACGTTTGGGTAAGAGCTGTCCCAGCATTGCCACTGAGTGATACATCCTATAAAAAGCAGACAGGCACCAGCAATCAAGTCTGGGTTTTCCTTAGAGTGTCAAAAAATAGATTCATAGTTCTTCCCCCAAACCCTGTTCCTATTCTCCACCTTTTCAGTGCAAATAGGACATCTGATGTTCTTCAGCCACAGCCTCTTATCCAACTTGTCAGCAAATGCCCTGTCCCATCCCCTGCCCTTGTGTCCCCCTCACCACCCCACTCATTTCAACAAGTCCACTTTAAACACTCCAACCTGCCTCAGCAGATCACCCAAGGCCTCCTACAGCCCAACCTAAACTGGAAGCAGGAAGAGATCCAGAAAATAATGTATCGTCCTCCAGCAGTCCCCATTTACCATCCACAAGCAACTCCATCCCCGCGTGTGTCCCCCTGGCACCACCGGCCCTGCCTCTGCCCACACTCCCACCTGAGCAGCGAACATCTCTGAAGATCTCATGCCTTTGCTGTGTCTCAGTCCATGGGACAGCGATGCCGAGCTGTTCCTCAGCCACCTCCTGCCTCTTGCAGTGGCCATGGCTGCAGCATTCCTCCCCATCCCTCTGTCTCTGTTAAATCAGAGGCTGCAGAGGATTTAGTGTTCAGTGCCGGTAGTCCAAACCTCATCATTCATGCCACATTGATTCTCAATTCCAGCCCTGTAGGTTATTTAATTGGGCAGATATCCCTTCAATTTTCTCCTCCAGCGATATTATTGATGGCTGAAGTCTATCCATTTCTTTGCACAGGGCTTCAAAAGGAGCCTGTTAACAATTACAACAATAGTCAAACACTTTGTTTTTGATTGTACTTCACAGCCCAAATCTCAAACAATCCATTAAGCCCATCTTGGAGGTATTAATTGTCCCAGGTTCAGTCCAGAGATAGCTTGCGCTGCCCTTCGGGCTGAAATCATTACTCTTCCCTCCCCATTTCCCTCCACCAAGTGCTTTTTGAGTTGTGAGCCGGACCAGAGGACTGTGCCCCCATGTAAATCTTCCAGCAGGAGCTCACAGCATGGTGCGGCCAGGGTCAGCCGGTGGCCCTGGTCCCCAGTTTGTCTAAATCACTGGTTGAGGGCCAGCTGTTGGGGGAGGTGCTGGGATGGGTCCATGGCTAAATCAAGCCCTCGCTTTTCAAGCCCCTATGAGCCTGCACTGACCATGGGAATCAACAGGCCAACAACCCCCAGTAAATCTTCACTGTGGCACTGGGCCATGGCTGGAGGTGAAGAGAAACAGTGACACGTCCTAATTAAGGAAGCAAGGATCCAGGATGGTCTGTTTGCCTCCTGTCCTCCCTTCCCAGCTCCCCTCCGCACCAATGTCCAGCTGAAGTGTTGCATGGGAATAGTTTTTCCTGGGCATCCTTTAACCTCAGGCAACAGCGATCCTCTGGGATGGGAGACACCCAGGCTCAAAGCCCCCCAACTCTGCTGTGTGGGAAGGAGACCAAAGCCCTTCCTCCTTGGGCAGAGATGGAGCCAGGCTCCCAGGGAAGGACACCAGGAGAAACTTCTGCCACTGAAGCAGCTCTGCTACCCCCCAACTTTCTCCAGAAATCCCCCAAAAGCCAACTGGTGGTTCTTCTAGCCTGTGGGGTATGAAAGTGGGGAATCTCTCTTCTAGGCTGGTTTGCAAGGTGTGTTATTTGCAGCTTGTTTCATTTTGTGCATGGATAAAAGCTAGATTACTTCCAGCTTTATTTTCACTTGAGACAGTCATGCTAAAGCAGCTCTCTCCCCAGGGAGTTCCCATAGCTGCTGAGGTCCTCTCCTGGCACTGGGAGCATGCAGGGGCTTCCTGAGGGGCCTCCCTCTCCTGCAGCGCTGTGCAAGGAGCTCCGCTGTGCCTGTCCTTTGCTGTCCAGTGGAGGGGCTAAAGCTGCTCAGAGCAAACTGTGGCAAATCACTTTGAATCCCTTGCTTCACCTCTCCAACATCCAGTGTCCTACAGGGGAGGAAACGTTACATTTCAGACTTCATCCTTTTTTCTTAGTTTTTGATGGATGTACTCTCAACCTTCATACTATATGAAAATGAATATTTTACTATAGTATAAAAGCTAAAATTACATAAATGAATTATATTTAAATATTATACTGAATATTTGATTCGCAGGGCTGAATAGCCGGTGTTGGAAGGGAACATTTCAGCCATGCCCATGCTGGGCAGGCCCCAGCAAATGTGATCTGTAGGTCCAATTCCCTGACAGCCCCCATTTCATTCACGCTTTTCTTCCTCCTTTATTCATTTTCATGGGGATGGCTGGAGAACAACAGGTCCATGGCTCCCTGGGGGTCCTGCACTGAGCTTTCACCCCGGCAGCTCTCACGCAGCCATCTCACAAGTCCCACAGATCCTGTTTTCTCAACAACACGATGCCCCCGCAGCCACATCCAGGCTCAGCACCGCAACGGGGCTGCTGTCGTGGTGGAGAAATGTGGGCCTCTGAACAGTGCTCCTCAGAGAACACTCCTATTGCTGCCATTAATTACTCCAGGGCTGCTGGCCGTGCACCGTCTCGTTAATTATCTGCAGGTCACAGCAGCGATTCTTCCCACATGAAAGCTGCACAGGCAATTTCATGTTTCAAATGAACTCCAGGAGCACCCTGCAAGCCATTCTTTGCAGGAGAATAGAGTGCAATATCTATAATTAAATGCAATGGGGGTGGGCTAACAGGAGTAGGCTGAGGAGCTAAGCAGAGATGGCTGCTCTGTTCGGACACCCAGATGTTCCCTTCACTGCTGGAGTTTTGGGGAGTGAGCGAGGAGACTTGCTGGTGCAGCACTGAGATGGGAGCAACCACTATGGTGGTGAAACAAGGTGATTCTCAGAATGATGTTGGCCTTGGTAGGGTGTCCTGGCATAAATGCATCCAAACCACACCATGCCACGAGGTTTTGAGGTGCAGAGAGGGGACAGAGAGCTGTAAGAACAAGGGGACAGTGGTGGCCAGGGACCACCACATCTCTCCTGCACACCAGCCCAGTCCTTTTCTCCTCTGAATGCATCTGACCCACCTGCACAAGGTGCTGGTTCCTGTACCATCATCAGCCTCATACTGCTGTCCAGTCCCTGCTGAGAGCTGCCCCAGGAGCTGAGGATGGGGGTGGTGAGCCAGGGAATGTCTGGGTTGTGGGGGAGGAGGATGGGGAGCCCAGGACCACACGAACCTTGAGGTGACTCAAGACGGAGGTGTTTTTAAAGGGAGCACAGCATGAGAAGCTTGTACACCATCTGCTTCCGACTGCCCTGCATCCAGCAAGCGAGCCAGCATGCTGCTCTCTTTCCTACATGCTAAAAATACTCCCTTAAAAAAGAAAAAAAAAAAAGACAGGGAAATGAGATGAGTATAAACAAAGACTCCATGGAGACCAAAGGCTTCATAGTGCTCTTCCTGCTTTGTCAGGCCCCTTTCCCCATTTGCTCCATCTCTGTCTTACATTTTAGGGCAGAAACATGCTATTACCGGTTTGCCTTAGCTCTGGAAGCAGGCACATGCGTGCACACATCCCCCTCCCATGCACAGGCCATCTATGCTGCTATTTAATGGAGTGAGAGAGTCGAGCCACCCCTCTTGCTCCTCTCCTCAGTGGCGAAGCTGAGGAGGTGGCAGCAGGTCAGAAGAGAGGGGATGGAGATCGCGGGGCTGGTGTATAGAGGGACCCCCCTCCACCCCCCAGAGAGGGAAGGGTT
>Ga0181612_111356_pt1 | contig 11186 bp, 9 predicted proteins | sample HoacroProtozoa21_FD_119630 | JGI IMG/M metagenome (GOLD analysis project Ga0181612, IMG submission 119630) | Hoatzin crop microbial communities from Cojedes, Venezuel. Combined Assembly of Gp0051906, Gp0051904, Gp0051908 | reverse complement strand
CAGCTCTTACAGAGAGTTTTTCTTTAGGACAAACCCGACCCAGTCGGGGCAGCTCTTACAGAGAGTTTTTCTTTAGGACAAACCCGACCCAGTCGGGGCAGCTCTTACAGAGAGTTTTTCTTTAGGACAAACCCGGCCCAGCCGGGACAGCTCCTTGCGGAGGGCTTGTGCGGCGAAGCCGCTATCGCCTAAAGGCGATATTAATTGTCAATTGTCAATTGTCAATTGTCAATTGGCCGGAACGGCCACCTCCGGCACGGCCATTGCCCCCATCACGAGCCATACGATATATGCGATGTAGATGAGAGCCAGTACCCAGCCTTCCCAGCGCTCCACGCGGAATTTGGTGAAGCAGAAGAGCCAGAGCAGGAGCATGCTGCCGCCCATGAGTCCGAGGTCGATGAGGCTGAAGCCTTCCGCCGACATCGGGCAGATGAGACCTGTTACTCCGAGGATAAACAGTATGTTGAAGATATTACTTCCTAAGACGTTGCCGATGGCGATGGCGCTCTGTCCTTTTCTCGCCGCCACCACCGATGTGGCGAGCTCGGGCAGTGAGGTGCCGCCGGCCACTATCGTAAGACCAATGATGGCGTCGCTCACGCCCCAGGCGCGTGCCACGTTCGACGCACTGTCAACAAAGAGATTACTTCCTATAATCAGGCACGCCAAGCCAATGAAAATCAGGGCTCCAGCCTTGCCGTATGAAGGCACTTTAGCCTTCGCTTCCTCCGTCACCGCTGCCGGCTCGCCGTTGGTCTTCGCCCCTTTCAGCGTGACATACATAAAGACGAGGAAGAATGCAAACAATATCCCGGCGTCGATGCGGGAAATGTCTTTGTCTAAACACAAAACAATCAGCAACAGCGATGCGGCGATGCCGAAAGGAATGTCTTTCTTCACGGTTGAGCGGCTGATGGTGATAGGTGTCACTGCCGCTGCCACACCAACGATGAGCAGCGCGTTCATGATGTTGCTGCCCACGACGTTGCCGATGGCGATGTCGGTGGTGCCTTTAAGCGCTGACACCATGCTGACGCAGAACTCCGGCATCGACGTGCCGAAAGCCACGATGGTAAGACCTATGATTATCTCGGGAATGTTCATACGGGTTGCCACCGCCGAAGCCCCCTCGGTGAGTTTGTCGGCTCCCCATAACACCATTGCTATTCCCAAAACGATAATTACGTAATCCATAATAATTTTAAATGTTCATTTTCTAACTTTTCAGGGTGCAAATTTACATAAATTATGCGACAATGTGGAGAAAAAGGCGAAAAAACTCATAAAAAACTGTCATTTTCGCATAAAAAATTGCATTTGTCGTTTTTTTGTTATAAATTTGCACCTAAAAATTTAAAATATATAACTAAAAGAATTATGAAAGAATTTTTTAAGTATGTGCTTGCCACTATCGTCGGCATTGTGATTTTGTCGGTTGTGATGGGCATTTTTACAATTATCGCCCTGGCAGGAATGGCGGCTTCTCAAGATGTTACGGTGTCGCCAAAGGATAACAGTGTGTTTGTGCTGAAACTCGACGGCGCTTTGGAGGAGAGGGCTGGCGATGACATGATGGGCCAGTTCTACGGACAGGCCAAGACCACCGGCTTGGACGATATGCTTGAGGGCATACGCCGTGCAAAAGAAAACGACAAGATAAAAGGTATATATATACAATGTGGCATCGCTTTCATGCCCGACTCCTACGCCTCGCTGCAGGAGATACGCAAGGCTCTCTTAGACTTTAAGAAAAGCGGAAAGTGGATTGTGTCATACGCTGACAACTACACTCAGGGGGGCTATTATGTGGCCAGCGTTGCCGACAAGGTGTATATCAACCCGGAGGGAATGCTCGACTGGAAAGGTCTCGGAGGCACGCCAATGTATTACAAAGACCTCTTTGAGAAGGTGGGCGTGAAGATGCAACTCTTCAAGGTGGGCAAATACAAGAGTATGCCCGAGACATATATCTCCGACCACATGAGCGATGAGAACCGTGAGCAGGTGATGGCATATATGAGCGGCATCTGGCAGCAGGTGTGCAAGGAGGTGGCTGAAAGCCGCAAGGTGAGCACCGACTCGCTGAACTCTCTCGCCGACAAATATATCTTCCTCACTGAAGCCAAAGATTACCAGAAGGCGAAGCTCGTTGACGGACTTCTTTATAGCGACGAGGTGAGGACGGAGATAAAACAGCGTTTGAAAATCGACAAAGACGAAGATATCAACCAGTTGCCACTCTCTTCAATGATCAACACCGCCGTGAGCGATAATTCCGGCTCCGACGAGGTGGCTGTGTATTACGCCTACGGCAGTATCGTGTTTGAGGATGCCGGCGTGCAAGGCACCGGCGAAGGTGTTATTGAAAGCAGCAAGGTGTCGAAAGACCTTCAAGCTCTCGCCGATGACGATGATGTGAAGGCCGTGGTGCTGAGAATCAACTCTGGCGGCGGCAGCGCATACGCCAGCGAGCAGATGTGGAGAGCCGTGGAGATGTTGAAACAAAAGAAGCCTGTCGTGGTGTCGATGGGAGGCATGGCAGCCTCCGGAGGTTATTACATGGGTTGCAATGCCAACTGGATAGTGGCTGAGCCAACCACCATCACCGGCTCTATCGGCATCTTCGGACTCATCCCCGACGCCAGCAAGCTGCTCACGGAGAAGGTGGGCTTGAAATTCGATGTGGTAAAGACCAACAAGTCATCCGACTTCGGCACTCTCTCCCGTCCGTTCAACGCCGACGAGAGCGAGGCGATGCAGAAATATGTTGACCGTGGTTACGACACTTTCCTCAAGAGGGTGGCTGACGGCAGAAAGATGACCACGGAACAGGTGGACTCAATAGCTCAGGGCAGGGTATGGCTTGCCACCGACGCAATAAAGATAAAGCTCGTTGACCAGCTCGGCACATTATCCGACGCGGTGAAGAAAGCCGCAGAACTGGCGAAAGTGAGTGAGGAGGATATCTGCGTGAAGAGTTATCCCGGCAAACAGTCGTTCTTTGAGATGCTGCTCGAAAGTCTGGACGAAAACACCGACACGTACCTCGACGCACAGTTGAAACCTCTGCTCGGCGAGCTGTATGAGCCGCTGATGGTGGTGCGCACCATCGGCTCACAAGATTACTTGCAGGCCAGGATGCCTTATTTCATAAACTTGAAATAAAGGCGGCTTGAAAACATAAAAACTAACTATATGGAAGGCGACTTGATAAAGATAAATAAATGGCTCATACCCTTCAGCTGGCCCTACGGCATGGCGGTGGGCATGCGTAACTGGCTCTTCGACATCGGTGTGTTGAAGAGCAAGGCCTACGGCATCCCCGTGATTTCCGTGGGTAATATCACTGTGGGAGGCTCGGGAAAGACACCCCATGTGGAATATCTTGTCAAGCTGCTTAGGGAAAAGGCTAAGGTGGCGGTGCTCAGCCGCGGTTATAAGCGCAAGACGCATGGATATGTGCTTGCCGGTGATGACAGTACAGTGAGCGACATTGGCGATGAGCCATATCAGGTGAAACAGAAATTCCCCGATGTATATGTCGCAGTCGATGCCAACCGCCGAAGAGGCATATCAAGGCTCCAGTGCGACGAGGAGACCAGCGACACCGACGTGGTAATCCTCGACGACGCCTATCAGCACCGCTATGTGAAACCAGGAGTGAATATCCTGCTGGTTGACTATCACCGCCTCGTCATCTACGACCGCCTTCTGCCCGCCGGCAGGCTCCGTGAGCCGCAGAGCGAGATGAAACGGGCCGACATCATCATCGTCACCAAATGTCCGTGTGAGATGAAGCCCATGGAGTATCGGGTGCTGCGCAATGCCATCGCCCCCAGACCATATCAACAACTGTTCTATACCACCATCAAATACGAGTGCCTCCACCCCGTCTTTGGTGGGGAGGACAAGGACATGGACTTCTTGAGGAAGGGCATGAACGTGATGCTCCTCACGGGTATCGCCACGCCAGAGCAGATGTGCAACGACCTCAAGGAATACACGGAAAAAATCACGCCGATGTCATTCAGCGACCATCATCAATTCAAGCAGAAAGACATCGATGCTATCAATAGCGCTTTTGAGCAGATGGAAGCCCCGAAACTTATCATCACCACCGACAAGGACAGCGTGAGGCTGAAAGAGGCCGAGGGCTTGAGCGACGAGGTGAAGAAAGCCATCTACACGCTTCCCATACACGTGGAGTTTATGCTCGACCAGAAAACCGACTTCGACAACAACATACTCAGTTATGTGAAGAAGAACTCGCGCAACAGCATCCTTTCCCAGGCCATCGACGCAGAGGAGAAGAAACCGAAGGGGCAGACTGACAAAAGCAAAGGCTCCGACGGAAATGAAAATCCGCCGAAGCCTCATACTATAAGTTTTAAATAAGTATGCTATAAATCAGGGAGTGGTGTTCACGACAAACAGCTGTGTGCCCTTTCTCAATTCTTCCGCAATCTCCTTTTTGCCTTTGGAAATGTGTATCAAGGTGGTGTCATCATAAACCTGCTTTGTTGAGGCATATCCTAAAGTCTTACTTGTCGGTCGGCCTTTTATCGTTGGTCCTGCCTTGCAAATCTGGAATTCTAAGTCTTTCCACACGCCATCCTTGGCACCAAGGTCAATAAGCACGTCTTTCTTGTTTTCGTCAAGAAGCGACTGTGCGTCTATGATATTGCCGTAGAGCGGGTGGACGCCGCACAAGAAATCCCTTACAGCGAATGTTATGGAATTTTTAAGGTTTTCTCCGAAATTATGAGTGCCCCAATACGTCTTGTTGAAATTGCGTGATGCCACCGTCCTACCGTCGGAGAGGTCTTTCAGTATCATTCTGAAACTGCCAAAAGAGTAGGAACCGCTTCCTATTACTAAGTCAAGCATGTCGCCATATCCTAAAGCTGAGTTTGCAGCCCCTCGGGTAAGCTCCACTTCGATTTTCACGTCTCCCTCGCCTGGTGCCTGTGGCAGCGGCTCTCTTCCTTTCGCCTCTACCATAGGTGTCATCTTCAGTCCTTCTATCAGGGCCGAGTCAATACCCGTCACGTCTTTAAGCGGCAATGCCTTTGACACACCTGCGGAAACAGCTATCTCCGCCACAGTGTTGGTGGTGCTGACAGCCTTTTCGAGATTAGACTGTTCCTTGGGTGTGTCGTCTTTTACTGTAATGTCGCCCAACCACACGTTGATGGGGGTATTACGCTCTTTTACAGAGCTTTGTGCCATAATGCCACCGCTCACGAGGCATGCGAGCAATGTTGTTATAATACTTTTCATACCGCCACCTTATTAATAAGCCCAGTCATTCACATTTGTCACAGCATAGAGCTTCTCTCCTGCGTCGATTGCTGCCTGTATGGCCTCAGCACCGCTTTTCACTCTGCAGATCGACACATCGTCGCCTTCCACAGTGTCAATCCTGATGCGTCCAATCTTGTCTTGCTTGCCTCTTTCTTTAAGGTCTCCTTCCTTCACGATAAAGAATTCCCAGTTTGGCTGTGCTCCTTGCTTCTGGCCGATTTCGATATAGATGCTCTTAAGTTTACCGCTTTCCTTAACCACACCTTTGTCAAGTACCTCCACAGCCACGGGATACATTCCCATCAGGTATTTCCAGGTGGCATTGGCCACACCCTCATTGATTACAATGTTCTCAGCTTCTGTAGGATTAGAAGTGTTAGCCCAATAGTAATAACGAGTGCCGTGTGAAATCGATTGCAGCTTCACTTTGTCAATCTGCTTGCCTGTGAGTGCGTCGGTAAGGATGATATTGAATTCCACCTTGGCCTTGCCGTCGTTGAGAATGGGGTCAGTAGATCTTTCCGACTCTCTGAATATAGTGAGGATTTCGGCATTGACAACAATACCTCCCTCGCTTTTGTGTGCCGCGACGTCCCCACCCTCATACACTCTGAAGCGCGGGTGGTTGTTAACAGCATTCTTAATCGACGCATATACTGCGGCTGTGTCGCTGGCCACTTCTTTTGTGGTGGTGACAGATGCGGATGTAGGCGCTTGTCCCACAGCAGCTCCTAAAGCCACTTTGCTGACACTCAAAATATTCTTCATAAGACTGCTGCCTCTCACCTTCTTCTTGTGCTCATACTTGAAATCACCGAAGAATACGTTTACTGGTTCTGTTTGAGCATTCGCACCGCCTGCTGCACATAGCAGCATAACGAACATAGTAATAATTTTCTTTTTCATACGTCTTAATTTTGTTGTTGATTTGTCTTGACTAATTTGTTTAAATCCGTATAGAAGTTTAATTTGTTTTAAATCCGCTGCAAAGATAGTAATTTTATTTAAAAAGTATGCGATAAAAAGTTTTTTTAACTCTTTTTGCTTCATTTCTTTTATTTTTCTTCACTTTTTTAGTGCGTTTTCGGTTTTTTTTGCTATCTTTGCCGCGTAATACTTAAATTTAAACTTCAATGGCAGCAAACATACAAAAAACGGCGGCTTTCATCAAAGAAAGGATGACGGGCAAGCCACAGACAGCCATAATTCTCGGCACCGGACTGGGGCAGTTGGCTACAGAGATAACAGACACCACCACAGTGAGCTACCGCGACATACCGCATTTCCCCGTGTCAACGGTGGAAGGACATGCCGGGCAGCTTATCTTCGGCAAGCTTGGCGGAAAGGACATCATCGCCATGCAAGGCCGTTTCCATTTCTATGAGGGCTACACGATGAAAGAGGTTACATTCCCCGTGAGAGTGATGTATGAGCTTGGCATCAAGACGCTCTTCGTGAGCAATGCCTCCGGAGGCATGAACCCCGACTTCAAGGTGGGCGACCTGATGGTGATTACCGACCATCTGAACCTCTTCCCCGAACATCCGCTGAGAGGCAGGAACGAAGGCCCCGGCCCGCGCTTCCCCGAGATGAGCGAGGCCTACTCGAAGAGGCTCATAGCCCTTGCCGACAGCATCGCCAAGGAACAAGGCATCTCTTTGCAACATGGCGTGTATGCCGGTGTACAAGGCCCCACCTTCGAGACCCCGGCGGAGTATGCCATGTATCACCGCCTCGGCGCTGATGCCGTGGGTATGAGCACCGTGCCGGAGGTGATTATGGCCCGCTACTGCGGCATGGAGGTGTTTGGCATGAGCGTCATCACCGACCTCGGCGTGGAGGGCGTCGTGGTGAAGGTGAGCCATGAAGAGGTGCAAGAGGCTGCCAACCGCGCACAGCCCTTGATGACATCCATTATGCGCGAGATGATAAAGAGAAGTTGACATTATGGACATAGCGAATTTGGGCGAGTTTGGGCTGATACGCCGGCTCACGGAAAATATAGAGATGAAAAACGCCTCCACCCTGAAAGGACCAGGCGACGACTGTGCTGTTTTGCACTACCCTGACAAGGAGGTATTAGTAACCACCGACATGCTTATGGAGGGCGTGCATTTCGACCTTACCTATATCGACATGCAGCACCTCGGATATAAGTCGGCAATGGTAAACATCAGTGACATCTTCGCCATGAACGGCACTCCGCGCCAGATGACAGTGAGCATCGCCATCAGCAAGCGTTTCAACGTGGAAGACCTCGATGCCTTCTATAACGGACTGCGCTTGGCGTGCGACAAATGGGGCGTGGACATCGTCGGAGGTGACACCACCTCGTCGTTTACCGGCATGGCCATTAGCATCACTTGCATCGGCGAGGCGAAGAAGGAAGACATCGTGTATCGCAACGGGGCGAAGAACACCGACCTTATTTGCGTGAGCGGCGACCTCGGCGCGGCATATATGGGACTGCAGCTCTTGGAGAGAGAGAAGACCGTGTATTATCAGCAGGTGGAAGAGGCGAGGAAGAAAAATGACCAGAACTCACTGAAGATGCTTGCAGACTTTGAGCCCGACTTCGCCGGGCGGGAGTATCTGCTGCAAAGACAGCTCAAGCCCGACGCTCGCGGCGACATCATACAGAGGCTCCGGGAAGCCAATATACATCCCACGGCGATGATGGACATCAGCGATGGACTGAGCAGCGAACTGGCACATATCTGCACTCAGAGCCACTGCGGTTGCAGAATTTATGAGGCCAACATCCCCATCGACTACCAGACGGCGGTGATGGCAGAGGAGTTGAACATGAACCTCACCACTTGCGCCGTCAACGGCGGGGAGGACTATGAACTGCTCTTCACAGTGCCTATCGGCGACCATGAGAAGATAGAGCAGATAGAGGATGTGAAACTTATCGGACATATTACAGAGGAGAGATTCGGACGAATGCTCGTATCGAGAGACCAGAAGGAGTTTGAGCTCAAGGCACAGGGTTGGAACCCTTTGAAAGCAGACAATTCTCAGACAGATATTTAAGCACACAAACACGTGCGGCAGACAACAGAAGAATATGCGACATACTTTTTTATTTTTTGCGGCAGCCGGGTGCTGCCCCTTGCCCGACGGGTGGCAGGGATGATGCGTTTTAAAAATCCCGACTTGAATGACTGTTTCCATTGCGCCGCCACTGACGGCGACGGAGTGAGAAAGGTGGAGGTGTCACCGAAAGACAACGGTTTCCACAGCGACGAGCGCAGTGGCTTCGAGGTTAAAGAGGATGGACCGGCCGCCTTGGGCGTGGCACAGATCTTCGCCGGGGCGTGGACCGGCAAATATGTCAGTGGTGAGGCCGACGGCATCAACGTGGCCGTCGTCGTACCGCTATGGGATGAGACCGCTGTCGAACAAGGCCGCAAGATGGCCGCCGCGATGTCGGAGCTCAGTTGCGGCACGCATATCGACGTGCTGGCCCTTTCCCCGTCGGTGGCATCCAAAGACGCGTCTGCCGAGGACACCATGGAAAAAGCAAGGCAGATCCTCGAACTTATAAAATGGTGGAAGAATGTGCAGCATATTATATTGTTGTCAAATAAGAACTCACAGGGACTGGAGTTGCATTTTGAGGAGTGTGACAACCTCGCTCGCGTGTTAACAGCATATTCATCGCTTTGCATAGAAAACTACGACAAGATATATCCTGAGGGCGAGGGTAAAGGCAAACTCATCACCTTCGGACTGTCGGAATGCTATTTCAACAAAGGCTATTTCGTGGAATACATGCTTCACCAGTGCTATTTGAAACTCATGAGAAGGGAGAGGATCAACGAGAGTGGCATCGACATGGGCAGTGTGGCGAAGAAGGTGGCTCCTAACTTCAAGGGCAGCGCCACATTATTGAGCAAATTCCTCGAAGACGTGGTGCAACCGAAGATTAAAGGCGACGGTGCGGTGGAAGACATCCTGACGGAATGTGCGCCGGCAGTGGACGACGCCGTAAGCTCCTTGCAAGAGAAACTTGAGAGCTGCGTGGGCGACGAGGACGTGTCGCTGCCACAGAAGCAGGCGATGCTCGCCATTACCTTAGGTTGCGATGACGAACTTCTCCCCACTTACTCCTTCCCGGCGGAACAGCCGATTTTCGACGACTGCTATAAGGAGACGATGAACGTCTTCATCGAAGAAAACAATAACTTGCCGGCGACGGAATGCGATGACAATGGGAAAGAGATCCGAAAAGGCCGCCGGGTGCTTGGCGACGGCAAGGGAGACATAGAAAACAAACTGCCCGAGATTAAGGCACTCAGAGCCGACATCAAGCGCGACGAGAGTTTTATGAGGCAACAAAACAGTGAAATAGAAAAACTGCTTAAACTTCCCGCCTCGACTGTTGACAGGGATGCGAAGATACAGGCTGTTAACGACACCTTGGAGAAGCGTCGTGAGGAATATGTCCTCAAACGTGAGAAATACCAGGAGATGAGAGGTGAGTATCTGAAATTAGTGGATGAGATTGCCGATGCCGGCAACTGCCGCAAGATTATGGACGAGGCAGTCGCTGACCAGAAGAGTGTGGTCGAACGGCTGCAGGAGTCTGTGAGCAGCCTCAAGGAAGAGTGCGTAGCAAGGGTAGGGGCGGAGAAGCACCGCCTGATGCTGAAAGGCATTTGGCTCGTTGCCCTTATTGTGATTCTCGCCCTCGCCAATGTCGCCTGTTGGATATGGGTGGAAGGCTGGAGGGAAAACAGTTTGTGCTGGCCGTTTATCGGACTTCTTGCCGCTGTCGCCGTCATCACCCTCGGCTTGTATTTCTATGAGACTGCGGGCATAAAGAAATTCCAAAACAAGGTTCAGGCGGAGGTGGATGAGAAGGAGGCAGTGCTTGCCAAACAGCGGTTGCTGCTCAAAGAACTGCCCGTGCGCCTGCAAGTGGCAGGGATGTTTATGGAGAAATTACATAAGACCCATGCTGACCTTACCGAGAAACAGGCGAAGATTGTGGAATGCGTTGACCGTCTGAAACAATGGTATAAGGAGGAGAAAGGCGTGTATAATTCATATAATGAGCTCGTGTCAACAGAGGTGTCGAAGCCCGCAATTCGCAATAATGACCTCGACACCTATATGGACCGCAAGACCAACACCCTCTTAGACGGAGCCAGTCTGCACTGGTATATCAAGAGCGATGGCCTCACTTATCAGGAGTTTCAGGAGAAGGTACGTGCGAAGCTCACCTCTAATATAGAAAAGGTGATAGACGGTTTTTCACTTTACGACTATCTTTCGGGTAAGAAGAACTACACCTATCTCCCCGACCTCACCGCCACATTCTCCGACCGTCTAAAGTCGCTGGAGCGTGGCAGCGCGGTGTTCATGCAGTTCAGGGAGGATGCTGTTGTGGATAATGGCGAGGTGTTGGCAGTGTCGATGCTTGTTTCCGATGAGAACCGAGAAGAGTGGGAGACGCTTTGCCGCAGCTCTTTCAGCAAGGCCCCGGAGATGCTTGAAACCAGCAGCCCATATCGTCTGCTCGTCTTTCACCGTGTAAATGCCTCATTGGATGGCATAATATTTTAACGGTGAAAAAAATAAGTATATTTTTTCAGTTTTAGAGGTGTAAATGCCCTACTACGTCCATGTCATCCACAGCGAGGAGACTGTTGGGGATGTCTTTGATTTGTTGGAAAGATTTACCTTTGCCGCGCTTTGTATTAAACTATTACGATTTTACTTTGGGCGAAAGTTGTGATTTTTTAGCAACTTTCGCCCAAAGTGGTAATTTTAGAGGAATAAATCGTCGAGTGCAATAACTCTGTCGGCGATGTTTGAGTATTCGTTATCAGCAAGTCCGTTGGTGGTAATAAGCACGGTTTGAATGCCTT
>Ga0181612_175489_pt1 | contig 11187 bp, 11 predicted proteins | sample HoacroProtozoa21_FD_119630 | JGI IMG/M metagenome (GOLD analysis project Ga0181612, IMG submission 119630) | Hoatzin crop microbial communities from Cojedes, Venezuel. Combined Assembly of Gp0051906, Gp0051904, Gp0051908 | reverse complement strand
TTAGTGACATTCCATTTTTCACTGTCTTTAAAAGCAAAAATATTAGAAGTACAAGCAGTTCCAAAAAGTCAGTGCTACAGGATTTAGAAGACAACATTTTTCTCTCTCTTCTACATTCAAATTACGTACCACATTCAAATTCCTTGTCTTTTAAAGCTCTGAACAACTCCTCTGTCTACATATTGTGCTTAATTCTGCCTTTTGCCTTTTCCAGGCTGTAAAATTTGCTCCTCTCCTGAGCTGGAAGCACTCTTTAGTTGAGTGATTTTCTGTTTCCTTCTCCTCCTTTTATCTTTGCATAATCTTACTTTTAGTCTGTTTGCCCTACTTACAAGTTTCTCTGTCTTTTTATACATCAAACAACTTCCATTCCACACTCAACTGCCTCCATTATGCACAGATTCAGCTCACGAAATACTTCTGCAGCAACAGACCACCACGTGCAATCGACTGTCCACTCCCTGTAGGCAGTGCACCCATTTTGCAGAAAAAAACATGCTATGGAGGCAGAGTCTCTGAGGCTGGCTCCATGCAGAACAGTACATGAACAAGGATGCATTGCTTCCAAGGTTAGCTCAGTACATGTTTGCCTGGTTTTGGACACTGAGCTAAAAAGCCCTGCCAGACTTGAACTGGCTCCCTACAGAGTCATTCTCGCTTGTCTTTAGCACACTCTCAAACGCACACTGCACTACCTATGTCATCCAAGGTCTCTCATCCCCCCACCCCAGTAACCTGGATAATGAATATGACAGTGTGGTATTTTGATCTTCTATCCATATCTACCCACATCTTATCTATAAAGGCATGCATAATATATGCGGATTATGTTTTCCTAAATTTTCATTGAGATGGAAACAGACCAAACAAATCTTGTAGGTATTTTCCATTGCAACAGACTGAAGTCTTTAACTGAAAAGCGGAAAAGTGTTAAGATACTTTGAGGAAATTTGCGTTATCCTCATGCAAAATTGAAAAGCACATTTAAAATCAAAGTTTTATGGCAATTTTTGTATTTTCCTATCAAGACATAAAGTCAGTATTCTAATTGCAAGGAGTGAATCACTCCCAAAATATGTTGCTATGTGCATATCTCTCGGGTATAGTTTAGCTGAGGAGTTTTCTACAGAAATATATTAGTCTTTGAAACATGTTGGCATGAAATATAACCGAGTTTTAGTTCTGAGATTAGGATCTGTTAATTCCTGAAGATCCAAAAAATCATCATGACAGATTTATAACACAGAAACTCTGAAGGAAATTTATTGAACATACTTAAACAGACTTTGAATTACCTGCTAGCTAATTAGAAATGACTCCAAAGCTGGCCACTGTAAAAGACTTCTCAGTAAATTGTGTTCAAACCCTAAGGCAGGTTGCAGTCATTATGTTTCCTTTACACTCTGCACAAGATGGTCTTTGTTCAGTAACCTGCATGTTACATGTATCCTTTCACTTTTTCTTAATGTTCCTATTTACTTATTTAATTATTTTAATTTTTAGTGTGATGTTGTTCCATTATTGGGCCATGTGGGCATTTTCAGAATGGCTGCTAACTCTCTCTGTCACCGGCCCCCAGCTAAAAATTTTGTATTTCAGCTTCTTTTTTTTTAAAAAAAAAAAAAGAAGAAAGCGACAGAAAGACAAGGAAAGAGAGAAAGAGACAAATGGGGAGAGAAAGCGGGAAGTGCAAGATCGAATGAAAGGAAAAGAAAAATACAAAACTACAAATCAATAGAAAAGAAAAGACTGTATCAAAAAGTAAATATATATACAGAAGATTAGAAATATAGTTGTATATATGGCTGCTGACTTTCCTAAAACTGTTTAGTAAGCTTACTTCTGTTTAAATTTTAGCAAGTGTTTAAGTATTTGGAAGACTAATTTGTGTCCAAAAGGAGTGTGCAAAGGACTCAGTGAGTTGTTTTGCTAAATAACCATTTTTGGGCATGCCAAAAAGGTGATCCACTGTGCACTGAAGCCCTCTCATCTGCAGTTGTCTTTCACTAAATTCCAGACCTGAACGAGATGATAATCTGCCTGAACACAGAGCCCCCCTTTTTTTCAGCTAGCACCCAGTCAGAATACAGTCTTTGCTCTGTTGCTGAATTCCTTCATCCCATGACACTGTTTCCTGATCTTTCTCCTGCTCTGTCCTAAGCTTTCTTAGCAAGTCTTCACCAGCACTCACATGTACTCACACTGCAATCACCGCCAGAGAGAGGCACGATTGTCCAGATCCAACCCGCACATGAATCAGAAGCATCCAGAACGGCTTCATTTGACTGGATTTCAGTCAAAGTGAAGTTCCATGTTGTTCAGTCTTCAACTCGGGTGCCAGCCTCGCTCTAGAGATAATTGTCAAATTTTTGTAACTGTTAGATATTTTTTAAGTTGTTCCATAATACGCAAAACTGGTTAGGAATAAAAACATTATTTCAAGAAGTCTGTAAAACTATAACATTCTGATCAGCAATGGCACTACTAGTTCATGTCAAACATGAGCCTTGCCAGATAAATTAGAAAAAAGCCATCTTTAGAATAATACCTTAAAATAATATATAAAGGCCCTTAATATCAAAGTATTTCTGCCTCTGATCAATGATATCTCATCGGTACATTCTTTTTTCATACAATTTTTCCAGGTAATTACAAGAACATGTGAGGCAAATGTTGCATCTCTGTAAAAAAAGCCCTAATTATCACTGAAAGAAATCTAAAGCGCAGCTAAGCATCAAGGAACAGAAGGGAAATATGTGTGCCTTGCAACCATAACTATGAAAAAAGTTTGCAAATCTGTGACATCACAAGCTACTAATTATTTCCACACTTAGGAAAATATTAGAATTTATTAGGGTCTTTCCAAGATATGGAAAATATTCCACAAGTGAGGCAACTGTAATTCAGGAGAGGTGAAGTCCAAAATGAATTATTAAGGTCATATCGTCAAGAATGAACATAAATATTTTCCACATTTCACTACACCAGCTACAGTATATGCATGAATATACATCTTAAATGCTGGCATTCATGGGGTCGCTGCATACATAACAGCTATCCTATCTATTTTAGGAATTTTGAAGGCACATGTTGCTTTTGCATCTAATTACCTTTCATACTTATGTAAGTTAAAGGACTAAAAGAAATTTAGTATAAGTCTTCCATGTTTTCTAGCCCAGTATTTAAACTGAAAACTGTATGCAGAAACTTTGGTAACTGGCATGACTAATCGATGTTGGTATATTCTGAATGTTTACATTATTAAAGATAAATGCCATAGAGAAATGGATGGGCCTGGAGCATTTCACAGCGTTATTATGTTTGCATTAAGATTCAAGCTACTTAATGTTTTACAAGGCTTCATCTTGGACTTAGGGTTTTATAGAACTGGACAAAACCACAATACTAGAATAGGTTTCTTAGGACTTGCTTCTCTGAATAAAAGAACTAGTGATAGTGCCAGAAAGGCATACAGCTGCAGTGTCTTTACTGTGATGACTATTTCCTTCTTCATCTATAACTATGTTGGTTGGCCTGGTTACAAGTCCCAGCCCATGCTGTTGCTTCTTAACATTTCCCCCCTGTCCTGCCCCTCTTCAACAGGCAGGCAAATTCAGTTTGACTGTTTGTGGTCTGACGATATTACACATTCGGATGAAGTGGCTCATTGTAGAGAACGCAATAGCAGAAGCACAGGGGTAAGGACAACGATAGCATCTTTAGCGACACAGTTTCGTCCAAAAGAAGGCACATGAAGAGTTCTTACTGTCTTCACTGCTCTGTGTGCTTCCAGTGGATAAGATTGTTTCCATTTAGACTTCTACAGAACAGAGCATAGTGTTTGTGCATAGCAGTCAGTACAAATAGGTTTTATTAAGCAGCAAATAATGTTCAAATAGGACAGAACTGCCTCTTAAAAATGTAATTCCTTGACGAACTGTCATCCTAAAGACTTGATGAAAGCATATCTAAACACAGTCCCTTGCTTGGTAAAACAGAAGTTGTTACTACTATTTGTGTTTATGTTAATCACTCTGCAGAGCTTAAGCTAAGTATCTGAACTCATTGATCATGTCTGTACAAAGAAGTTAACTATGCCTGGGACCATCTGTTTGCACCCACCTCAACTGGGAGAGAACAGCCTGTCTCCATACAACTCAACTCTCACCCTCACACACAGGGAATCTGCATCAAAGGTGCCTGCAGTGAATATACTCTGTCTATGCTAACTCCTGAGACACGATTGGGAACTTTTTGGGGACCTCTTCATTCAGCTCAGGCCAAAATTGTGCCTGGTGACAGTACTAGCAATGGAAAAGTACAGAAATTTTATTTCCTTCCCACCACCTGCACAGCACGGGCAGAATGGAGCTGTTTTCCTGAAAGGCACAAGAACCAGAGAAGAAGTCCAGACAGTGCCTAAACTGGAAGCGCGTGCCCCAGTGTGCTCCCCAGTCGTGGCACCCCAGTCCCTGCTAGAGTGCCTGATGGCTCTTTCCTGTGTACACACAGGCATTTTCTCCCCCTAACAAGAAAGATGTTGCTGGAGGAGCAGGGAAGATGCACAGCAAACAGAGGATTAGAAATAGGAAACTTGAAAAAAAACCAAAAAATAAGTCTTTGAAGAAAAGAAGACAGAGACAAAAATCTGGCAAGGGGTGAAAACCCAGAATGGATTTTTACCTCTTTTTTTTTCCTCCTCTAAAAATCTAAAACCGTCAGCCTTGTACAAACCATGAACCTGCAGTAATAGCAGCTTTGTGGATTTTCCAGACAATCAGGCAGCAGAAAGTCACCTGATCCATCTGCAAGACCTGGTGAGAACCGGCAAATATAATAGGCTGCAAAACACCTGAAACTGCTGGCATCGCAAACACTTCCTGCCTAATTCTGTTGGACAACAGACACAAAGCCGACCCTGTAATTACATCCCACCCCGATCTACATTTGCAGTCGTGTAATTAATACTTCCTCTGTAAAGTAATTGAATAATTTACAGAGCAGATTCTCAACCTGAGTCTGGGAAAACTGAGAGAGTGTGAGCTCTGCTTGGGCATTTTCGCTACAGGGAAATGCTTTTCTGGTTCCATTTGCTCACAGAAACTGTAATTAGATGCTCAGAGCTCTCTTTGTGCTAGGGGAGAAGAAAATGATACTTCCTTCCTGCTTAAAAGCCACAGGCAAGAGCGGGTGAGGGGAGCTTTTACTTATTCAAGGGACTTTATGAGAGTGATAAATGTAGATGGTCCTGCAGACTCAGCCAGCTGAGAAAGTGTTGTGTTGTCCCACACAGGGAAACATTTAGCTTATTATTGTGGAGTTAAAATGCTTCTCATAAATCATTGTGGTTTTACAGCAGGCATAACAAAATCCCATGTAGATCCTACACAGAAAATAAACCCTTTTGTTTTTTATCATGATACCCCTCAACAAACTTTCACAGAATTGATTTTTTACCTACTCCAGATTTCCCTCTCTCAGTATATTACATACAGAAGGCAAAAAAAAAAAATAAAGACGACATTTGGAAGTCAGCAGTTCTGGAATTGAAGAGGAAGGTAAGGATCCTTGGGATCATCATTTTGGGCTTAGATATTGAAATTTCACCTCTCTTCCACTTTAGATGGAGAGTATCAAACCCAGAAACTTGTCCCAGCAAATAATGACTACAGATAGTCTCCTTGCAGGGTTTACACCACAGAGAATTATTGGTTGCTTTCGCATATGGATTACCTGCTTAAGGACTCATGGAGCAATAAGTGTGCAGTTGTGTTTTAACCCTACCAATATCTACAGAGAGTCAGATGTGGGGGAAAGTTGGAGTGTAAGTAGAACTTCATGGTTCATTCAACAAAAAACCCAAAACAAACTTTAAATATGTAGTGTGGTCTCTACTAAAATTCCCTCCATGGTTTTTATGTGCTTTGGTAAGGTCACTTATGCAATATCAAGAAGGTATGACTGACAGCCACCTTCTTTGAAAGGCGTCCACTTTCCACAGGGGCACAGGCGATGCACAGCTGGCCTTTCAGGCTTTTCATTGCAAGGGCAATGAAAATCCACTGAGAGCTTCTTGAAGCTCTGTAGGCTTCAAGTTATTCCTGAAGTAAAGACACAATCTTTGTCTTTTCAAACATAAAGTTTTTCACATTGTAAGTGGTTAAAGGTACAATCCGTTACTTCACAGTAGCCCATACAGTACAACTCCAATCAGATGCAGGCATCTAAGTCCCAGAGTGTCCTTCAAAAATCCTTGGCCAAGTGCCCAAGCAGCACTTTTTCCAAAGCCTAAGTATCCTGTTATTGCACATACCTAAAGAGGTTACGTTCTTTGCTGATCCAAACAGCTGAGTGCCTACTCAACTCTTTGAATTTACAAACTAGGCATGTCTTTACCACTAAAAGGACACAGTTCTCTCCCTGTGCTAAGACCACAGCCAACATTTACCCAAAGAATTGTACTGATTTCAAAATATATCCAGAAAAGGATGTGGTTCCTACTGTTTTTATAATGACTTTTTGATGAAAGCAGTTGCCCGGGGTCTGGATTTAAAACTCTCCTCAGCCTGCAGGAACTTGATTTGGTAGGCACCCTACCCACAAAGCCACACAGTAGTCAGGAGAGGAGATGCAATCCACCTGTTCAACTGAAGCTGTATATTGCTGTAGACAGCAATGAAATAATCCCTGAGTAAGAGGGGAATTAGGCAAGAGCAGTCTGACTCTGTGGTCTATTGCTTAGTGCACTCTCCCGCAACTGATTCCTGAAAGCAAAGCAAAACACAGAAAACCCTGTTTAACTTTGCATTAGAAACCTGTTGACTTACTCCATAGTCTGTTTGTATTTTCATACCTGTCAGAGAAACAGAGAGACAAAAACATCCTATTTCTTTGATTTCATTTTGTTAAAATTCTAAATGTTTTTAGTGATATAATTTGTTCAAGAGAAATAATTTTACTGCTTTGAAATTACCTTCTTAGTCTAGACTAAGAGCCATACCTTGTGGAAATCATTGTACCAGAAGAGACTGACTACAGGAAATTAGTATTACTCAACTAATGTGCCTAATATCAGTAACCTAGTCTCTCTGTGTTTGTAAGCCTGTTTTTCAAAAAGTAGGTACAAAAAAAACCCACTTCCACATTTCACCTGCTTGTTAAAAGGATATCCATGAAGAATTATTCTTTCTCTATGTAATTCAATGTAAATTTTAAATATGGAGTCAGGTAACTAAGGATTTGTACAGTAATAAGTAGCACAGGCTTTCAGCATCAGTCCAGCACATTAGCGTCTGAAGCCAACACATTAAAAGTCTACTCTAAATGAAAGGGATTCACCTTCAATCTTCTTACATTTTGAATGGACTTTTCACGGCAGGCTCAATATCACTTTCACATCTCTTTCAATGAGCTCATTTAAAAAAAATGAAGCTTCTGAAACAACGAAGATAACGTGGTTCGTAGCTTGTGCTCAATATAGTTTGAAAAATATGTTTGCAAAAGTTTCAGTGAAGTTTGGCTAATAGTATATTTCAAGGCTGGCAATAAACCTTGAATTCTCAAGTCTCAGCGAGACAGGACAGATCCTTTGGCCATGATGTCAGTGTTAATATTTCTTTCCCCTTTCAATGGCCTTTCTGTCCCCCTACCCTTCTCATATTCCATATTCAATAGTAAATCATAATTTACTTTTATCGGAAATATTGTTTTCACCTGACCACAAAATGTCAGCAAAGACACAACAAAATAAGGACGGCATGTAATTTTTAACATTTTTAAGATCCAGATACTTGTGATCCATTTCTCAAAAACAGTCCCCTTGTACAAAGTCTTAGTTTGCACAGAGAGATCAGAGAAATGTGGAGACAGTGCTATATAGTAGTGTCTTTATAATTAGCACGTTCTTGAAAGGTAAAGGGAAATAATAATTTATTTGTGCTATGAAACAGGCATTTTCAAAAGCTCTAGGGTAAGGATAAGCAATACAGTGAGCACCACATACTCACGTAGACATTTACCATCCCATGTGCAATCCACAGAATCCACCTGTAGCCACTACAGCAACTGCTTATGTGGAAAATAAGTACTAGGAAAGTATCATTAATGCAACTCAGCAGCTGAAAGCAAGAAGGAGAGCTAGCACACTGTAACCATCCAGCCTTCCACATACTGCAGTTGGAAAAGCACTAACTTAGAATAATATTTCACAGTGTGAGTTATATGTTTGCACTGGTTCTCTGTGTGTGACAGATGGAACATTGCCTTTTGCGAGCAGTTTGATTAGCTTCTTCAGTGTATTACTTGATTGCATAAATCTCACTGAAACAAAAGAAATTATAGTACCACTGAATTTGTCTGAACAGAAGAATACTACTTAGTAACAATGTGCAAAAAAAGATTTCCTCCAAGGCCATTCTCTGGAAAAGCATCAGAGACTAACAAGAGCAAGATAAATCAAAGAAAGAATTTGTCATAGCTCTCTTCCTTTTGAATAAAAGATTTTGGCTCCACATGTCACGGTCACGCTGATATGATAAGAATCATAGAATCACAGAATCTTTTAGGTTGGAAAAGACCTTTAAGATCGCCGAGTCCAACCATAAACCTAACACTGCCAAGTCCACCACTAAACCATGTGGTTCCATCTCTGTAGACAATCTTCATACTCCTAAAGGAAGCCGAACACCTCTCTGATCCATGGCAAAAGTGATTCAAATAGACCTGCCCTTCCAGGGCTCTGGCCAACCACCATATGGCCCTGGTAACTGACTCCCCATCTGTAGAATGCAAGATACATGGTTTCACCTTCAAAATACATTTGTGTTCAGTAGATTTATTAGAGCTCCATTTCCTCCAGATTTTAACCTTTCCATCCCCCAATGTGTTCAGGCCCATTACTGGACCCATAGTGTTCTTGCAAAGAAGATCTACTGCTAAAATGGGACAAGTTTGGATTTTAGTAAATAGTCCAGTAAAGAGGGTAAAGAATCAGGTATTATCAACCTTATGGCAAAGCTTAACACCTGGTACTTAATGTAGTGCATTCCTGCCATGACTCCAGCAATTTGACAGGGATCCAGCTCTCATCTCCCAGAAGTGTCGCTAAGGCTGTTAAATCCACCTGAACGGATTTAAAGCCCTGTATACTCAACAAAATCTATACAGTTAGGGGTCATATGAGATGTATGCAGGTTTTTCAGTCATCTTATATTTGGCACATCTTCCATTTGCCTAAACAAAAGGAGAAGGCTTCCCGGGAGACAGCTAACCCCATCCCAGTAGATGGCAATTCATTGTGGAAAGGAATGCAGTTCCAAAATAAAATTATTTTCTTTTGCAGCCTCTGTCACCTCTCCCCTCTCACCCCTAACCCAGAATTTCGGAGGCAGACTAGAGAGTACCCAGTCTTGAAAGAAACAAAGGCTTTCTTCCAAGAGCTTCTGCAAAAGAATCTTATTTAAATCAACAACCAAAAAGGATTTCTGGATTAAGCAGATGACATTAATTAAATTCTTGCCAGTTTATTTTTCATCTGACATTGTGCATATGATCCTCTTAATGCTTAGAGAAAACATTCCTCTCATCAAAGAGTCTTATCCATCTGGCAACTCGTCTCTATCATGTTATCAGTCCTGTTTAAACGAACATGTTCTGCTATCTACATTAGAGCCATTTCCTTGCACGGGCACCAACAGCCATGGGCACCGAGAGAGCTAATTTGCACTCCCTCTGCTGGCTATCTGATTAGAGGTGTGGCTACAAATCATGAAATAATCAGGGCAAAAATTTGACTATTACCTGCAAGTCCAACGCACCGCTACAACACACACGTGTTCACACAGAGGGAACTGCCACGATGCTTGCAAAGTCAAGGACAGGGCCAGAACTGCAAATACATACAGCAAAATATCTATTTGTCTATTCTTGTAGAAAAATGTCCAGAAAGCTATACAGAATTAGGATACATTAAAACGGCAGGAAAGCGGAAGTCTAACCTGAATCATCTGATGGTGAGAAGCAAAGCCATCCTAGACTGAAAGAGAGAAACAAACCCCTTGAGGGTCCTGGCAAGAGCAGAAGACCAGACTAGGTGGTCTGAATGGTCTCCTCAAGACACCTCCACTGATTCTAGAAGGGAAATTGCTAAGTTAGGCATATAAATGAGGCACCTACAACTCAGTATATGGTGTGCTCTCAAGTCCAGTACTGAATGGTAGGTCTTATACTAATGCTGTTTATTTTATTTTTTAATTTGCTCAGTTTGATCTCTTTCCTTTCTGATTTTAAATCAGGATATAAAGCACGACTGCAATATTTTGAATTTTCTGTGCTTGTGCATGATGACACTGGTGGAACCTGTCATTCCTGAGTCTATATTTCTTTTTCCATCACATGCCAAGTTGCAATCTCTACCACTCTGCAAGGCCCAGTCCTTTTAAGGGCAGGCATACTGTCTGCAAGGCAATCTATTGTGTACCCTGACTCCTATGGCTTGTGAAATTACCCATGTTTATGACACTCATAACAGCAGCAGATGAAGCCGAAGTCAGATGTGGAATGTAAGGGTGCCAGATGTCCCAATTTTCATGTGACATTCCCACATTTAAATTAAACTCCCACATCTTGTTGACAAGAACCATTGTCCCAAGACCTGCACACGCAGCACCCTCCTCCCCTCGTTTGCAGGGTGGGAGCACTGCATGTGGCGCTTCACCCCCCACCCTGGGAGTGTCTCAGATTCCTGCAGCTGCAGCACCTGCAGCCAGATGCAGGGAATAATGGAGGGTGGATGTGGGGAAGAGGGTGCAGGGGGCAATGCAGAAGAAAGCAGATAAGAGAAAATCAGGCAGTGAAGGAAGGAAGAGAAACAGTTTAGGAGGAACAGCAAGAAAAAGAGAAAGGAAGGAAATAGGCGACGAAAAGGAGAGGAGAAAGAGAAATATTTCTAACAGCAAAAGAGGAACTTAAATAATTTAACAAAGGTGAGAGGATAAGAGGAAAAGAATGAGGAGAAGATAAAAAGCGGTGAAGGGACATACAAGCACAGTGGAAAAGAGGGGAAAGGAGGTGGAAAGAGATAAAGAGAGAAAAATCAAGCAACAACAAAATGTCAAACAGAAAGACAAAGAAGGGAAAATGAGGGAGAAACCTAATCATATCAAAAGCAGTAGCTCTCCTGCACGCAGG
>Ga0181612_161136_pt1 | contig 11188 bp, 8 predicted proteins | sample HoacroProtozoa21_FD_119630 | JGI IMG/M metagenome (GOLD analysis project Ga0181612, IMG submission 119630) | Hoatzin crop microbial communities from Cojedes, Venezuel. Combined Assembly of Gp0051906, Gp0051904, Gp0051908 | reverse complement strand
TTCGTTGTGATGATAGCAGCGACTATCAGATCTTCAGTAACCCGGAGGATTTCTTCTGGATAAACAACGTGCATCTGGTATGACTACTCTGAAAATGTAACAAGGCAGATGGAATTGCCTATGTTATTTCGGTGTCTCTCTCTGAATTTTTCTAATTCAGATGCTGCATTTTCTTCATTGATTTTTGCTGTATCATGTCAAAGTAATTAATTTTTTATATGTCTTCAATTTAGTATTGCGATATTAAAAATGTCTAAGTATATCCTGTGAACACAGTAGAAATAAGAGAGATTAGAAACTGGAGAGATCACAGAATTTCTAGACTTTCAGTAAGGGAAGTTGGAGTATAGTTAAATTTTCTGTGAGATGGGCAGGAACCAGGCTTCAGTTCCATTATTGTTCCATTGGTCCACAACGTGACTGTTAAATAAACAAAAACTTGGTGGAGTTCAGTTAGTGAAAGCATGTTCTTTCCATATCAGCCTTGATCAAAAGCAATAGAAGATATTAGAAATGAGTGGCAGTTGCATCAACTATCTCTTGGTTGCATAAAACAGTGCCATAAAATAGTGCTTTAATATTATTCAGGCTGATAGCTCACATCCTAGTGAAGGGGAAAGCCATCACTGAACAGCAGAAGAGACCTTTCTTTCAAACATTTGATTTCTGCAGGTTTTAAGCACTTACTGCTCTCTGTTGCAAAACTTGTGTAAATCTAATGTATTCAGTTTTTGTTGTTTTTTTAATTTGCCTTCCAAACCAGCATCATTTCTCTTAATATGCTGACTTCTGGAGCTCAAGCTTAGCAATAGGAGTAGCCTGTCTTCGAGCTCCTTTTCCTTTAGGATGCTTGACTAAATAAAAGGAAAATTAGTTATAGTATGTATGTGTTAGGACTGGAATAAAATCTTCATAAATATTGATCAGGTGGGGAAAAAAGAATACATGGATACATTCTTTTTAAACTCAAATGATATGACATAATAAACCAGGTGACGGAGGACGAAAGTTGAGTATGGGGGAGTTTTTTCACCTTGTGTAAAATACATATGAACTTTGAGTGCGGTACAGCACACTGAATCACTAAAATAGATGGAATCGTGTACAGACAAGGGTCTTCCTAGAGAGGCAGACGATTGCTTTCGTAAGAGACTGGAACTTTAAATCTTGGTGGTGGGTGGTCTGGTGCCATTCCTTGTGTTTACGGTAGCTGAATCTTAAGTGAAGATGTTTCATTCTTTGATGGAATCAAAATGAGCCAGACTATACATACTGCATAACGATACCGTCACAACTGTTGCTCACGTAATTGGGGAGACAATGTTGTTGATAGATAAGGTGTCAAATGCAAATCTACATAGTTCTCCTCACTCTCCTAGCCCACAACATGTTTTTGTGGGAGGAGTTCATAAGATAATGCAAAAGACTTCTGCCTCTTTGTCTTTCCTATCTGTAACATGGGGTAATACTCACTTTACAAAGCATTTTGGGTCCTCTAAGTGACAGAGCTGAGTGATGTTAACAGAAAATCCTGGTCTCTTAACGTACACTGAAGAGGTGCATGTATAAACAAATTGAAGATGCTAATTAGCATATCTTACTAGGTGTATTCAAAGTAAATCTCTAATTTATTTCATAGATTTCATGATTTTGGGTGGGGGAGTAGTGTAAAGGTCTCCTGCATCCTGCTTCTGTGAACTGCAGTAGTGGCTATGATTGCAGCTTCTGTAATAGGCCTTTTCACTAGGTGTATGTCAAATACTTGAAGTGGAGAAAAGTTAATTTTCTCACTTTTTTTTTTTTTTTTTCTCTTCAGTAACCTTGTTTGAGTGGGCGAGTTGAAGCTAGGGAATGGTTAGAGGGTGACAGACTCTATTTCTTAGCCTTGCAAGTACTGTGCACGCCAGAATTAACATTGGTAGTTACTTTGCTTTCCTTACCTAGTAGTCGGTCAGACTTGCATCTGCTCCTGGGGTCCTGGGAAACTGGTCTAGACTTACACCGACTTCCCTGAACAGAGGACAAGGGAAATAGTCCCTTTGTCCTTGCCACAATGCATGCTGAGTTTGGGAAGACAACCCCTGTCCCTGATGAACCTCAATAGATGTCATTAACAACCTCACGCTGCACGGAGGGCTCCGGAGAGTGCTGTAACTGCTGCCCTAGCTGACCGGCTGCGGATGTGCCTTGTGGAGGGAGGTGATATGAAGAGTGTTAGTGTGGTCCTTGGAGGACACCACAGGATGTAATTATGTTTCTTTAAAGCTTGCACGTGTTTTTAGCAAACTTAAAGGATGTGCAGATATCGTGCCCGAATTCTTTTGGGAGTTGGGAATGGCTGGCTTTCTTCTGACAGAAAGTAGCGTGCTGAAATTACTCTATTGCAAGTCAATTCCTCTAATGAACTTTAATGATATCTTTTGTTACCAATCAAAATTAGTAATCTAGAGTGCTTTTTACATTATTACAGTTAATTTCTACTCTTATATCCATTCCTACTAAACTAGAATGTGGATTCCAGCTTACGATTTTTTTTTTACTTCTAAATAATGAAAACAGTCAATCTTGATTTCTGTTTAATGGCTGGCTGAAGACTGTTTGTTTTTGTTTGTAATATATACTGTCTTCTCCTTTGCAGATAGTGTCAAAGGTAACATAAAACAACATTGTGGCTGTTTAATAGCTTAGTTTGATCCTTAACGCTTGAGAGGAAAACATGACCGTGCACTTCAGCAAATTGTTCACAATCAAGTCTTACACTCCAATATCTTAACTGTTGTGTGTCTGCAGTCCAAGCACGTTGTCGGGTGTAATGCTTTGCCACAGATGCTACGCTAATGGAGAACATCGTGCAGTTAAACCCTTCTGAAATCAAGGCCTTCGTGAGGTGGATCGAGGCAGTCTGTCAGATGTTTCAGTGCTGAACGTTGGAAGCCAGCAACTATTCATAACCATTGATGATAACTTAATATCCATGTATTTTTTTTTTTTGGCCACCTGCCCAGATTCTATAATGATGCGTAGTTATCTTTGCAGCCTTTCACATTGTTGACAGTGATTAATAATGTGTTGTGCACACTTCTATTGCATCAAATACCAATTTTTTGGGTAATGGGAAAAGAATATCTAATCAGGGAAGTAATGTAATTCACTTCACACGTTATAATTCGGATGTTGATTTTGGAAAAGCAAAGGTATGAGTAGTAGTATACAGTATGATTTTTATGTAGTTATAGGAGCAGAGTATTAGATTTTTAGGTTCGTTTATATCAGTTTCCCAGTCTATAGAGACTGAAACAAGATCATATGAACATAGAAGCATATTTTTAAAGGATTTTACTGTGAGGAAGAAAATCTTAAATCACCGTGTGCCTCATATACCCTTTTCAATGTTAAGTCATGAAGTAATAAAGATAGTAAATGCTTGTAAAAATGAGATGACTACAGCTCAGAAATCTTGGTTTTTTTGTAGGCAAAACTGCTTGAAATTGCCTGTGTGTGCAGTGATAAGCACCCCATAGTAGATACTTATCTCTCAGGCAATGTGTAAAAATTGTAAAACTGATGACTGGATATGAAAAGGTGGGTATTATTCTCATACTTGGGTACCTTTCAAGTAATTACACTTCCTTCAGTTGCTTTTTTTTTTATTGATGGCATTTAACCTGAAGCTTAACTTTTTTTTTTTGTTCTGATAGTACTGAAGTAGATTACACCTCAGTGTATCTACTCAAGAGAAACTGAACTGTAAGTTAGGTCACTTATGCTGATTTTGCACCCTCGTTTTTTTGCTGAAAGTAACTTAACAGTAGCTGTTCTATTGTTTGTGTAATTGTCTGTTTAAGTTCTCCACCTTTTGGGATCCAAGGGTTTTTCGTGTTGTTGCAGATGCACTATTTACTAATGCAGAGCCTGTAGTTGTTTAATGATTTAGATAATATCTGTGTATATATTAATTTCTATTCATGTGGCTAAGGCCTGACATATTTAACTGGTATTCATTCTGGCTTGTGTCATGGTTACTTCATTAACGATGTTGAATTATGCTATAAATGTTTGCAGGAGCCTGGTCTTTGTAGTCATCCTCTGTGGGGAATTTGCATTGAAATTAATGACTGTAGAAAAGCTGCTTGAGTGGGCATCATCTGGTCTTTCCGGCAGGCAAGCTAAAGTGGTAGAATATATATGTTTTTAACTGCTAATGTACTGTTAGGGCAATCAAAGGAACAATTCCTTCAGTGATGTAAGTGGTTAGGTGGGAGGGGGAGGTCTGGTCACTCGGGAACAGCGGAGATTTTCATCTGGAAAAGCTCTGGATAAAAGCAGAGGCCGGCAGAGAAAATGCAGGAATATTTCAGTAGAACTAAATAAGGTGGCATGATGACGATGGGAGGGATGCAAATTCAATGGAACAGGATTGTGGCTGCATAAAAGCCTTTCATTTGCGGCTTCCTCTGAAGTGTTTTGAGCCTATTACAAATATTGGACTAAAGATGACATGTTCTAAAAGTTTGCTCCAGAGTGGCTGTGTGCTGGGATATATGCTCACATATCGCTGCAGGAACAGAGGACGTTATTTTGGCAAATTTAGTTTAAACAAAATTCACAACCCAGTGAAAATCTTTTTACAAAGAAGTGCAAACAAGAAAGAATGATATAAATTTTCTCCCCATTCTCACTGCAGCCTTGGAAAGGAAAGATTGTTGAATAACAGATCTTGTGCCACAAGTTGTGCAACCTTACACCGTCAACAAAAGGCAGTGGTTTTGCTGGGATCTTTCTGTCCATAAAGATGCAGTAACCTTGCTTTTATAACAGTAATTGTCTCAGTGCCTTCCTTCTCCATTGCAGGTCTGAAAATGGAGAAGCAAGAAGCTTGTCACTGAACGGCTTTGTGATGGCTTACTGTGTTTCTGAGTGTGCTCTTCCCGGTTTTTGGATGAGGTAGATGGGCTGTGTTTGTACTGCGCTGCCTCAGTGGTCCATCCAAGACTGCGCAGCGAAGCACAGTAACTAGTGAAAGAAGTGGAAAAAAGCTGAGGAATTGTTGTTTTAATTGGTTTTCAGTGGAGGGAAGGAGTTTGTAGTCTTTTTCACAGTCTGATTTGCAACTGGAGACTGCCAGAGGTGATATTCAGGCCTGGGTTATTTTCCTGGGTACTTGGGATTCATACGTCCGACTTAGACTCGTCCTGTTCTGCCAGGAGTTTCACTGTGTGATCAATAGAAGAATTTTCTGTTTAACAAAAATAAGGTCTTGTGATTATGCTAATGCACTCTAAAGAAAGATGGATTTTCTCATTTGAGACCTTGCATAAGGGGCTTTATTTTGCTCTTTGTTCCTTTTAAACTTGTGCTTGAAGTATCCTTGTCATTTTAGACCAGGGTAAGACCCTAAAATGTACGCAGAGAATACTGAGGAAGGTGATGCACAGTGGTCTGTGCACATGCTTGCTAAGACCAGCTAGTGTGCAAACAGGAAAAATACTTCCTATAAAACACTAGGGTTTTCCAGTCTTGCATTTCCAAAGATGTAGTTTTCCCAGCAGTACGGTCATTTGCAGTGAAGAGCTTGGAGGTAAGGAGTGAAACGCAGAATAACATGAGAAGTCCTATGAATATCAGCCACGAAACAGTGCATGTCTTTCCCATCAGAAATACTCAGATTTTCATTAAATTGCTTGGAGGTGAGTACTGTGGTGCACGGGAACAAGTCTGAAAGTAGTTTGGAAACCAGAGTTGGCCTATTCCACGTTATTAGCAGATTGTGCAATGGTCATGTTGCTTTGGATGTGATACTAGGAAGCTTGCTGCTCTTAGCCTTTTCAAGTTAATAGCTTGGTCTGAAATACTCATACTTAGTTGAAAAGACTCCCTATCAAATAGGGAATTGCTAATTTCTAATATTGATTCTGACAGGTTTTCAAGAGAATAATAATTCTTTGTTTTCTTAGTGAATTCAAGGAATGGGTGTCATGCTGCTGGAAGGTGAGCACTGTGTCTGTTGCCAATTTGAGCATTCCAGTGGTTGAACTGGGGGTGACTTTCCTGATGGAGAAACTTGTGTGCATTGTTGTTCATATTACGTCACCACACAGAGGAATCACTTTTAAAAATATACATGGGTGAGAGAGTAATGGAAAAGCCAGTAGGTGGAGAGAAAGAAGAGTTTTCTACTTGCTTAACCAGTATGATTGGTGGCTGAAATACTTGTCCTGGGCAAGAACAGCCTGTATGACTTGTCCTTGAACATGCATATTGAAAATTAGCCTAAAAGTTTAATCAGTTAATGCATGTTTTGATCACGCATGGTCATCAGGTTCCCCATCAGATTTTTGTGGCTATTCTGTCCTGCTTCAACACGCAGTCCTTGCACCTCTGGTGTTTAGGGATGAGGTCTAATGTAGGTGTAGGGCCAGGGCTTGTGGGCTGCTCGGAGAAAGCCAGAAAAAGTAGTTTCTGGGCCATCTGTTACACTGCTTGATGCAAACGTTGGATATATGGAGATTAGATTAAACCCTTTACCCCTCAGATTCTTCTTTAATTGTACTTTGGTTATATTGGATCCTTATTCTAGTCCTTTGAATGGTGATAATGAATATTTGACTAAGTAGCATTGTGACTACTAGGGTGATGTATATGAAAATACAGGACTACAGCTAGAACCGCTTCATCTGGGATTGTTGCTGCTCAGGTTCACAGTGTAACCACTGGTGCAAGGTTTGAGCCTATAAGTAGTTTGAAATCAGGCTTTTTGAGGTACCTCTGAATTCCATCAGTCAGTTGATAACTGTAATTCCATGGCTAGGTATCGGCGAGGAGGAACCACGTCAGACCTTAAACAGCGCTTCTCTTTCTATGGCTTTCATTTAAGCCTGGCAGATGCTTTGTAAGTGTCAGGGTCCTGTGTTCAAGAGGACAGGCTCATAAGTACATTTAGCCTGGTTTCATAATGGAAGTAAAATTTGTGCATTTGTGGACTGGTGGACAGCGTTCTCTTAATCTTTGCATCAAGTAATTTCAACCGGATTTGGAAGTGTGCACAGATAAAGTATCTTCTAGATAGAAAGAAAGACCAACTGCCTTCCCTGTGCAAAAGGTTTCAGCCAGAGGTGTACCTTTTAAACTCTAGAAAGGTCAACCACAAAATATGAATGAGGGGGAAACTGAATGATTGTAGTTCCTCTGCTCATGAATGCCAATAAAAATAAAGTTTTGGCATGTTGTGAAAACGTTGAGGCTCAAGGTTGAGCTCCTGTGAAGGAGGGGATGGGGTTGGAAGCAGCGCTTCTCACCAGCATCTTGTGCCAATCAAACTCTTCCCTGACCTTCAGTGTGGCCGTGATCTGAACCCACCTTTGTGTGATTTAGTGCCACCTGAAGGAAAGTTCTGCCCTCCATGAGAAACATCTATAAAGCTATTTGGAGTGCTATAATGGGAGCCTGTTTTTTCAGAGGTGACTTAGCGCTTCCAGCTGAAATAAAAATGTCTGGCTCGTTTGGTCAAGTTAGTGTTAGGTGAAGTTCAACGTCTTGAAGATGAATTTACTTAAAATAGGTCTCAACCCATTTAACAGGTTTGTCTTTGAAAGGCTTCTTTTCAAAACTGGATGTTCTAATTGAATTTTTTATTCCCTATCTAAAGCTCAAAGGTGAGGATTGCTTGGGCTTTGGGGGAGAGATCTTTTACCATTAAGGTTGTTCATTTTCTCCATTTTGACTATTTACAGAAGGGGGGGAGGTACTTGGAGAGGCTCTGTGCTTTTATTGGCCTCTCCTATACAGTTCCCCAGCTCTCTTCTGCATCTTCTAATGAAGTGCACGCTGTTCTGGACCTTAGTCTTGGTTTTGGCAGTGAAACTCAGACCTCTTGTCTTCTGAGACATTTATTCTTTTTGGTTAAAATTGAGATGTTGTAAACTTATTAAAGGACGGAAGGGTGATAGCTAGGCTGAGTACATGCTGACAGAAGTCTTCTTTCTGCAAGAAATAGTCTGAAAAATTTTGTTCAGTTGTGCATCCAAGTCAAACTTTTTAGTGCTCATCTGGACTAATGAGATAAGACTGGGAGCTCCAAAATGAACACTGTGTCACTAGGAATGCTGTGTTTTCCTCGACTGGTGTGATAATAATGTTTTCCTGGGGAGAATTTTTTTGAAGAATTTTTTTTTTTGTTTTTTTTTTTTTCTTCCCCAAGGGACTTCCAACAGCAGGAAAACATCTTACTTGTAACCTTCCACTCAAGGAGGGGTTGATTCCAACTGTCTAGTGATGTTCATCTAGGTAGAAGTAGAAGCCTAAAATTTTGGATTTGGAAGTTTAGATAAATGAATAGTGCAGAAAAAAGAAAACTTTGCCAAGAAATGTCAGTAGAACTGAGGCTGCCGCTTTTGGGATGGAACTCCTCATTCCTACCATGAGATTTGGCCCCTTGTCCATCCTGGTTGAAAGTGATTGAAAAGGTTGTTCTGAGACAACTTTGCCGATAAATTCAGGCTTCCTGGGCTCTTTGCCGTGTGTTTGATGCCAGAGATGTCCAGAAGCTGAGATGGGGGCTGTTATGGCCTGAGGCAAAGTGGGATGGGGCTGTCAGAGGGTCTGGCCAAGCAGCCGTTATCTGTGCTTGCTGCTCATCTTACACGGGGTCCTGCAAGGGTCTCTGTCGATAACGCTGACGATGCTTAGCTCCAAGCACCCCGTTTTGTCTGTGTCTGCCCAGGCAGTGGAGTGAAGAGCACGGCCAGGGGTTGCAGCTATTCCTTCTGTCCATGGTTTTAACTCTGTATTCCAAAGTGATTAATGACTTCTGGTGAAACTTCTGTCAGCCTTTCCCTCTTATTACAAAGTAGTGCATTATCCCTGTGTACCATAAACTGTTTGGCCTTGGAAACTGATTTCCCAGATGAAATTAAAATGGTGGCTTTCTAGAAGGAAAAAAAATGCAGAGTTTTCACTTGATTTACATGACTTTATAAGGCGTTTCAAACAATGAAAAGAAGTTTTGAAGCTGTCTGTATCTACATGGATATAGAAGCGTAACAATCTGATCGGGTGGTACATGTGACGTGTCCATCAGGGCTGTCTCATACAAATGCAGAACATGAATATGCTACTTACTGAGATCTTCTGAGTGGCAGTGTGTGGTTTACTGACACAGAACATAACAAGGCACTAATATGGATATACACAGAAATGTATTGTGCGTCCTTAGCATTTCCGTTCCTATCCAGGCGTACCTGGAGTACACCTCCGAGTAGGCTTGGTGCAGCTCCGGGTGGGAGTCTGGATGGAGTTGAGGGATTGTGGGGCAGTGTGGGGAGCGCAGGAACCCTCAGCTGTGTGGCTCCTGAGGATGGATCTGTGGAAAGAGTGAAATAGTGAAGTGTAAAATGGAAGGGAGACATTTATAGCACACTGAACTGATGTGTCTGATGCATGTGTATACACACAAATACGTATTTATTGCACAATTTGGAAGTATCAACTCTGGTATTCTTTTATAAATATTTGTATGTTTCAGCCTTTCATTTTTGTCTGAAGTATGTAATTTGTCATAGCCAATACACTTATCTATTTTTGTAGCCCTTGACAGACCTTGCCAAATGGTTGCTTTCACCAGCTGCTCCAAATACTGGAAGAAATAATGAGCTTTTAAAAAACAAAACAAAAAATGGAAGCCTGTTGCTTCCTCATTCGAGTGTCACTGGAAGATTTGGACAGTCACTCTGTAATTAAGTACTTACTTATTTTAGAAGTTATAGTTGCAGTGAAAATAACACGTTTGCCATTGAAGTTTGCATTTCAGAATCTCTTACCTCTCTCTTTTGAGGGAAAGACAATCATCTCCAGTTGCGTAAACCACAAATAAAATTGAGACAAATATGTCTTAAATAGAAAAATGCCCCTGTTGCCTCTGCTCCCCCCAGAAATTTAAGAAAATCTAGTGTCCTTAATGCTAGTTTTCATAGGTTTCTGCTGTGCAGTCAGTTTCTTGAGGGTTTATGTTTCCAATAATGTTATTTAAGATCCAAGGATTGGCTCTAAAAGCATGTGTGCGACAGAGCCCACCTTTGTGAAGAAACACAGTGATGGTGTGCTGTGACCTTTTCTTGGCTTGTACTTGCAATTTGGAGACTGTGGTGGAGTGTTTTGGTTATGATTTCCCAAAAGTCTGTGGCTTTTGGGAACTTCCTTCTGTACTAAGTTAACCCCTTGCTTTAAATATTAACACCAGCTGTCTTCGTGTTCATCAAGAACATGACTGAGTGTAATTGGAAGCTTAGGGTTAATAATCACTTTTCTAAGCTTGCATTTAAGCTCAGTCATGTTCTCAGTGATGTAGAGTAAATCCAAATTTTAAAAGGTTAAAATAAGTCTTATTATAGTGGTCCTAGACATCTAATCAAATTGTGAATTTTATGTATATAAATGCACTTAGCTCAAGTGACTAAGCTGGAGAAGCGTCTCTCGAGTAGTCTGCCTTGCTGTAGGCAGTTCAAGGTAAAGAATATTATTTCAGTAACTTTTTTCCTATTTTCAAGCGGTTACATCTCTATTCCTGCTAATATTGTGGTGGGGTTTTTTATTATTTTTTTTGTTGAGGTCGTTTGGGGTTTGCTGGGTGATTCTTTTGCCTAGCGTTTTCCTTGCTTGAGCATGAAGGCTGGCTGGATTACTTGCTTTTCTGCTTTCGGGTTAACCTGTGGTCTATTGCACCTAAAACTATCAGCTGTAGAAGCAAACTGATAGTGACATTGCTAGTTTTGCTAACGGGGTGTCTGCGTGCTCTTGCTGTCCAGCGGATGGCTACGAGGATGATGAAGGGACTGGAGCATCTCTCCTACGAGGAGAGGCTGAGGGAGCTGGGCTTGTTCAGCCTGAAGAAGAGAAGGCTGCGAGGGGACCTTAGAAATGCTTATAAATATCTGCAGGGTGGGTGTCAGGAGGATGGGGCCAGACTCTTTTCAGGAGTGCCCAGCGACAGGACAAGGGGCAACGGGCACAAACTGAAGCACAGGAAGTTCCAGCTGAACATGAGGAAGAACTTCTTCCCTCTGAGGGTGACGGAGCCCTGGAACAGGCTGCCCCGGGAGGTTGTGGAGTCTCCTTCTCTGGAGGTATTCAAGACCCGCCTGGACGCGGTGCTGTGCAGCCTGCTCTGGGTGACCCTCCTTCAGCAGGGGGGTTG
>Ga0181612_126272_pt1 | contig 11188 bp, 10 predicted proteins | sample HoacroProtozoa21_FD_119630 | JGI IMG/M metagenome (GOLD analysis project Ga0181612, IMG submission 119630) | Hoatzin crop microbial communities from Cojedes, Venezuel. Combined Assembly of Gp0051906, Gp0051904, Gp0051908 | reverse complement strand
CAGCCCTGGAGGTGTTTAAAAAATGTGTAGATGTGGCACTTCAGGATATGGTTTAGTAGGAATAATGGTGTTGGGTGGATGGTTGGACTCGATGCTCTTAGAGGTCTTTTCCAACCTATGATTCTGTGATTGTATGATTTTTGTTGTTTTTTTGTTTTGTTTTCTCCTATAAATTCTGTTTTTAGGTGACATATCTGCAGGTGATAAATCTAAGAAAGGGGTGAAGCGAAGGAGAATTACAGAAGATAGTGGTGAAACAGCAAAAAGGAGATCTGCTAGAGTCCGGAACACCAAATGTAAAAAAGAGGAGAAGGTTGACTTTCAAGAGCTGTTGGTTAAATTCCTTCCATCCAGGTACAGTACAGCAGTAACTTTCGTTATGAGAGTATGAAGAGCTAAATCTCGGAATGTGCTTCCACTGTTAAAATATGCCCAACATGCCATGTTTAGGTTTCACTTAATAATGAGGATTTTGTTGATGTTATGAGGTTTGCCCCACTTTCCTGCAGATTAAGGAAATTAGATCCAGAGGAGGAGGAGGACCCTTTCAATAACTATGAGGTGCAGTCAGAGATCAAAGAAGAGAATTTCCAGCATGTTGGACCACATCGAATGTCATTTGATTCTACAACATTTATGGAATCTGGTAATCTGTGTTTCTTCCGTATTGTGTGCTTCATTTTCTGTATTTTCCTATCTTTTATCTAGAATATACAAAACTATATGGTATTTTTAGAAGTATAATTTATGGCATAGAAATATCTCAGTTGGTAAGAGGTGTGATTTTTTTTTAAGTCTTGTGGGCTGCTTAATTACTGTGTGCAAGAGCTCTGTTGTGTGGAGTTTCCCATTTAAACAGATTGGAATATAGGAACTTAATTCTGCCTATATGCAGCACAGGAGAACTGCTGCAAGATTATTGCATAAAACACTCTTGAAGCTTACTTACTTCAACTTATGGTCTGCCTCGACCTTAAACACATATGGCCTTGTGTTTATCTGCTTTCTAGAAAAACAGGATGTTCATGAATTCCTGCTGGATAACCTGAATAATGGTGGGATCTTAGAGCTGATGATGAGATACCTAAAAGTCATCAGCCAAAAGTTCCTAGTGAAGTGGCCTCCTGGCTTGTGTGAGGTGGTCCTGAGTATCTATAATAGCTGGAGAAAGCATAGTAGTAGTCTTCCCAATCCCTTACTGAGGGACTCAAGTAATCAGCATATCAAGGTAATGAAACACTTTCCTTATACATCTGTTTCTTTGTCACACTGTTGCTTTCTGTGTGCTGAAAGTACCTAACTGAAATCCAGCAATTAGATGCAGGTTTTGCTTAGCTCTATCCGGGAGCTACTTGTCCTAGCTGTTACATCTTTCATAAACTGTGCTATACTGCAGCTTATGTAACCGTTCCTGAGCTCCTGAATATATCTGGGTGGTACTATATGCAAGTATACCCTGTACATAATGTGCGTGTGTATGTACACAGACAGATATGCATAGAGAGGTAATATAAATATTACAGACTTAAATGTATTTTACTCCTTTACTCTGTTGTTGCTCCTTCTTTTTCTTCCCTCCCTTTGCTTCTAATATGACAGAAAGTTTTGTTTTGTCGTCAGGTTAGTAGAGAGGGTACTGTGTTCACATTGGCTGATTCAGGGTTAGCATTTCTTCTTTAAATAGGGTAAATACAGTTTAGTTATAAAATAACCTGCAATTTACAGTAAAAAAACAGTCAAACAAAACCACAAACATCCCAGCATCACCATTTTATTACCTTCATAAATCAGTAGATTTCACAAATGCAAATAGAAAAAAACATAAGTTAATTCAATTAATGTTAAACGGAGTTGGTGGTGCAAGATGGATTATAAAACCAGTGCTAGTACTTCTTGTCTACTGAGCCTGCCTATGTTGTCTTTTCAATGTTAGCAATATATATTCATTTGTAAAGTTCTTTATTTGCCGTTAGGATGACTGCAGTGTAAAATATTTTTCAGGTTGACAGTGTTTCTACGTTTTTGCAAATGAAAAATGAATTCCGAAAACTATGTTCCATTGACTTAGTTTACAAGACAAACAAAAGTATCACTATATAGCAGATGTTAATTTTTTTATAAATCCTGTGACTTTGGTATATCTGTATATTTTTCATGTATACATACCCTTTTTTAAACAAATGTAAATATATTTGTAAATGTATTCCCTTGGTTCTCACTGCATAACTGTGTGCTTGTAGGTAAAATTTTAAAAGTCAAGATTTTGTAGCTCTATTATTAAAAATCACTGTCCTCATGCTTGTCTGTTCTTTTTCATCCTTGAATTTATTTTAAACTTGATCTGCAAGCGATCCTGAGTGTAATAAATTTGGGTTTTGAAGACTCTAAAGGGCTATTCTAGTAATGTGTATGGATTTTTAAACCTTTTCTGCAAGCACCTGGTTTTTACATCTGGACCTGTAGCCCTTATTCCTATGAAAGTAATCAGAAAATAGTATATTCTTTACTGCACAAAACTACCTGGCAGAGATCCATGGTGTTGTGATTTTTGATATACTCCTGAACTTTGTCCAGCAAGCATCAATAAGCGGATAAGACTACAGTACATACTCAGTCTCATGGAGATAAATACTGAAAAAATTATAGGCTGTAGACTTTTTATTTCTCAAATATCAGTACTACTGTGTTCTGAATATAAGCTTTTAGCATGATTGAGAAATTTAGTACAGTTTTATTTCAGTTAGATACAAAAATAAAGATGTCACTTTTTTCTAACATTAGGCAATGCTGTTCTGGCTACCTTCTTTTATGAGCTGATTTTTTTTTTAATTTTTAGATGCTCCTCCTAAGTTTTGTTTCGTGCCTGTTGATTTGTAGATGCTATTATACACGCTTAGATAGAGGAAGAAGTAGTTATAATTTGGGTATGGAAATCCCAAGAGGACAAGTGGAAGATTTTCTTTGAAGTAAATTGCAAATATAGTGGTGGGTTTTTTAATTCTTCTTTTAATGTATTTCATCCTGTATACTCTTTGTTGATATCTCTGTACTTTTTCTAAAGGATATGATGTTGATGAGCCTTTCTTGCATGGAACTGCAATTAGATCAGTGGTTACTGACAAAAGGGAAGAACTCAACAGGTGAGAACTCGATGTTACTTTCTTCTGACTCTAAAAATACTCTAGAAATGTGAAGAAATGTTTGCAGGAGTTCATTGGATTTTTGAGCTATTTTTTCTTAATGAATATCTTTCAGATCTGTATTTTATTGGTCAATCAATTTTTTGCCTTAAAGTAGAGCAGTACTTTTGAAATACTAGTATGTGGGACTCTTTTCGTGGATGCTAGTAACTTTACAATAAAATGTAGTTAATTCATTTGCAGTTTCTCCACGAAATTGCCCTGCTGCCTCTGTGAATGGAAAGTTTGGTCCTGACTTCCCAGGAACTCATTTCTTGGGAGACCTGTTGCAGCTGTCATTTGCATCCTCACAGCGAGATTTATTTGAGGAATGCTGGATGGAGTTTGTTACTCGGGTGTATTGGCTGAAAGCTCGCTTTCTAGCACTGCAGGTTTGTTTTACTTTTGTTTAAACAAATAAAGCTTTTCCCAAACTAAAATCAATGTTATTCAGAGATGGTACAGCTGATTTGGGAATCTTGGCTCATTTAAGCATGTGGCTAAAATCTGCTCAAAACATATAGTAATTTCGTTTTACTTTTTAATATCATTAACTATCCCTACGGGTAGAGGTGGAAATGAAGTAGGAGGTCTCACATGCTAAGCTAATATTCAGATATACCTAATATGTAAGCCTTTGTTTAAATTAGCTTGTGTTCAACTTAAAAAAATATATAAAATAGATATATATATAAAATATAGAAAATATATAAAATTAGTTATTTGGAGTAGTAATATGCAGCTGCAGAACGGATTTTTTGGAACGTGGAGTAGCAGGCAGTGCAAAATGCAGCTTTTGACTGAAGCAGACTCTAGGTTTAACTACTCTGCTCTGCTTTTTCAAGATAGTATGATTCTTCTGTTGGAGACATTTAATTTAATGTGCAGATTTCAAAGCAGAGGGTTTTAAACCTATCAGTAAGGGAATAATTTGAAAGAAATGTCATTTGATCCCAGACTTTTTTTTCTTTCCCTCCAAGTGTTGCTTCCTCAGGACATCAGAGAGTTTGATGTATCTATTATCCTTAAGTCAATTGTCAAGTAATAATGTGAGTCAGTTTCGTAGGTGTGATCTAACTAGTTCCTTCCATTTTTTAGTTTTTGCATCTAAGGATTCCTTTCTAATAAATTCAGTTAAGGAAAAATAAGAGTTTCTATATGGTTACTGCCATCTTTTCATTAGATATAGAGAGTTACATTTTGCCTGTGCAGCTTGTGCTCCTCTCCTGACCACTCAACTTCAGTATATACTTTAGTTGGATAGAGTAAGTAGAATACATTCACTTTGCAGAATATGTTTCTTGACTCAGTGTTTTTATTTGCTCAAATGGAAGAGTTATTTCTACTGTTTTACTCTTCCACGTTTTTGAACAAAAGGGATTGTAGCAATCCAAATAAATCTTCCAAATTTATGGAAGCTGAATTCTATTTCTCTGATTTGTTTTACCTGTTATTAAAGTCACTGGTAAGATATACTGCCTTTTTTTTTTTAGTTTGAGATTGACAATTGGATTTGTTTTTTATTTGGGAAGATGTGTAGTAATCACACTGGCAGTGCCTGCATTGAGGTTAAACATTTTCTACATGCTTTAGAAACCCTTGCTGCAGACAGAACTCTAGGGTTTGGTTTTTTTTGTTTTCCTCTCTACTGTTTCTGTAGGGAGACATGGAACAGGCACTTGAAAACTATGATATCTGCACTGAAATGCTACAGAGCTCCACTACAATGCAAGCTAAAGCTGGCAATGAATGCAGCATCGTAATACGGTTACCTAATCTACATGTTGATTCTGTTGTTTCTTTAGAAGAGGTAAGAATTAATTTGCAGGTGTATTCTCCCCACTCCATCTCTCTCAGTTTCAAAGGTCATCTATCAGTGAGCTCTTTTGTGATGGAAGTGTTTGTGATGTTAAAGCCATCATCTCCTTTTCAAAAAGACACCTTTTGGATCTGTTGGTCCTGTACAACTTAAGATGGCTTTTATGCAAAATAGAAATACTAGAGCAACTGCATGTAGAACAATAGATTATTAGACTAGTGTTCTATTTTGTGTACTTAAACATAAATTTCACCGTTGCTTAAATGAGCTATTTACTTCGGCAGTCTTGTTTTCCACCTAACGATTTGCATGTACTTTTAAACAAAGGGATGTCCATCTTCTGTCTATTACTGGTTTGGGGGATGAACTCCAACACAGAAGATGCCATCTTCACTTTGAAGTCCATCTGATGGATGTATTCTTGCAGTGTAGAAATGTGTGATTTGGGGATTTGAGGCAAAAAAGTTTAAAATCATTATAGCACTAAAGTCATATACTACATAATAATTAAAAATCCTTGTTCCTGGTTGATATTCCTGGATGTAGCTGTAGAGTTCACATAGCTTTACAGCTAAACTGCTAGCAGAAATGTCAGTAGTCAAATGTATGTGAAGACAAAATGAAAGTTGGGTTGTGCCATCTGTGATGTTTGCAGATTGAAAAGAACCTAAAATCTCTGGAGAGATGCCAGTCTTTGGAAGAGATCCAGCGACTGTATGAGGCAGGGGATTATAATGCAGTCGTGCATCTGCTTCGTCCAACATTATGCTTTAATGGCTATGGCAGAGCGAAACATCTGGAATTTGTAACATCCATACCAGAGAGACCAGCACAGCTGCTTCTCTTGCAGGTTTGTTTTTTTTTCTTAGATCTTTTTTTAGTGAAAAATTAAGACTTATTCCTGAAAACAGGATGAAAGGCTTTCTAGAATGGGTGTTAATGGTTAACCAGTCTTATTTACAAAGTAAAACGTGGACAAATCTGTAAATTGTCTGAACAGCATTGCTTTATCGACATTGTTAGCAATATGCCAGCTTTTGCTAACTGAGGATGTGGCTAAAGATATAAGATGTCTGAGGCCTACATGAAATGGCCAGAAAAATTATATATTCAAATAAACTTGAGTCATTTGCAGAGACATCTCATGGATGGATTCATGCTATCTGCATCTGCTGTGAGTACTTCCTACTTCTGCTGATGTTGACTATATGGCGATTTACAACCGTTCTGAAACTTAATAGTTATCTATCATATGAATGTTTTTTATGATGTAGTGTATCTGTCCTGCATGAATGACAAACTGTTGATAGATACATCCAGGATAATTGCTATAGATTTAGTCCATTTGACACTATGTAAATAAGTGTACAAATGAGCTGAGCTGTAGGAACAATTTGAGCCTGTCAGGTTCTCCAGGGAAGAAAAAGTTTTCATAAAAAAAGACTGATGCTTTTTGAACTGGCGTGAACCAAATCCTACAGCCTCCATGCCATCTTGTGACCCAGACTTGGCAAAGTAGAAAGAAGCAGGAGGATGTTGCTATAATGCTAGCCTTATAGTTGCTATTTTGTTATTTATGAAGCAATAAAATGGTAGCACAAGACCATAAAGATCCAAACTCTGCTCCTCTAGGGCGTCTATTCAACTGCATATCATGAGAATTTTAGACCTACAGCCATCCTTTTCCTGAATATATTTTTTCCTTGCATCTCTTATTAAAGCATAAAGATTGTGATGATTTTTTTTGAAATGTAGATCCTACTTATTTATTTCTCACCCAGGGTCCGTGCACCTCCTATTGTCTTTTTTTAATGTGGTATTGAAGGTGTTCTTTTATGGTTTCATTGAAGTAACCACAGTAACTGTATATAGTGTATTACGTTCTCCTGCTGTGCATTTAAGGTTTAATATAAACCCTTTGTCCTTATAATAGATTTTTCTCATATTTACGTTCCCTAGGACTCCCTGCTCAAACTGAAAGATTACAAGCAATGCTTTGAATGCTCAGAAGTTGCCTTGAATGAAGCAATTCAGCAAATGATTAATATGACAGCAGCCTCTGCTAAAGAAGAGTGGGTTGCTACGGTAACACAGCTGCTCGCAGGAGTAGATACTTCATTATCATCAGTCAACAGCATCCTGAAAGACTCTTCTGTAACACCAAGCCTTGTTCGATTAACAAACAACCTGATTCAGGTAACCTGTTCACTTGCATTAGGAAAGAGCAATTGTCTGCTCCAGACCTTCAGACATGATACAGCTTCTGTGTCTGAATTGCCACCCACTCACAGTGACATTTGGGTTACATTTTTGTTGGGGGAAGGTCAGGGGAGGATGAGCATTACCTTCATAGTCTTCATTTTCACTGCGTTATGTAGGAGATACACTGGGCACATGTGTGCTAGGATCGGTAACAGCAGGTACCTTCAGACACAAAGCTGTCTAAAATTATCAAAGAATGGTAGTAAAATAACCACAGGAACAACACTGTTTTCTTACGCTATTTGAAATGGTGATAATGCGAAGACTGATGGAGCTGGCTGAGCGCAGTTTGTAAGTTATGGCACTGATCTTGGCTGTATGTGCTTTGGGCTAGAAGACAAGATCCTGTAAGCCTTACAAACCTGGTAGCGTTGCTTGCAGGTGCTGGCCAAGTTAAAGGTTTTTCCAGTAAAAAGATGGTAATGATGAGAAGAGGGCAGGAAAAAAAGTGATGTGCGGACTGTTTCTAGCATTCAAAATACCGCCTAACTTTAGCCTTTGAAAGAAGGTACTTTCAAACCTTAAAACTACTGAATGAATATTTTTCAGTCCAGGTAACAAACACAGACTCTCAGTTCTGTTAAAAAGCTAGTCTAGTTAATGTCAAAATTCAGTGTGCTTGCAACTCTCAAATCGCTGTTTACTTCAGTAAAAGTCAAGGACCTTCACTACTCAAAATCATGCTCTCATTGGGTAAAGTTGTATGTGTGTCACTATGTTATGGAATGTAATGGAATTCTGGAGAACAGAATATTCATTGTAGTATCTTAAATGGTTTCTGTAGTAATAATAGAAATTATTCTTTTTCTACATAAATACCAACAGAAAAATTCTTGTATGTGTGAAAGAATATGTGAAAAGTGTAGGACTTCAGAAATTTCTGGTACTGTGGCAATAAAATGGGCAAATTGTCTATGGGAAATGCTAGGACAACAGTTCTGTGACACAGCATTGTGTTGTGCAGAATTTATTAAGTTACATCATTTATATAGCATCTGCTAATGATTCTGGTTGGTCTTTAACAGTTGTAAGACCTAGTAAAGAATTCAAGAATTCTTTTAACAAAGTTCCTTGTCCTTGCTGGGTTGTAGATAAATTTCTTGTGCAGTAATGAGGCCGACTAACACTAAGAATTTATGCTGCGCATCTTCTTGTTTGTACGTGGTATTAACAGAGAGATAACTAGCTGGAAAATGACAATGCAAGAGGAATGCCAGGGTGGGGAAAATGATCTTCTACCCTTCCTAATACCAGTTGATCTTACTTTAGGACTTCTACTGCCACTCATTGTGCGAAGCAGAGACTCAACTTTAGATTATTTTCTGAGAATATAATGCATTACCAACTCTGGGTTTTTTGGAAAGGATTCATACCTGATGTTTATTTCCTATCACTTTGTCCATATAATGTCTGTTTCTCTATTAGATAATAGACTGCAGCATGGCGGTCCAGGAAGAACCAAAAGAACCATATGTCTCCTCAGTGCTTCCATGGATTATCCTGCACAGGATCATACAGCATGAGGAAGATGCTTTTCGATCCCTTTGCTGCAACCAGGAGCAGCAGCAGAACCAGAGGGAAGAAGGTTGGCTAATTATTCACATTTACATATTGGAGCTGAGCTCCTTACCATCTAGCTCTGGAATATAAATAAGAAGATACTTGTTTGTTGTCTTGTCTTGCTGGCTGAAGGGGTTAGAGGGGTATGCAAACATCACTTTCTTATCACAGAGGAAACTTCTGTTTGCCAGATGAAGCATTGGCTAGTTGGATTTAACTCAGGTCTGTGCTACTTAATTTTTTGCCAACTTCTTTCTTCCAGGGAGTCCTGATACCCCCATGTTGCCTTCTTCACTCATGCTGCTGAACACAGCTCATGAGTATTTGGGAAGAAGATCTTGGTGCTGCAATTCAGATGGTGCTCTTCTCAAGTTCTATGTAAGTGTTAGCGTCATAGAGTAATTTAGGTTGGAAGGGACCTCTGAAAGTCATCTGGCCAACTCCCATCTCAAAGCAGGGAACAACTTCGAAGTTATATTAGATAGTTTATTGCCGTGCCTTCCTGTTAAAAATACACTTTTAAATCCACTTTCCTCCTTCTCCCAGACAAATGTGTGAATGTTTTAGTCAGTTTAACCTGAATAGCAAAGACTTGTTATTCCAGACCCTTGTCCATTGGTATGCTTTCTAAACAGGACTTTTTGTCAGACAATAGATGCCTTTGGATAACCAGCTGTCTACTATAAAAACATCTTAAATGAGAATTAGTAAATGATCTACCTTACCCTGAAAGAGGAAGCACTGGAGAAGTGTTAAGTGGCTATTCTGAGTACTTAGGAGAAATGTGTGCCTGTATCAGCCGCTGACCATGATAAAACTTCAGCTGAATGACTTGAGTTTTGTGGTGCTTAGCTTCTGAGGATGCTTCTTCTACTCTTTAAAAATAAGCAGAGGTAATGTTTGAAGCTAATGAAAATTTCTGGTGCTTATCAGCATTCATCCAGGTGACTGGTAATATGGTAATTTGCCTTTGTTATATATTCTTTCCTATGGTAAAGTCAGAGGTTGTTTGGGTTTTATTTTTGGTGATGAACATATAAACCTGCTTGCAGTCTGTGGCCTTTGGAAAGGGAATACCTGAAAACTGAATCTATACCCACTTCTGTCTTCTCCTTCTGTGTCTGGTAGCTCAGCCACAGCCCTGCCCTGCTTGCAGCAAAGGTTTACTCTGATTTAAATTCAAGCTTTTATTAGATATTCAAATAACATTTTTACCCTGTAAGAACTCTTAATTTTCAGCTGTCCTCTGAGAGTTAAGAGTAACAGTTCTAAATTCTCAACTGTTGAAGATGAACAGTCACCCCAAGTGTGCTAGCTAGAGAGAGAGAAAGGGAGCATGAACAATGTCAGGAAAAATAACAGACAAAACAGAAAACCTCATCTTTCCTGCTTATCTCTCAAATGTCGTGCCGGAAGTTGAGCTGTCTGTGTGGATGGAGCATGCTTCCTATCTCAATATTCCAGCAGTGACCATGGCTTTTGTCCCCCAGCCAGGAGGTAAGTTAGGCAGGACAGAAATGTCAAACTCTGGGCAAGAGGTGTGTGCCATCTCAGCAGTGCGTGCTGGTGGGTGTGCACTTCACGCTTTCAGACAGGAAAAAAAGGCAAGTGGGCTTAGCAGAGTTTGCTGGAGGAGCTGATAGCCCTGGTTCCCCACAAGCAGTGTGATCCCAGAAAGTAACCAAATCATAGCATGGAGAATGAGCCAGTTAATTCCCCAGAAATGAGTACAAAATACCTTGAGTGGAAAAATGCTGTTAAAGTGATAGCTGGTAATGTTGCATAGCTCTTCGTCCTGAGAGAGATGAGTTTCCTTGTATACCATGCCTTTATTTCCTCAGAGTTCAAGTATTTGATAAGGATTTTGCAGTTAAGCAGGTATAACACTAATAATTGATGATATTAGAAACAGAATTCTACTCAGTTATGCATAGGTGAGACGGACATGACATGACAATGTAAACTTTTGTCTTCTCCCATGTGCTGTTAATCAGCCTCAATTATATTCAGGTCTCCTTTTCTTTTTTCTCCCAGTTCAATAACACAGGGATGAAAGGGATTTAAAATAATGGACTGAAGGTGGAAAGGGAAAGGGAAGTACTTAGTGTCGTATGTAGCCACTGTAGATGTTTTCTGTTGAACAATGCTGAGTTCATCATGAGTTCACTATAAGGTACAGTACCTCCGAAGATAAGCAAAATTTAGATACTGCTAAAGATAACCATCTTGTGCTTTGAAGGATAATCTAATAATTCATATGAAGTTAAAATGCAGAAAATACTTTTTTTGAAAGCTTTTGTAAAGCATTGCATAACTTATTTTGTTCATTGTAGAGTTTTTGATAGGTTTTTATTTTTGTTCCATTGTT
>Ga0181612_161601_pt1 | contig 11190 bp, 8 predicted proteins | sample HoacroProtozoa21_FD_119630 | JGI IMG/M metagenome (GOLD analysis project Ga0181612, IMG submission 119630) | Hoatzin crop microbial communities from Cojedes, Venezuel. Combined Assembly of Gp0051906, Gp0051904, Gp0051908 | reverse complement strand
CTTAGTAGGCATGGTGGTGTTGGGTTGACAGTTGGACTTGAGGATCTTAGAGGTCTTGTCCAACCTATGATTCTATGATTCTTTGACACACAGCCAGGAGTAGGTAGGGGTAGAAAGGACAGTGTGTTCCTACCAGGAGTCACCAGAAGATCTTCATCTGGTCTGGAGATCAAGGATTATCAGATGAAAAGGGGAGCAAGACCCCTCATACACTTTTTTAGCCAGTCTTTGTTGGCGATGAGTTAATAAAAAAAGAACAAAAAAAAATCTGTGTAGTGAAATCCTGAATGTGACCACCTGCAAAGCAGCAGAGGAGTGCTGGAAATGTTGGGAATCACACACTTTCTGAGTGAAATTTGGGCTCGCCCAGTTATTGCAGGGTGGATGAGGACTGTCCGCAGGTATGCCACTGACTTTACTCCATTGTAGAAATAACAGGTATGGACTAGGGATGGCTTTTATGGGAAGCTGACCAGTCAGCAAGGAGAAGGGGGACAGGGAGGAACAGCTGGGGTGGCACTGGCACATCCTGAGATCATGTTGTTCTTCCAGAGTTGCAGGCAGTTACCACCCTCCTACTCCTCCAGGAAGGGGTCGACTGGCAGGAGGAACTAATTTAAGAGCTACCCTGTTGTTGGTATTTCCACGGGCCAAGAAAAGCAGAAATAGTTTAGGTCAACAAAAAATTGTTTCTTTCATAGCGTTGTTGATAGTGTCTAGCTTGTAGCTTGCTCTGCAGTTTATTACGCTGAAGCGTGAAGCCCAGCCAGAGAGGTGATGTGCTGGTGGACAGCCAAAGCCCAGCCCTCAGTAGGAAGTGTGAGCAGGCTGTGGGATGTGAGCTGGGATTTTGCAAAATAACCGGGGGATCCAGAGCCTTGAAAAGTCACTGAAGATGTATAGAGTCTGCTGACCCCTATTTGGGAGTTCCTAAATAAGTGGTGATGCCCAATATCCAAGACTGGATTTTTGTTTTTTTTTTTTAATTTTACATAGTATATGAGCAAGTAAAGCTGCAGTCTGCTCTATCAATCCCATGCTGAGTGTCACATCACCCTTCATTCCTAGTCAGAGCTGATCAGGTAGAGTCTTGTAGAAGTGTTTTTGTAAAAGTCACTCCAAATGTCTCCTTTCCTCACTTACGGATGTGGTGGCTGGAAACCAGCCAGCCTTGCAATGCCTCTTCCAGTACATTGTGTAGCACACAAAACTCACTCGCTGTGCTGAGCCAGAGGGGCCCGTGAGTGGCTGTCGGGGCCCACCGTTGATGCTGCTGCAGCTTCTGTGTGGGCATCTGCTCATGTAGCTGCTTGGCCTGGCAGAACCTGCAAAGCAGCCCCCAGTGAATACTTCAGTATACCCAAGCATAGATTTACTGACAACCAGAGAACTAGCAGATCAGAAGCACAGTTCCGTGCTGGATAACACAAAAGAGGACCGCTAGATGATGCAGGAATATTCAAGACATGCTGGTGTTATGACTGGTTTGTTTGAAAGCTGGTCTGTGACTGTTCAGGGAGAAGAAATGCCCTCCCTAGTAACTGCTGCTGAGCAAAAAGGTTGATGCCTCATTCACTGTATTATACTGTGCCCACGGCATGCAAGAAGCCGGAAGAAAACCACGAAGAGTCAGAGAATGGGGTATTCCCAGTGTGACAATACTTACAGAAAATTAAAGGAGACTTTAAACTACTGGGCTAAAGTTAGGTAAAGTGAATTCCAAATCAAATGTAAGGAAAATGGTGTTCTCTGCGCAGGGAAAAATGAATTTTTATTCTCTGGCTGAATTGCTTCCAGAAAAGTTGCTTTTTTTTGTACAGTTGCTGTGTTCAGGTTGAAAACATGCAAGACAAATCACAGTAATGATTCTCCAAATATTGTATAAGCTGTTTAGTTTACTTCCAAGAAGGCATGTAATGAAAATTAGAGATATTGTTAAAAAAAAAAAGGAAATCTGCATGTGTTACTGCTGACACTCGTTGAAAGAAGAAGGGAGATGAAAAATTATATATAGATTTTGTGAGTTAGAGCAGGAAGTGAAATATAATAAAAATGACACTTGGGGGAATATTTTTATGGAATATGGTAATAAGTGAAAACATCTGTGACATTAACTCAAAGATACGAAATATTCAAAGAATTATTGAAGGATTTAACACAATAGAACCATATGCTTAGATTTAAAATGTAATTGTCTTCAAATATAACACATTTTAATGTTTGAAAAATATATTTATCTGAAAACAGCCAAACTTGATGAGAAACTGTGCATAACACACAAAACCCCCAGGCACTACAAAATGGAAATAAAACATTAACAAAAAATATTTTATACTGTGTCTATGGTAATAAGAGTAGTTTATTTTTAACAAGTACAAAGAAACTCTTGAGAACTTACTTACACTTAATTTGGAAACAGAACCTAGTGGGCAGGATTTTTTTTTATCAGAGGTTACCTGTGTCTTTGGAGTTTATGATCCATGTTGTGACTTGACTAAAACAGCATAAGCTGGATTGACTTAGTTTTTCCTGGATTTTAATAAAAAGAGTGAGCAAACAGATAGACTCTTGAAGAAGAGAAATTAAAGACATGAGACTGCAAAGATCAAATTGAGTTTACAATTAAAATTAATCAATAGGCTAAATTGATTACCAAATCAACACAGCAGGTAATCAACACAAACTATGTGGTTGACTCTAGTGGGGATTGTATTATTTTGCTTTTAGATCTCAGCTTCTTCTGCCCACATACCTAGCCAGAACTCTAGCTGATATATTGCATTTATATACCTGATGAAGGATGTTGGTATGTATTGGACATGTAAACTTTACAGAATTTAAGTATCAGTACAAGTCTTAGGAATTTTTTCGTTTGTCAAGGAAATTTTTCTGATCTTTTCACAGAATCACAGAATGGTAGGGGTTGGAAGGGACCTCTGTGGGTCATCTAGTCCAACCCCTCTGCCGAAGCAGGGTCACCTACAGTAGGCTGTAGAGGACCTTGTCCAGGCGGGTCTTGAATATCTCCAGAGAAGGAGACTCCACAACCTCCCTGGGCAACCTGTTCAGTGCTCTGTCAGTTAAATATTTCTCCTCGACTACTGACACATCTTGCTTTTTCTGGATGGAAGCACTGCATAAAGAGTAAAATCAGAAATGGACTTGCATGCTTTATATGTACCACCATAAATAAAGGTGTTGCTGCAAATTTTACAACTATGCTTAGGATATATGGAAATGAGACTGTTTACTATTTCCTTAGAAATAATGGAAACTGAGTAATTGAGTTCATTGCAGAGTCTCAGAGGTATAGCCATCCCATTTCAGTCTGACTGTATTTGACAGTATTTGATTTTGCCAGATGCCTGAGACTGAGTTACATGTTTACATTGTTTTCTTGATTATTTCCAGTTCAGTGTGTATTTAAAAATGTAAAATGTTACCAGAGTTCATTGCTTCAGTTTGACTACAAATGAGAGCCTTGTTGTTGAATACAGTCCCTCCTCTCCTGTAATAATTTATCTAAAAAGATTATTTTAAATTCCTTAATTTCAGGGGGAGTCAAGTAGAAATAGGTTTACTTGGAGGGGAAAAAAAAAAAAAGGCACTGAGAAAGTTTCAGGGTTTGGTTTGGGGTGTTTTTCTTGTGGTGACTTTTTTTTTCCTTTCTTTTTTCCCCTCTTACCTGATACTGCATCATTTTCTGTGACTTCAGATTACTTTCTGTGGTAAGAACTGCCTTCAGTTTTCCTGTGGATCTCTTTGTGACTGTTGCTATGTAATAGGCCATTAAGAAACGTGTTTAATTTGAGGCTTACCAAGGCAAGCACATTTTAGATGGGCAAATTTGCCAAACAGGTGTATTTTTTCTTTTGGCTGGTTGCTACCGATCCTCAGCTATTGGGCATGAAAACAGGGCAAGCGTCTCGCATTCCTTACTCAGCTGCCCAAGACAATTCTCTTAAAAAGCATATTTGTTCTGATTGTCCTCGTAATTAATTTCCACGAGAAAGCAGTCAAGGAATTAGTTAATTTTAGCCTTTCACCCACCCGAACATTTTACTGTTTAGAAAATTTATAGTACCCTTTAAAAAAGCACACCTGTTGACTGGAGTTAGTAGCTTTTCTTTTGCAAAAAGCAAGTATTTTGACTCTATAAATATTTTTTGCAAGATTTAGGGCGCCAGTCCCTTTGGAGAAGAACTAGTCACTGCATGGATCTTGGTGACGCCGGGTCATGGTGCAAGAGCATCAGTGTAGTTTCAGCTGGAAATAGCTCGGCTTTGTTTCACTTCAAAAAGGAAAAGTGAAGTACATGTGATCTGTATTATATAAATATTTTATCCATCCAGAGTTTCTGGTATAAAGTGCTTCCTGTGTAGTACCAAGAGAAGCATTGACTTTCAGCTGTAGCACAGTGGCCCCTTCGGACTGCAAATTGCTGTTGTGTGTGGTTGCGTGATGCTCCTCATTTGGAAGGAGACCAAAGAAGTTGCAGTCTGTCAGCTTGCATTTGAGGGGGGACTGTTGGCTTGGGGTGACACCAGAGTACCTTCACACACAGCTGGTGAGCCCTCATGCTTCTATTGGACAGGGGTTTAGCAACATTTTATACAATATTGGATGTAGTCTTGTCATCCAACTTTGTGAGCACATGAAAAGGGATGCTGAGGATATTCCCTTATTTCCGTAAGAACTGGCAGGAGCTTTGCTATCCAGTTTGCTCATCAAGCTTCAGTGCTGAAGTAGTAGCTTGGGAAGAGATCGGATTCACCACTAATCTAAAAGATCACCGGAGTACTCCTTTGGAGAGGGACAAAGCTAAGGCAACTGCAAGTTACTGCAGGGGGGAAGTATTTTTGTTAGCGATTGGACGGGGTTCAGTTGCCCTCATTGCAAGGGCAGCTTCTGCAGGCATTAAGGAAATGTGAAGTATTTGCAGCTTGCTATGGAAGTCAGCTGGAAATAGTCCACTTACTGTCTGGAGCTTGGTTTTAGAGTTGAAGGGCACACATGGAAATCACCAGCTGCTCTCTCTCTACACCTCTATTCTCTGCAAGAGATTTTTGCTCCTATTCTGTGTTGACTGGGGGATGTGAAGGAGGAAGGAGGAAAGCTGTGTTTTATTGTTAGAATGCCCAGGACCTTTCATAACTAGGCTTTGGGTTAGATGGTGACCTCTGTTAGCAGAATATAAGTAGTAACAAAAGTATGTGTGCAGAAAATAAGTGCAATAATTAAATCTCTGTATTTTTTTTTCCTCCTCCAAAGATCAAAGAGGCTGGACTCTTGATTAATGTGCAACAGAAGTCATTAACATAGTAAAATGTGGAAAAACAGGTTCTTGCTATTATTACACAGACATTTGCTGTAGGGAACTGTTCTGTTATTTGGCCTATTGCTTTTTCTATTATTCCTGTGTATGTAGCTTATTGGAAAATACCACACTTAGAAATTTAGATGCTACATTTATTCTTCTGCATGCATATCTCTTACTTTTTTTAAGATGAAGAATGCTGCATCTGTGTTACTGTCTTGCTTTCCCAGTCAGTCTATGGACTAGCTTTGCCTTGCTTGCCTGCACTTTCTAAACTCTATGAAGTGCTGTTTGTTTTTCTCCTAGCAACCCACTGGGCTGCTCTATTGTCTCTGGGTCTAAGAAGACGACTTTTTTTTCACTGTAGGTGTGAATGCTTAAGGTTGACTGCTTGTGTTGAAAAATGAGACAAAGTTTCTCACCTACTAATACTCATTTTTGAGAGTGCCTACAAAAGAACAAATTCTAGGTAAGACTTCTCCAACACAGCAAGGTCAGGAGTTTTTCTTAGATTTTCCTTCTATCCAGACTCTTTCTTAATTTGCATAATTTGGTTGAATAATGTAACTCTCCTAAGATTTTCCAAGCCACTTACACTTAACTAATCACTTACACTTATCTTCAGCATAAACCTCATTGATTTTATTTCTCATTGCAAACATCGCTAGTAGCAAATATGATCCTATTGGCTCACAGTCTATTAGAAATAAAATTATATTAAATGTCTTGTGGGGTGTGAAGAGGTTAAGTCAAGGAGAGTTGTCCGAGAAAGTCATCCTGGTGTAAAACATAAATCTAGCTTGTATCTGAACTACATGTCACCCAACAGCCAAAAATAGCAATGATCATTAAAACCCAATTTGCTGCTAAACATTAATAGACATTTATTACATCATAACAGATCTGAAAGACAATTAAACTTAACTTTTTCCTAGATGACTTTCTTGTAAAAATGTGTTATTCATCTGGCTTTTGCCATTAATCTCATTTGCTAGCGATTTTTGTTTCATTTGATAGCGTGCCTGTGTGCATAGAGTTGTGTGTATAGGTGATCTCTTGCTGTTGCTCTAATTCTTTCAAGAGCAATACATTTTAAATGGGAAAAGCAATTAACCTCGCTTATACTGCCTGTTAATTTCCTAATCAGCACAAAAAGTGAAGGAAATTATGTTTTCCTAGTGCAAAACAAGTAATACCTGTTTCTATTTGAGAAAGGAATAGTAAGCAAGAGCAGCTGAAAAAGGCACTGGAGACACATTTTACAGATAGAAAATAGATCACAGCTTTGCTGCTGTTTTCACTGCAATTGCTCAGTCAAGTGGTACTCTTTCCCTTTTTTATTACTGTATATAATCATATGTGCAAGTGGTGGCTGGAGCTGGCGTAGGTCAAAGGCTGAGGAAATCCAGAGTTGTGAAAAGTGCTGCTTCCTACGACAGATGCAATTGGGACCCTGGTATTTTGGTTCACACATTGCTGTCTGTCAGGTCCCTGCTGCTGCAGGCTCTGTGAAACAAGCTGCTGTAGAGGCCAGGCTTTCTGCTTCAGCTCAGCAGTACTCAATTTTCTATAGCTGTTCATGTCTTTAACTTTGCTGTTTAACCTTTATATCCAAAGAGCTGTGGGGCCAGCTGGGCTGTGGAGGAGTGTGCCAAGAGCTGGACATAAGGTGGGCCTTCCCCCTTTTCTGAATTGCAGGGCCCACAAAAAAGAGTTCACCATCATCTTTGCAAGTAAGATTCTTCTCTGGTATATGCCACTTTTGGGGAGCAAATAGCTCTGAAAGCCTGTGCACCATTCTCCTGTTCCTGGCTGATGTATGGCGAGATGGAGCCCACCCGTATGGGCTTTGGGCTGCCTCCTGAGAAGCTGCAGGCAAATGAGAGATGGCTCCCACCTGCATTCCGCTACGCACTCCCCCCACCCCCAGAAGAAAACCCCACCCCCAAAAACAGATCTTGGTGTGATGGCAAATCACACTAAACTCTTCTCTCCCTCTATATCTGTAGCTGCTGGACAATTTTGGGCAATGTAAGGTAAAGAGGCCCTTTCCTACCAGAAAGAGGAAAGAAAGAAAATTAGAGGTGTTATGAAGGAGACAGAGTGGGAAGGGAGAGATAGGGTAGATAAATGAATGTTGAAAATTATGTTAGAGGCTGCATCCAGAGACATTTTAGGAGCATTCCTCCTCTGGTCCCAATATCCCACTTCACTTAAAAATGTGCTTGCTATTTGAACTCTCATGGAATTTTCTGTCATTTCCTTTGACTGATTTTCTCCTTGGAGGCTGTCATTTCCTCCAGTTAAAGCAAGACCCCATGCAGAATCTGTACCATCACAAATACAGCCATGGTAAGACATTTGAGTAAATGGGGCTGGTACATATGAGAGAGGTGATGCCTCAAAATACAAGCTTTGCTAATGGTAGCAGAGGGAAGTTAAAATTATGCTGACCCTGGTGATAAGTTTGTCTCCATTTTCAATGCCCACACCACACATCTTTTGTTTGTCACAGAAGTATTGCCAAAGGCTCTGTGGAATGCCAATATGCATTGTGAGAGTGTTGTCAAAGCTAGGCTTTCAACATCATGGATCATTCACAGAAAAAAATTATGAGATTTGATTAAAAGTCACGCAAATTGCAAATCAAATAAATATGTTGAGTTGTGTTTATTTACCACCAGTCTACTAAGGCTCTGAGCTGCATTTGGGTCCTGTTTTTCAGCTTTTCTCTGTAAGGAGAAACTCACTTGAAAAGAAAGCTGAAATTTTCATTATTGCAAGGAGCTGCCACAGAGTTTTGCAATGAAATCATAACTGTTGGCAATACTGTTAGGAGTGCTTGCCTATGTATTATTTTCCCCTCTACAAAGATGTGCTACAAAGTAAAACGTCTGAGAAAGATAGAGTGTCAGGTAGGTATTACAAATTTTCAAGAAGGATCCTAACACCTCAAAAGTTTGCAGAACACTGTTGTAATAATTACTGCATACGATGATGAAATAGGATTGTTTCAGGTCAGAAGTTCATGGTGCTGTGCAGTTTGTGCAAGTTGCTGAATGGCTTTTCCCAAGGTGTGTAGGGTTTTTCCCTTGATGGTGTTTGGAGTGGTGGAGGGGCTGACTTGCTTCTTGCCAGCTGTGAGCTGCTTTGGCAGGTGGTGCTGCACCTGTGAGAGCACCAAGTTTTTCCTAACCAGCTTTCAGAAAGCCTGCCAATCGAGGGATGGTAATGCAATACAAACATTTGGACATTTTGCTACTACTTCAGATGACACCCTGCACCTTTTGAAATTTTGCTTGTGTCATTGTGTGTTTGCATACATGCAGGGACTTTGTGAATGATGTACCTTCTTCCTCTTTTAAATCTGTAATGAAGTGTATTGCTGGGGATAACCAGCAGGCGCTTAAAGAAAGGCTGAAGCATTCGTAGCAGTGATATTCATGCATGGAATTCGGTGCAATCTTTCTAAGCTTCTGGACCAGGAGTCCAGGACTCCTCCTTTTCTCTCTGTTCCTTCTCTTCGTCCTCCCATGTGAAATCACAAGATGTGTGAGTGGCTTCACTTTTAGTATGGTTGTCATTTTCTGCTGAAATTGCTTTGATGCTGGATTGAATGGGAAAACCAATAAGGAGCTGACAGCTTAAGTTCCCCTTTTGACCTTTGGAAAAACACAAAAGCCATCATTTCACCTTCATTTCACCTATATACATCTGGCCTGTATTTGGGTGTGCCCTTATCAAAGCCTTGATTAATCTGAAATGAATTAACTCAGTTAACACTTGAGAGTTATCTTGCAGCGAATCCTGCAGTACATCTAAAGAGTTCTTTGTCACTTTGAATTACAGCCTAAACAGGTGGCTGATGGGGCTTGGTTTGAGCTGACAGCAGTTTGCTGCAGCCTCAGATGCTCCACTCCAGGGAGCGTGAGTAGCACTGGAGCGATACCTGAGAATCTGGGTGAATGCAAACTTAACAGACATGATTGTTTGCTTTTAAGGTTTTTAAAACTACTTCTCGGAGTGGTATGTAACATACAAAGGAAAAGTGAAGGGCAGAATGGCCTCAGGTTTTTCAAATTGTAGGGATGAAATGTATGTTAATATACAGGAACGTGCAATTAGGGGCAGAGGTGCAAGTGCTTGTTTTAAACCTTGCTTGGAGATGGGGACTTGGAAATACCTTGTAGCTTGTGCATATGGGGTGAGAGGGTTGAGCAGTTTTCCTTCTGAGTTCACAACTCCAGCAGGGACGTGAGAGAGAATGGGAGCAGAGTCTGCGGTACAGAAAGAGGACATAGATGTGAGCAGGGTGAACCACAAGTTGGTGAGTCCACTCACCGGGTCTTGCACCGTGCATCACATCTTGCACACTTAAAACCTGAAATGAAGAGCCAAAAGGCATGGCTGCCACTTGATATTTTGAGAAACAAAGGCCTGTTTTCCTGAACTCTGTGAGAACTCTGACTTTATGAACATTTGCAGTATAGGATGAACCTTTGCTGGGCTAAATGCAGACACAGATAAAAGTTTGCAGACAATTCGATTTATGTGTCTGGGAAACGTGTTCATGATTTCTTAAAAATACTCATGGAAAAATCCGCCCATAAATAACCATGTCTGTGTAGTAGCAACTTCAGTGAGTGGCTGGGAGTCAAAGTGCACAAGGCTCTAGTGAAACGCCAGCAGTGCAGCCTGCTCCTGCCCTGCTCCCCCTGCATTATACCATCAGTAACGTCTGTGTGACATTTTACATGGCAGGCGGTATTGCTGCCACCACAAAGTGACCGTGGAGCCACATCCCGAGTACCAGACAGGGAAAAGGGTTTGAAATAGGGTAAAACTGGAAAGAGGTGGGAGGAGCGAAATTTTTCTTTTTTAGTAATGTTGCGAAAAATAAACCAAAAAATGTCTTTTGCACACAACTCATGACCAAATGTATTGCAGCAATTCTTTTGTTTAGCCATTCATACTGGGAGTGGCAATACAGGTCATTCTTTTACTTAAAAGACATTTTCTAACATTAAATTGCAGTTAATTTACTTTTGCTAAGACTGTTTTTTTTTTACTGGGGTTATTTCTGTTCTCTGTCTTCATAGTGAAGTTCTGAAAATGTTGTCTGGAATAAATTGTCTCCAGTAGCAGATGCTGAGAATGGGGAATTACATCCGTGATTCTAGCTTGGCCCATCACCTTCAAGGAGTTTAATTACTTCCAAACTTTTTCCCCTTGTAAATAGTGGATTTAATCAATGTTTGTTTGAAACATCATTCTTATTTTCTACTTAGTAAGCAACTTCTGCCAAAGGAGGAGAGAAGTGCAGGAATCTTTCCTATTAAGAAATATAAAGCAATCCTTGCATCACTGATTTGTTTAAGTGTGTTTTACTATTCACATTTTCAGGAGCGGGGGGAAAATTTCTGCAAGTAAAACTGGATAACAAAATCAGGGCATTTCTATCTGGCTTTTGCTAATGAGCCCCCTTGTAAAACACTCTTGCCCCTCCTGTGGCCATACATCAACTGTCCAGAAAAGGCTAGATACCTGAGGAAGGCAGGCAGCTTTTGGTATGTGGGAAGGGTAGTGTCCAGCTTTGTGCAGGTGCAAATGTTCATGTCTGGAGGAAGGAAATAATTAAGTGTATTTCTGACAGGTTTGGCTTGTGCTGCTCAAAATTCTACTTTGAATTCAGCCTATCTGTTCACTCACCAGATGAACTGGTTTCCTTTTCTTTTTCACCCTCCCTGTAGACCATCGACAGATGAGCTCAGAAAATGTTCCATGTGCTGCTTGACATCAACTGCTGAAGAACAGACTTGGGTAGATGTTGAGTTTGTCAGTGTATCTGTAATGCTCTTTTATGAATGACGCCT
>Ga0181612_130934_pt1 | contig 11190 bp, 9 predicted proteins | sample HoacroProtozoa21_FD_119630 | JGI IMG/M metagenome (GOLD analysis project Ga0181612, IMG submission 119630) | Hoatzin crop microbial communities from Cojedes, Venezuel. Combined Assembly of Gp0051906, Gp0051904, Gp0051908 | reverse complement strand
GGAGACATTTGACTGCACTGGCAAGGCAGATTGCAATAGATTGCACCATTTGCATCCTGAATAGATTTTCAGCAGAACTACTCACTCCTGCAGAATTAAATATCTCAAACATCTGTATAATAAAGATCTTAAAATTAAGAATTTAAAAATGTACATGATTCATATAAATGTTTAGATTTTTCATGGAAGCAGAGTTCACACTGAACAGTTCGGCTATTGTGTGCATACTCGTTTTGTCTGAAGAGAATTTTTCAGAAGTATGTAAAATAAATTCTTTGATTTTCAAATTACATTTTTTTTTAATTACAGAGCAGTTGGAAATGCATGTATTTTAAAATTATGAGTTGGAAGTGATGTCCTAGAGACAATGAAAAGTTTCAAAAATTAGTTGCATCATCAGTTCCCAAAACAACCGAAGCAGAAATTGCAAATGAATAAAGTTCTTCCAAGGACTAAGCTGTCTTTTCAGGTAGTTAACGTAAGAAAGGGAAACTTTACATAGGAAAAGGTTATTATCCCACATCTCTGTGGAAAAAAATGGACTTGACATGGTGTTGATGGGCTCATTGTGCCTTTATGTGTGGGCACATGTGGACCTTGTGGTATGCATTTGAATATGTTCGTGTCATAAATGACAGCAATAATATTTTCGTATATATTCCTGTATTATAAGACTAGAAAAGCATTTGGAAATGGCAGCTAATTGGAGGTTGTACTTTTTATTTTTTAGAGTATTGCTCTCGTGATTCTTTTTTTAAGTACATAAAGTCGGAGTACAACAAACACAAAACTTTGAGCATGTGAATAGTCTCACATAAAGCGATGGTCCCAGAGCTTCCGAGCACGCATAGACTTTGCTTACACAAACAGCTCCATGAAAACAGTGAGCTTAGAGCGGCTCACATGCATAAAAATTTTACTAGATTGGGGTGGAATTGAGTAAGTACGTTTAAGGGCCAGTTTAACTCAGGGATAGGGAATAAAAAGAAGCTATGTCATGAAAGCTTAGAGTAGTGCTTTATAAGGTCAGATCTTCCTCAGTATTTTGCATGACTGCCCTGTTTATGTTTTTACTGCTACATAAGACAGGACCAGTGAGTGTCCCTCAGTGCTGGACCACTGACTCTACAGACTGGTTAAGCGTTAACCTATCTGGGGCCCGTGAACACTCTCGTGAGCAATGCTGGGTGCAGTTCAGGGTACGGGCTTGACCAGAAGCCATACTAGGTGAGCGGGATGGACGAGACTGCACCAAAGGTGGAGTTCTCCACCTCGCATGGTCTGCCAAAGTTGTCCTACCAGGCTTCACGCCCTCAGCCATCACGTGCACTCAGACTGCGTGCAGCCTAGGTTTCATGAAATGGAGAAATCACAGTGGATGGCTGCAATACAGTGTTTGTATTTTTCAGGCACTAACAAATGAGAAACCCTTTACACAATATCATAATTATGCGGCCGCAGTGGTACCGCCCGGCTCCAAAAGGAAACTTGGGCCAAGTACTAAGAAGCGTAGCTGTGGCCAGACTGTGGCCCCTTGTCTAGTTAAGGGTCCAAGGTGCTATTTCATTTGACTGCAGGGGCATGGCCTCTGACAAGGCCCAAGTATGACCATTTTATACAGCCAGGTACCAGGAAGGCCTTGAGAAATATTGGTGTTGAAACAAACAAGCCTGGAATATTTTTGCTGGCAACAAATGAGAGGCGCAATGGCATTCAAACGGGTTTGAGAAGTTAGTTGGTAGTGTCTCCAAGTACCAAATAAATCTGCAGGAGATAGGTTCTTCTGGCCAGGGCCCTGAAGGCCATCTGTTGCATACTTGTTTAGTAATGTAAATAACACAATAATTGCTATGAGCTATATATTTAAGGCTATTTTCATAGTTCAATTTAAAATACTTAATCCAAAGAAAGCACAATTAATGTCCAATCAAAATATAAAATACTCTTTACATGTCAACAGTTATATGATAGCAAATCCTGTCAAGGAACAGATGGTAGTGTCTTTGTTAATCTTGCCCCACAGATGAGTGGAAATTAGTTTTCAGGCAGCAGAAACAAACAAACAAAAAGGCATATATGTGGAGAGAAACATACGGAATTAGCTGGAACTGCGTAAATACATGAAAAAAAAGTTGCTGGTAAAACTTCTTAAAGAGACATTTGGTTCTTAAAAGTACCCACAAATGTAAAATGTATGTGTAGTTAGCTGTTAATGCAGCTGTGTGTACTGGAACAACTCACACAGCAACTGCCTCATATTTAATAGCTACAAACTATAATGTGAAATAAAACATTGAATTTCATGAAAGTAAATTCCATTTATAAGTACGTTTGAGAACTAGTCAAATAATTTGGGGTTTTTTTCCCTTGCCTTCCCCTTTTGCTAGTTAAAAATGACCATGAGAACAGTGTCGTGAATCACACCAGGGTTTGGCCAAGAGTCTTCATCAGAGATTTTCTGGTGTTTCAGAGGGTGCAGGTTTCAGCTCAGGTATTGAATTTGGTCTGTTGCAAAAAGACATCTCTAGCCCTAACCATTGCCTAAACCCCATGAATCACTTTTCTCCTTAGCGCTTGCAGAATAGTGAATTTTATTCTGAGCTGTTATTTGTGATTACCTGCATGTGGTCTCCCACTAAGCAATCATAGACCCCTGTGCAGAGTTAGAGGGAGACGGTGAAATGTAAACCACTAGAAAGAGTGAACTTTCCAAATGCATTTCTACACATTTTCATTCTTGTTATTGATGCCACCAACTACTTTTCCCTTGAGGTCAATATGCAGCAAAGACCTGCTGTGGTAATATTTTGGTTTTATTCCCTCAGCAGATAGTAAATTAAAATTCTTTTTGCTTCAGCGCTTTTAAATACATGGATTTATTCTCTTTTACAACAGCTTTTGTACAAGTTTAGCTACATTAAATCCCCTAAAAAGCTACGTCTGTGTCTTTGATAATAATGCAGTGTTGTTCACATTCTAAACCTATTCTGTTGGTGAAATACAATCTAATACTGTGACCACTGCCATTTGATATAGTGATGTCTTACAATTTTCATTCAATGTACTTCAGTGTTACATGAAAGAACATTTTAACGTTTTCAAATCCTCATTCTCCCTTCCCTGCCACCATGATATTAATGCAGCATTTTGTAGGGCGGAGTAGGTGACTTTTTGCTTTTCTATTATTTCCTTGTGTAATTTTGAAAAGAGATGCAGTTCCAAAACAAACATGAAGTTTAGACATCAAAAGAAAGAGAGGTCAAGCTGTCTGCTCCTGAGTCTTGCGCAAACAGTGAACAGAGTTCACAGACAAGTGTGAGTAGGTAGATATAATTTTACTCTTGAAGTAAAGCATGGGACAGAGAGAAAAAAATTTTTATTTTTAACCTTTTTCATCTACGCTTTTGAACTACACTTACAGATCACAGACTCACAGGATGGATTAGTTTGGAAGGAACCACTGAAGACTGTCTAGACCAGCCCCGCTGCTCAAAGCAGGGTCAGCTACAGCAGGTTGCTCAGGGCTTTGTGACCAGTTGGGTTTTGAATCTCTCCAAGAATGGGCACTCCACATGTTTTCTGGGCAACCCCTTCCAGTGTTTGACCAGTCTCACAGTAAAAAAGTTCATTTGGGGTTTTTTAATTGAATTTCCTGTATTTGTGTTTGTGCCGATTTCCTCTTGTCATATCACTGGACACCGGTGGGAAGAATCTGGCTCCATCTTCTTGACTTCCCCGCATGAGAGGTTTACACCCATTGATAAGATCCCCCTGAGATTTCTCTTCTCCAGGCTGAAAGATCCCAGCTCTCTCAGCTTTCCACTGAAGGTCCGATGCTTCTATCCCTCAGTCATCTTTGTGGCCCTTTGCTAGACTTGCCTAAGCAAGTCCCATTCTCTGTTGCATTGGGGAGCCCATCACTGGACACAGCACTCCAGATATGGTCTCACTGCTGCTGAGTAGAAAAGAAGGATCACGGCTGTCAACCTGCTGGCGATGCTTTTCCTGACGCAGCCCAGGATACTGTTGGGCTTCCTTGCTGCAAGGGCACGTTGCTGCCTTACAGTCAACTTGATGTCCACCAGGATCCCCAGGTCCTTCTCTGCAAAGCTGCTTTCCAGCTAGTTGGTCCCCAGCCCATACGGCTGTGTGGAGTTACTCCTTTTTCTGGTGCAGAACTTCACACTTGCCTTTGTGGAGCTGCATGCGGTTCCTCTCTGCCAATCTCTGCAACCCATCGAGGTTCCTATGAATGACAGCACCTCCACTCCTCCCACTTTTGCTGAGGGTGCAATCTGCCCTGTCATCCAGGTCGTGAATGCAGAGGTCAAATGGTGTTGGTCCCAGTACTGACCCCTGAGTGCACTGTTAGTGACTGGCCTTCAGCTGGACTTGGTGCCACTGATCACAGTCCTTTGAACCTAGCAGTTCAGACAGCTTTCATTCCGTGTCACTGCCTGTTTATCTAGCCTGTACTTCTTCAGTTTGCACGTGAGGGTATTACGGGAGACAGTTAAAAGCTTTCCAGAAGTCCTCTCAGCAAAGGAGCCTGTGGCAGATTCCTGCTATGATACCTCCTGTGTTGATCTCCTCTCAGATCCCTGTCTCCGATCTCTCATCTGACTCTATCCTTTCTAAAGCAAAGCTCCTTGCATTCAAGCCTCTCTTTTGCAGAGATTGTGAAGTTGTCCTCTTTAACTTCCCAGCCCGTTCTTCAGAAAAAACCTTATCCGCTGACTAGTTCTGGCTCTTGGTTGTCGTAGTGGGTTGACCCTGGCTGGACACCAGGTGCCCACCAAAGCCACTCTGTCATTCTCCCTCCTCAGCAGGACAAGGGAGAGAAAATATAATGAAAAGCTCATGAGTTGAGATAAGGCCAGGGAGAGATCACTCGCCAATTACCATCACAGGCAAAACAGGCTCCATTTGGGGAAAATTGTTTAATTTATTACCTATCAAATCAGAGTAAAATGATGAGAAATAAAACCAAATCTTAAAACACCTTCCCCCCATCCCTCCCTTCTTCCTGGGTTCAACTTCACTCCTGTTTCTCTGCCTTCTACCCCCAAGCGGCACAGGGGAACAGGCAAAGGGGGTTGTGGTCAGTTCATCACACGTTGTCTCTGCTGCTCCTTTCCTCCTCACTTTTTTCTCCTGCTCCAGCATGGGATCCCTGCCACGGGAGAAAGTCCGCCACGAACTTGGAGATCTGCTCCACCACGGACTTTCATGGGCTGCAGGGGCACAGCCTGCCTCACCATGGTCTTCTCCACAGGCTGTAGGTGAACCTCTGCTCCGGCGCTTGGAACACCTCCTCCTTCTCTGACCTTGGGGTCTGCAGAGTTGTTTCTCTCATGTATTCTCACTCCTCTACCCTCCAGCAATTGCTGTTGCACATTTTTTTTTCCCTTCCTCAATATGTTGTCCCAGAGGCACTACCATTGTGACTGATGGGCTTGGCCTTGCCCAGCAGCAGGTCCGTCTTGGAGATGGCTGGCAATGGCTCTATCAGATGTGGGGAAGCTTCTAGTAGCTTGTCACAGAGGCCACCCCTGTAGTCCCATTTTGCTACCAAAACCTTGTCATGCAAACCCAGTACAATGTTCTTGCTCTGTTTCTGTTTGATGGGGCTGGCCAGCTAGCATCCTTTGCTCGACAGCACTTTAGACAGCCACTTCGAATGCCATCCATTCACTAACCAGTAGGAAGGGCATAAAAAAACCAGAAAATATTATGTAGTGTCTGACAGACTGAAAGTGTGGCAAGCAGTGTAAAAGCCCTTTTTACATATGATGCAGCAAAACCAAGAAAAGATGGTGAATTTCAAGCCAGAACACTCACCTGTTGCTCCAAAAATGGTTGGTTTTTTTTCTGTACCACATATTATACATGATAATCTTGGCATTGCTTGCTTAGCAGATGTGTAAGTATATTTTTGTGGGCATGCAGTAGGACACTCATGTTAAACCTCATCTCTAACTTGTTAATTAAACTAAAATGGACAATTCCTCCAAGCAGGTTGCTTTGCAGGGAGACATCTATCCTGTTCTGTTTGGCAGCTGACCTCAGGGACACACTCCAATCAAAACCTCAGTCTGCATCCTGCCCTTTCTCTGCCCTTCAGAGACCAGACTTCTCAGAGCTCACAATGTCCTCCCAAAGAAGGAAAATCAGCTTAAAGTGCCATTGATGGTATCCTGACTGGCACAGAGTTACAGCTCCATTAAAGTTCACATGACTAATTTCCCTGAGATCTAAAGGTGTGAGGGTGAAATCAAAGCTGCTGCAGTGCTGAATGCTGCAGCAGACAATTTTACAAAAAATGACACTGCTCTTAAAATTGCTCAGTTCTTTTGCTTCTCAGTCACATGAATAAAAACCTAGACTACTGTGCCCCTTCTTTCCCCCCCCCTTCTTTTTATCTGCTTCCTATCTGCTCTGCCATATAGTAGAGATACCGGTGTTCTGGACATAGACTGTGGGCTGTTTACCTGATTATGAATGGGGAAGCTAGTGTTATGTTAATATAGTAAAAGTGTGTGACACTATTAGTGTCATCATTAGACTACTACAGTAAATAAGTTACTGTGGTACTTTTTTATCTTAGGCGCTTTTTTCTCCTCACATTATCTATACACCCATAGAGAGAATAGCTGCCTACTATGAATGAATTCATAAGACTATAGCTTTTATTTTTGTTCAATTGCCAGAAACATTAGGACGCCATTGGTGACAACAGTAACAGTTAACCAAAATAAGAAGGAAGCAGCATTTTTCATTATCTGTCTCTTTTCATTTAAATTTTCTATCTGTCTTGAAATGAGAAAAGAACAGTTCCATTCTGTCTCGAAAACATTTCACAATATTTATTCTTCAGCCTGGCTCCAAAACCTATTTAAGGATGAAATTATGAAAATACTCCTTAATCCTATATACTTGCTCATATAAGTAGACTTTCATTGAAATATGTGGAATAATATAATTGTATAAAATTAATCTACCTATCTATATTCAGAATGGAATATTCAGTGAATAATCTTATTACTGTTGAGTAAGTCAGTTCTAGGAAAAAATGTTTCTGATTTATTTTACTATTTTTTTCTGCCTGAGTACTGGGGAGCCCATTCCTCAAGTTTATTGTTGCTTGATGCAGAATACAACTGGTGAACAAGCCTTGAAAGCCAATTCTGCAGCTATTTAACTTTATGCTTTTTGAGTGGGTTGCTGACAGCTTGTTAAGTTCAGCATCAGAATAAGAGTTTAGAGTCCTAGTCTGGAGCTGCTGCTAAATGACTAAGAATATTTAACAGTCAGAATTTAGACTATTCTTTAATGTTGATTGATATAAATCATACGATTTTTTATTTCAACAAACACAAGTGTATTCCTAAGTCTACAACTCATAATTGTAAATATAAATTTGCTTTCTGAATACATGACATTTTGACAAAACCTGACACAAATCACCTGAAGATCTGTCTGTAAATTTGCTCAGAAACAACTTACTTGATATGGAAATCCTTGTTCAGCTGTGGAACAGTGTCTGGGAGAAAGAAAAGAGGATTGAATGACCTTATCCTCCAATCGTCAAGAAGCATCATGGTGATTCAAAGAAGAGCCAGCTTAATATCATCTCACTGAGAGGTTAATATTTACTTTTGGACTGCTATATTTTAACTCAGAACAGTCTCACTCTTCATGTTTTACTTTTCCAAATTACAATTTTTCTAATTATTAATTTTTTTAAAATTGTTTGCCTAGGCACTAGAACAGCAGAAAAAATCAAGTTGTTGATGAAACTCAGAGTAATACACAAGGGAAACTTCCCATGTAAGCAGGCATAAATGATGATGGTTTCTAAATTAGCTATCATCATCCAGAAAATATTTCAATGGTTCCCTGAAAACACTAGCACAATGTTCTGCAACGATCATAAAGGAAAATCTAATGTTCAAAGTTATTAGGAATTGTACGAGGAACAAAACAGAAAATAGCTTTGCACTGCTTTATAAATCCACGGCATGCTCACATCTTGAACACAATCCAATTCAATCAATTTGGAAACAGTACAGTGTATTTTTAAAGTCATGGTAAGGGTGATTAGAAATAGAGAACAGATTCTATGTGTGTATAGCCTGCAGCTCTTCATTTTGGGAAAGGCAACACTGAAGGAACTCACCAAAGAGGTCTACTCCATCTTAACCAGCAGACAAGCAGTAATCGCAAGCTATTTTGAGCAAATATAGGAAGCAGAGGTGCGCCAATGCTTTTATTAGAAAGAACAAACACATAAAACTAGTTATACACGACTTACAAATAAATTGCAAAACTTATTATTGCAAGATGTAGAGGTGAGCGAAAATTTCAGTGCATTCAGAACTGGCCTAGACAGCTCCTGGGGATAGGTCTGCTGGTGATGAATGTGATGGAAGTCATGAAACATCTAGCATTTGTCAATTCTACAGAAGATGGCTCAGGGCACCGAGGAAGAACCGCCCTCCCTATTCCTTGTTTCTTACACTCATCCTAAGGGTTTGCAGCTGATCTCTGTGGGAAGGAATATTTGGTGCTGGATAGACTTTTGTTGTGACCCAGAATGAGGCCTCATAGAGCCTTAAGAAATACAGGTATATTCTTCAGATTTTTCTTTTTGTTGTTGTTGTTTTGAGAGCCTGACTGAATGAATTTCTTTACTATTAATATACTTGCTATTCTAACTCAATTTTATGATCTCTATTATGATGACAGTACAACTGATCAAAGTACTTCCTATTGCCAAGATTTCCAAGCACTGCAGTTGTAAAAAAAGTAATCTAAAACTCAGCAACAGCCTTGTTGAACACAGTGTGCTTAAAGCTGCTAATACAACAGGCTGAATAATTACCACACATGTTTTGCAAGAGTTAGATCCTGGAGGCAAGCTGAGCATTGATCATTGCACAGGACATTTTTAATAAATTCAACAGTCTTTGCAGAGTGGGTTTGCCTTTATTAAACACTTTTGGAGTCTGAAAATGGGTAGAATTCCCCAGTTTGTGTGACTGTAAATTTAAGCAATGGCTTCTGTTATTTGCTTTCTGTTAACTCTTTTTGTAAGCCAGATTGCTGAAATCAGCAACTTCTGAATACTCTCGTGTACTATGAGATGCATTTTGTCTTTTCCTTCACTCAATGCCTGCGAATAAGCCCTTCAGATGAAGTAAACAGTACTTCAGTGATGTTACAACAGTTTACACCAGCCGAGAATTTGATCCTTCCAGTTAGGACAGGAGAGGGAGAGCATGGAGACAGCAGTTGTCCCTTATGCCTTTTCAGTGGGTATCTATCTATCTGCTAATGTTGTTATTAACAGAATTTACAATAAGCTTGGTAAAAATGAACTGCAGCCCCATCAGTTTTTCCCAGTGCTGACACAGCTTCCCCATGTAAACTTCATTCATGCAGGGGCCAGGGAAGTGCAGGCATAAAACGATTATGACATTCTTCTACTTTAAGTTGGTTCTGTTGCTGTCAAAATGAAAAGAAGCAGAGAAGATTGGAGGAATCTCACACAAAAAGATTTTGGCAGGCTTTTGTTACAGGCTTTATTTGTTCAAGTGTCTTCGGATAAAGGATTTCTTTGGAATAGGTTGGATGAAGCAGAAAGTGTCCTGAAAGCATTCATTTAATGCACTGGTGTGAGTATTTCACTCTGTGCACACCCTGCAATCGCTGATTTCATACCAGATTCAAAGTTCCTTGTACTTTTTCCACAGGGGTTTTGTGGGCTCTTGTTGCTCTCATATACACAAATCATTCGCAAGTCACCAAAACCAGCAAGAAAAAGAGGTGCAAACCACTTCCTACTTCACCACCCATCCCCCCCAAAAAAAAACACCAAAACAATTCCAATGCAGAAACTTTGTCCTATCAAAATATGCAGACCAGCAGGATCTGCAGTTTGGAAAGCTGTATGTTTAAAACTTCTCCCAGTAGGAACCAATTTTGCCAAGTGTTAAGAGCAGAAGAAAAGCAAATTCTAACCACCTCCTCTTCCCTCTTAGTCCTGAAAAGCGTGATTGGAGCAGTCTTCTGGAAAGTTGGAAAAAGCCTGTCTCTTAGACTTCGCCTAGAATTATAATCAATATGTCTCTCATTTGAGGATTTCCAGTGCTTTCACATTGAATTATACACATAGTGGGAACTAAGGGCAGCCAGCAACCCTCTGCAGAAAGCCTCAATGATTAGCAGCTATGGGCTACATTTACAAAGGTCCCTAGTTGCCTTAAAATGCTGGTAGATGCCTGACCAGAAACAAGAAGGCACTCACCTCCTCATGATATGCAGTAAACTCCTCACAGGGTGCCCATGTGTCAGTTAAAAGACTAAAGCTAAAAATCGATTTCCTAGTGTGGTAACATCATAATTTAAGCTTCCCTATGACACAGGGACAGTTTTCCAGGATGGCGAGGGAACGGTCACGGGACACTTCCTGCAAGGTATTGGGTACCTCTGCTTCCCTAGCAAAGTCTCCTGTATAAGGGAGAGGAAAACTCCACAGATCAGGCTTCTCATTAGAAAAGACCAAATTGTGAAAGTGACCAGTCAGTGGGAATTTTCCTGGAAGAAAAGATGCAGCACTAACTGATTTATAAATTCGAAGTACTATTTATTACAATTTCTATTCACAGTTGACAGAAATCATTAGTGGGTAGAACAACAGAGTCACCTTGCAGCAGCTTTTATCTTTCCCAGATCTTTTTGACCCAAATACTGCCAGAATATGCAGTCCTTTTTCTTGATTTTTAGTGTCTGCAAAATGGAAATTAGGTGATTTATTCTATCCACAGGTTTTCTGCCTTTCTCTCTTCTAATGCACTTGTGCTCTGCAGTGTGAGAACTTGATCTAGTCACTTTTCCTGAGATTTGTCCTAATTTTTTTTTATATAAAAAGGTAAGATGTTCTCTCTTGCAACATTTTGCATACCCTTTGAGCTGGCAGAAACAATGTGAGGAAGAGCAGGGAAAAGGGAAACTCTCAAATGCCTGCTGCACCAACTGGCAACACAAATTATCATAGAATCATAGAATGGTTTAGATTGGAAGGGACCTTAAAGATCATCTAGTTCCAACCTCCCTGCCATGAGCAGGAACACCTTCCGCTAGAGCAGGTTGCTCAAAACCCCATCCAATCTGGCCTTGAACACTTTT
>Ga0181612_111765_pt1 | contig 11190 bp, 4 predicted proteins | sample HoacroProtozoa21_FD_119630 | JGI IMG/M metagenome (GOLD analysis project Ga0181612, IMG submission 119630) | Hoatzin crop microbial communities from Cojedes, Venezuel. Combined Assembly of Gp0051906, Gp0051904, Gp0051908 | reverse complement strand
ATTAAAGGTTTACTGTACTGCAAATGCTAGTCTGGAGGGGTAGGTCTAGCCCTAAAAACCCTGTGTGTACAATACATTTTCACTTGCCTACTTCAGTGAAATCCAACCACTTGCCGAGGAGATAGCAATTGTGGTGATTTCTTTTTCCTTCTTTTTTTGTCTGTCATTCTACAAGGTATAATGTATTGTACAGTTTGATACATTTAGATACCTAGAATTTAACTTTCCAGACAGAAAAATACTTACAAGAATTGCAACTTGACTTATGAAAAATGTGGTCAGGGTTGTGGGGTTTTTGTGAGTCACAGGAATCATTTTATTTCTGTATCTTTTTTGTGTATATGCATACTTGAACTGAGTGCTGTGTCCTTTCATCTTGTATATTGACTCAAAACCTCTTAAGTATTTAGCCTTTAACAATGCTGGTAGACCAGCTAGTTTCTCCCTCCTCCTGCTTTAATTGGAAGCTTAGGTCAGATGGAGATGAATGGATCATCTGTTTCATTGGAATTTGTAACCAGCCTTATCTTCTTAGAAATTTTATTATTCCTTTAGTTTCTTTTAATTCTGTTTTCGTTTGAAGTGGCGCATAAAGTTAGGCGATCTGTTGAAACCTAGGGGTTGCTGCTTTTCTTGTTTGCTTTAATTTGCTCTTTTTTATGTTAGGTTTGGTTTTGTTTTGTTTTAGCCAGTCCCATTTAATGACTTTTTTTGAAAAATTACACAACAGGTATTTAATTTAATATTCTTTCCAAACCTGATCTTCTGAAACTTTCTTGCCAAATTGAAATTAAAAAAATTCAGTGGAAGAGGGAGAATAGGAAATGTTAGTGAATATATTTTTATTTAAAAGAAGTTGAATTCAGTGGATGACTTTTTTTTTTTCTTGTAGTTATGCAACGCTAAGTTTAAAAATGAATTCTTGTCAAGGTTCCTGAGTAAAAATTGTGGGACGTCTTGGTGCCTTTCTCTTTTTGAAGGGGAAGAAGTGTCTGCTCCTGTTCCGTGAAAACGGGTGTCTTGGAGTTGGCTGTGGCGTGGAGAGTTTTTTTGTTAGTGGTGTCACTGACACTTCTCTAAGGCTTGCTGGTTTGCGTTTTTAATCTCCCTGGTGTTTATTTGCTTTCAGTGTTTGCAATGTGACTTCAGTTTTTCTCACGAAACTTTTTAGGTATTTGTCCTTCACCCACTGCTAATGTTAGATCTTTGTTATTCCTTGTTCCTACTCTGTCCTTCAAACTCCTCCTCCCTTCTCCCTATCCCCTAAAAAGACTGAAATATTGACTAAAGTGGGGAAAAACACTGATCTGCCAGGTTCTTTTCATCATCATGCAGTCTTTAAGGTGTTTTTCTTCTGTGTTTTTGTAGAACACATTTTACAAAAATGTGGTTTTTTTAAAACACATTTTACAAAAAGACCTGTATGTTTTGGTTTTGTTTTTTTTAAATCTCTGTCTACATGTGCAAATTACTTGTCTCATGTTTGTCAAAAATACACTTAATGCTTTTCACCTCACTAAACTACTTATTCTAAAGCGATGAAAATGTTCCCGTTTGATTGTTGAGAGTTGCCTCAGAGATGCTTGGCCTTCAGTGGAGAATGAAATGTTTTTTATGAAGTTTTACAACTAGTACATGATGATACTCAAAAGCTAAATGATGAGAATTACTGTTATTTTTTTTAGAGACTAGTGCTATATCAGATTTTGTCCTTCATTTTGAGAGAAAGTGTAAAAAAATTCAAATAATAATTCTTGCTATCACCTCAGAAGACTAAAATAACAACTGAAGTGGGGAAAAATACCTATCTATCATAACCATGCAGAGAAAAAAAAAAAAGGTGAGTTTTCATTCTGTTTTAATTTAAAAAGTTGAGGAACTAGGTCATAATGTGATGAACACACAGTGCATTTAGTAGTATAAAATAATTTAAGAGGTGCTATATACAAACTGGTACTTAGAGGACATTGGTAGGAGAAGACTTCAAGGCTTTGGGGACAAATATTTCTACCAATGCAATTCGTAATGTTTGCCTTTAATGCTTTACATGCTTTCCCATCCCTTCTGTGGCACCTTACTGCTGTGGGCAGGGGGGTGGGGAGGGTGGTCCAGCACTGAAGGGTTTCCTCCTTGTGGGCCCGCACAGAAGAGATCACAAGAGAGCATTGGGGATGTGACAGGAAAATGCAGATGATACATGCTGGTCAGTGGTGTCACCGTGTTACTTGAAGGTTTGTGAAATGAAGGAAGGAAGAACACTCTGCCCGACTCCCACCACAAAACCTTCCGGCTGAGGGTGATTTTTCTGCATTTCTTCCCTGGCTGTGGAACCTGAGTGGAGTTGCAAGGCGGGTTTTAAGAACTGTTCTGTTCTTTCAAGATTTAAAATCTAACATGTGTGGTCTTCGTCCTAGTATTGGGAAATAGAAACTAATCAGACTTGCCAGTCCCGATTTTTCCACTGTACTGCAATCTGAGTGAGGCAGTAACAGACATTTTCGATTTTTACATTAGCTAGACTGAGAACTAGGTACAGAAATGCTTGTTTGGGTACACATGCAGTCAGTTGCTCTGTCCTTAACTGGGGCAGCTATCACAAGTGAAACTTGCCCTGTGTTAGAGCCTAACAAGCCATACCTTCTTAACTTCAGTGACCTCTGGTTTGCAGTCATGAATCACAACGAGCTACTGCAGTCAGTGCATTGAGTACTGTGCAGGTTGCAAGGCAGCTGAAAGCATTGACTGTCTCTGGTGGAAAAAGCCTTTGTTTAATGACACAGGTGTGTTTGGCTGCTATATTTTCTCTTGGTCAAGCCGATAGAAGCTTTCTCTGTTTTATGGTCCTCTGTCTCCTTCAGTTTATTGGTGAGGATAACAGCATGACAAGATGGGTTTTGTTTCTCGGTGCTTAGCATTGACTCCTTTGCAAGCCAAAGCAGAGCTTCAAAGTTGAGGCTTCACAAGTTGCAGGTCTGACAAACTGGAACCTCATGCTTTCAGCCAAACTCGCAAAACTTCTGGCATCTATAAAACAAGTATTTGGTGGGTTCTTCTTTTGTTGGATTTGAAGTTTGAAGTTTAGATGGCATGTAAGCGAAGGGGAGGAGGGAATGGATGAGATATTTAAATCATACTTGATAAAGAAATCTGAAAAATCTAATATGCACCAAAGTCGTTCTGTTCTCTAGCAGTATGTGCTGCTTGGTTTGTGCTTACATAAAAATGCAGAAAGGATGTTATGCAAGAAAGTGTTTCTTTGCTTGACACTCACTACGCAGCCACCTGTTAAAGCATAGCGATATGGATGATTCCCCGTACGAGGTATGAAAGGCTCGCTGCTTGTGATGAAGTATGTTTACTAACCCTCAGAAAGCAGATTTTGCGGTTAGCAAAGTAGAATTTGAAAGCCTGATAAAGTGAATGCATACAAACTTTGAAAGTAGTACATCGGCTGGAAGATAGTGTCGTACTAGTAACAGAAATGGAGCAGCCAGCTGACTTGTTCTGTAGAAAACGTCACTTACTCTATACTTGGCAGACTGCAGCTGTGGACATCTTCAGATTTAACGGTATCAAAAAACCCCCTCTTGAAACTCTTGTGCAATGTTTAGTGTGAGAACACTTGACCAGCAGCCTCAACTCAGTATCAGTAAACGTGATTAATTGTGCATGGTCAGGCCATTGAGGGGAGTTTATCCTCAAAATAAACATGTTGAAACTAATGGAAATTGCTGAAGTCTTTAAAAAGATGGTTAGTTCTGTCTCTTCTGTCATCTGTGGTTAGATATGTGGGTGTACAGTGTTTCTTTGCCGACGTGACTGTGTGTAAAATGTGTTGAAGAGGATGGCTGTTTTGCAACATATGAAAGTATTACTTAGAGTTTTGAAAAATGTAAGTTTAAAGGAACTCTGAATTGTCACTGACCACATGGAAGGAGGTCATGTTCACCAATTTATTGAAGTAATTAATGTCCTGCATGTAAATCTTGAATACATTGTTGTAGTGTCTGTGGTTTAATTTCCTATTATTGTTTCCAGCATCCTCTTACTGCCTGTGCAGCAACCTTACCATAAACCCATAATGTCTTACGCAATGATAATGTTATGTTCTGTCCCTGATAACTACCGAGAGCTGCAGAAGTGATTATACTTGTGAATGTATATGTGCGTAGTGCAACAGAGCTTATTTACACACTAAGGGCCAGGTCTTTATGGTGTAAATCAATGCCAGTGTTTGGAAGATAAATTGCATACAGACCTGACCCTGTAAGACTTTCTCTTTTTTTGTGAACTTGATATATTCGGAAGACTAACAGTAATATGGAGGAATAGTAGTTCTGAAGGAGTTTCGAGTTATTTTTGGACAATTTATTTAAGGTCTTGAAATAGGAAGTTCTAATCACTCTTTGTGGCTTGCTCATAAGTGAAAATCTCTTGCTTATTCCTTGCTTAAGGTGAAAGCTTTATCAGCTTAAGTACATCAGGAAATACCGATAACTCTCTTGACAAGTGTACGGTTTCCTCTATCAGTAGTTAGTCCTATTTGTATATGGAAACTTATTAGTTATGCATTACCAGTTGCACTTGTATTGTCCTTTGTGTCTGTTGGCGTATCACTTATAATGTTGATGTAGTATTATTTAATGTTCTTTGGTCAGTTTCCTTGGTCTTGTGTGACCCAATATATTCAGCCGTTCGGTTTGTTTAGACCTTGTCTATCAGGCTGCTCTTTCTGGTACCTTTTGATCTGCTTGACATCCGTTTTGTTTACTCTCTCTTAGAATTGCGTTGAACGTTTTGTTACCTCATCTCCTCACTGGGGATGTTTGTTTTTCTTCTCCTTGCCTCACCTTTCAGTTTCTTAACCAGTTTAACACTTCATCTTTCTTACAGTGACTTTTTTTTTTTTTTCCAGCCCTCAGATTTTCATGCTGGCCTCCCCCTTCTAACCAACTATTGTTTTCTCTACAACTTTTTTCTCATATCTGCTGTTCTGCAATTCCATTGATTACTGCATGAATGAAATACTGATGACACTTGCAAATTCTTGTTCAGAATTAAAAGGAAGGCCTGAGCTTTGTTTTCCTATTGATGATATGATTTATCTGTAATCTGTTGCACCTAAAATGTGTGAATACAAAATTTCTGCCTCTTTGATTTTTCTACTCTAATTTACCAATGAAACAAAGCTCTTTCAGTCATCCAGTCTTGTCCCTCATAACTTCCAGTTCCCATTGGAATTTTAGTCAAACTGATGGTGAAATTTCTGCAAGCTTTCTGTAAATTAGTAGCTGGCTCAGAAGGCCCCTGCTAGCACAGTAAGGAAATACGTGGAATCAGAAGAGATGGTGATAAAATAAAATGCAGAAAACTAAATTGCTACTCTTCTTTGAAGTATATGCGTTTTGTTACAGGGGTTAGATGGCTGTAAAATGGATCATACATGGTCTGGACAGCCTTGGCAATGTTACCATGTTGCAGGAATTGAAGAAACCCTTTTCGATACAGTTACAGCTCATTCAAACATAAGCTCATTTGAAGTGCATTCTGTTTTACTAAATCTGCAATTGTGTGCCAGTCTATAATGAAAATACATGTAAAGGAAAGGGTAGGGGGTTTTGTATACCTTTTTGGCCATTAACGTTGCGATTTGTGTTGCGTTACTTGAGGGAATAACTCCAAGTAATTGATTTATGAGTTTATTTCCTTGGCAATTTCTGTGATGAGTGTCTATGGTATGAATGAGTTTTGTAGCTCAGAGTAGTTTAGCAGGTTTTCAAACATAGGTTTGAATGAGACATGCTTTTTTAAGTTAATTGATAGCCCTGCTAATAACACTTTGGTTTATATAGTGGACTACTCTTGGAGATCACCAGCTGAATTCCTCTTTAACGAAAGTATTACAGGAATGCAAGTAGTGACCTTGAACTGTTGGTATTTGGTCCTTAAGACCAAACTAGCTACAATCCACAGCACTGTCCTCCCAGTACTGACACTCACACCCCTGAGCTGAAATGCCTGTGGTGTGAATGTCAGGTCCTCAGAACCTACCGTTTTGTTTTGCAGGTATGCTCCTGTTCTGCTGTGGTACTTGCTAACATAAATAGAGATTTCGAGACCTAAGGTGTGATTTCATGTCTGTTAAAGTCAGACTTCAGGCTTCATTTCCTGGTTTATTTGAGGAGAACTTTCTTGTGTAAATTCTAAGTAGATCCTTTGAGAAGGAAGAAGAAATTCATGACCACTCAAGCATTTGATATTGTAAATAATTAAATTTGCCAAAATGTTAACATTTACATTTACTTTGGAATTGCACTGCAGGAGGAATAAATGTTTGCTTTTAGCACTGAAAATGAAGCTACTTTTGCTACCAAACCTTGAATGAGAGTATTGACAGTAGCCTCAACAAAACATGCTTTGGAAAGGAGGCCTTTCCAGTAATTTGGATAATTTATAAAAATCACTGAGGCATTAAAGAAAGTTCATTACCCAGACCATTACTGCAGTGTGGACTGGTACCAGCAGATGAACTAGCTTTCTGAAGTCATAGTAGATTATAGCTATCTAGAGGACCTGAAAACTTGGGAGTTAAAGAGGCTAAAAACCAACATTGTTGTTAATGGTGGGGTAGAAGCAATCGAGAGCTTACGGGGTTCTGCATCCATCCTTTGATACTATGTTGTGCAGAACATCAGCTCGGAAACATTTGTTGCTTGCTAGGACTTTTTCATATTATTTCCTGAATTGTCGGGGTTTTTTGCGTGTCCTCCCACCTCTCCCTGCCTAGCAGTAGTCTAGAGAGAAACCACAAAGTGATATTACTGATTCACTTTCCTTATGCTGCCTGTGCTGGCTGTTTTCTGCACTTTTTTTTTTTTCCCATTTAGCTTTGTGAGGGCTACAGCTGAAACAGCTATTCCTCAGAGTCTGCCAGTACAAGTTGTTCTACAGCTGTCTAGGGATGGTGAAAGAGGGGAGACTGTTTTCCACCTACTCAATATCGTTCTTAAATTGTGCCCTATGATATGCTAAGTCCAGCTCATACATTTGCAAAGAAAGCTTATACAGTTTATGAGATCTAGCAGATAGCTGGAAAGCTGATGGCCTTCCAGCAGTACAGGGGTTATAATATAGTAGGTGGCAGGTTAGAATGTGGTCGTGCTTGGCCTGGTACTTTGAAAATACTGTCGTGGTTGTGGCCAGGTTGTTTGATATTTGTCGTAGTTTGTGGTAAAGTTTTAAAATTCATAGCAGCATGGTGAGAATCACATGCAGAGAGGTTTTATGTGAATGCTCATATTATTACTATTTGCTTATGGCTGGATGGATCAGAACTCCATAGGTATCGAAATGTTTGTCTAATCCTCCCTCCAGCAGTTGCTCAGTGGCTCCCTTCCACTAAGGTCCTCTGCTTGTGGAAGAAAAGCATTACTTTCAAGCCCTACTATTGCTTTAAAGTTCTATCTTGTGTGCCTGTAGGTTTTTAACTGGGCTTTATTGAACATGTACCGAACTACATGTATGTCCCTTTAAACATTTTGACAGTGGGAATGCTATGTTTGTGATAAGAGGTGATAATAGTTTTAACACCAAAGTGAGCTGTGTAGCTTTGGTGCTGCTGCTGACCCAGTGACCCTGTAGTCACTCATCAGTTAGGATGGGATAGATTGTCTTTCTTAATACTGTGCAAAGCTGATCTCTGTATGACAAATTGTTGCTACTTACAAAGAGAAACAAGAAACATTTAACAGCTTTCATTTCAATGAAAGCACTGTTCTAATCTTTGGTGATATCAGCTGTTGATAAATACCAGTGTTGATCAACAGGATATACACAGGTGATGCAGGAAATAGGTTAAAATATTTTGCTGTCCTACTAGCTTTCAAATTAGATATGAAGCAAATTGAAATTTCATCCATTTTAATAATAAAGAGAATGACTTAAATGCAGAAACTAGAGCAATGGAATAATCAGCAGCACTGTTGCGTCCAAACAGGTGACTGTGTTGAAATTTTAATTCCATTAAATTTTGTGCTTTGGACATGAAGCTTGTATTTTCAGCCATTTGTCTAGCCACAGAAGCTGGAATGTGTTCAAAATGCTTGCCAAGAACAAATCCGTTGGAAGAAATGTTATACTTTGACCCAGGTTCAAGACGTTCTAAAGCAACAAGAAATAAATATTTCTGAAGTCTTATTTAATGTTCAGCTTAGATAGTTGGGAGTTTTTTTTCCTCCCTATGATCTGATATACGCTTGCTTAATAGCATGCACATACTAATTTCCCTTCCAACCCCTACCATTCTGTGATTCTGTGTAATTTCCTATGTATTTCTTTCTTTTTTGCCTCTATTTTAACTTGAGAATTCTGTCTTTTTCTGTTGGCATTTGTCCTTAACAGAAAGTGCAGATGTAGAATCCCGTAGCGACATTTTATGTAAACCCAGTTTAATTAGAATTTCTTTTTGTTTTGATTATCCACCATCCCCAGCAAATGATAAGAAATTCAAGAAAATTTATTTTCTTACACAGATGTACTTGTATTTTTGTCTTCTGTTTTTGAAAAATTTTTTCAGTAAGATGTAGCGAGTATTTTGAGCATGAACATGTTTGGATCTTTCCTTAAAGCTTGTACTTTATTTTCGGCTGTCTGGCTGCAGTCCAGCACAATTGCCAAAGACTACATTTAGTGTGTTCACCGTCAAGTTGACAAGAGATGATAGCTGGGCATCCACATTGATGAGAGCGTTCTTGCTGAATACAAAGAACTTTTTTACTTTCCTCTGTGAGTTGGACAGAGCTGCTGTTGAGAGTTACTTGTTTTTTCTCTTGGACAGACTGCAAGATGTGATGTAACAGGCTGATTTGTGGTTAATAGCAGTGGGTGAGACTGGAGCCTGGAGTGGAGTATCTGCTTGATGCAAGAATGAGCTAATGGATCCAATTTCTGTGTAATAAACTTATTTCTTCTTGGAGTGCTAAGTAATTTGGTTGCTTTGCTTATAAGCTGAAGTTAATTTTATTGTAGAGTAAAAAATAAATAAAGTTTTCTGAATAAGTTCATAGCGATGCTTGTAACTCTTGCTGCCACAATGATGCCATGTCCTAAAGAGATGGGAGAGAATTGCCAGAAACCAAGTTGCACACAGGAGATTGCTGTGTAAGAACCAAAGACGTTTTGCTCATAACTTTGGAGAACTTCCAGGTGATCTAAAAAGTATGAGACCATGTTTCTCAGCAGGTGCAAATTTTATGCCTTTCAGAGGAAAAATACCAAATGTAAAATTGAGAATGACCCAAGAGGATGTCATATGTTAGCCTTTGACTGAGGGTACTTGCGAGGAGGAGAAGGGAAAAAAGTATGTACTTTTATAGTATTTCTAGTGTGAATACTTACCAACTTACTGGCCATGAGTCCTATTTTTAAAATCAGTGAAATAACTTAAAAGTTTTTTTATTCAGTTACAGGGGACTTCTGAAGGCCTGACAGCGTGATGTGCATACTTTTTTCATTGTTTTTTAGGGATGTTGTAGGTGGTGATGGCAGCTCTCAGTCTCTGTAAGTTACTGTCTTGCAAAAAAAAAAAATACAACCCTACTATTTCCTAATCTATTGATCAGCATGCTGACATCCCAAAATGTTCTTTTTCAATGAGTAAATGCTATTTTGGGCATCTTGCAGCAGCAAGACTAAGGTTATTAACATACCCTGTACTTTGCCAGTAAATGGCTGTAAAAATGTAAATTTCTTTTTTATGTTCAAGGTCAGGAATATTTCTGGTTTTCTGAAGTTCAGGGAAGTCCTAGTCCTAAAATTCATTCAGGTTTTTTATCTCTATGCACTTTGTTAAAAGAAGATAAGGTTGGTTTGTGATTATGACCTTGAATGCACTGCCTGGAGTGTTTTTAATCAATAAACAATATTGGAACCATCAGGATTTCAATCCATAAGGATTTTTCCTCATGGCTTTTCCTGTAATCCTTTTTTTCATTTGTCTTCAGTGTAAACCTTCCTCTCTTTTTTACTCTTTCCTCCCTGAAATATCAGGATAAGCAAACAACATGAAAGGAATAACATCTGATCGTTTGGTTTCTGTAGGACTAAACTACAGAAAATGATGGGGTAGGTAGGAAACTGGAAACATTTTGGAGTGCTCTGTGAAACCACAGACCCACATGGGGAAATTACAGTGGGCTTGCCACCCAAACTGTTTCTGAGTGGAGAAATTTATTTTTGAAAGTGAAGGCAAGCTGCTTGCTCAAGATGAAAATTTACTTGTGTTTATGGCATCTTATCAAAGGCTGCTTTTCTCTCCTTCAACTTGCATCCCACCACCTCCTGCTAATTTCTACTACACGCACACACACAAAAGCAAACCTGCCCCCCCAACCAAAAAAAGCCCTGAAAGCCAGAGTATTTATACTCTTATTCTCCCTCGGTCCATCTGTCCTGTTTCTACTGTTGTGACCCAGTGTTGTTCTGCTTTTCTCACTTCATGGGACTGCATCCCAAACTGCCACTTCAGGCACAGAACGCAGTGCCATTTCAGCTGTAGATGGGTGGTGAGAGAGAAGACGTAGTGACATCTGTCAGCTAGAAGAAAAGAATGGGTTGGCAGAAACATTGCTCAAAATAAAGTTGAGCAGCAGAACGAAGAGCAAAACTAAGACTCTATAATTCAGCTGAGGAAATGGTTTTATGAATTTATTTCATATACTAAAAAACTTAAATTATAAAATGTGTAGTTAACAAAAGTGTGTGTAAACATATTACCAGGTGAGTCTGATATGGTTGCATGATTTTTCAGCTACCTCTGCTTCCTGAGGTGCTGGGAATGGAGACTGCCTGTGAGGTATGTACGGACTGTGTACGCCTTCAACCAGTTGGAAGCCTCACCTAGACCCTGGACTTGCAGTTGTGGGTTAATATTATCGGCTTTGATAGCATGTGTTAGCTCCTTCTAGGACATGCTGTCATGAATTTTGCCTTTTATAGGACTGATCGCTACTGAATGATAAAAGTTTGTTTTAATCTTAAACAAAAATGTCTTGAGGTGCCTTAAAACTTATGACTTGAACTATTGAAATAATTTGTTTACTGATTAGTTGTTGAAATATGTGGAGTTTGCTCAGCAAGTTTGCTGATGACACAAAACTGGGAGGAGTGGTGGATACACTAGCAGGTTGTGCT
>Ga0181612_179537_pt1 | contig 11191 bp, 5 predicted proteins | sample HoacroProtozoa21_FD_119630 | JGI IMG/M metagenome (GOLD analysis project Ga0181612, IMG submission 119630) | Hoatzin crop microbial communities from Cojedes, Venezuel. Combined Assembly of Gp0051906, Gp0051904, Gp0051908 | reverse complement strand
GTGAAGCCTTCCAATAGTTAGTGACTTTCATTGGCACAGCTGCAATGCAAAACTCCTCCTTGTTGAAGAATAGCGAGGGTTTCTTTTGCTGTTTTTTAAACAAGATTCTTGTGCCACTTACATGCCAAGATGGGGAAGAAAAACACAGTTCAGTTTCTAATAAGATTATTTTGGACATAAAAGGGTTTCATTAGTATTAACATGGCATTGTGGGGAAATAGGAAAATCTTGATGTGACTAGAGCTACTTTATTCTTCCGCTCTTTTAGTTTCATTGAAATTCTTGCTTCTTAGTTTTCTTCAGACAATTTCTCATCACAACTCTTTGTGTGCATAGCCACTAGCACTTGCATATAGTGCACAGCAGTACTTCTGAAGGGGTTTTTTTGTTCTGGTTTTAAGAATGGGAATTCTCAGTCTTTTCCTAGTTAGGGAACTTCTGTCTTAAGAAGAATTTTTTTTGCTAGGACAGAGCATCAGGCACTACTGAAGTCCAAGAGAAGTCGGACAACAGAACAGACTCTATTGCCTGTAGATCTACACCTGTAGATAGATGTAGTTGCCTGCAAACTACCAAGAAAGTAACACCTTTATTTTAAAACGTACTGCCTTCCCTCACACCAGTAAATTGTGCAAGCTACTGTACTGCATTACAGCAAGTATCTGTGAAGGAATTGTCAGTGCTGAGGTTGTAATATGTTTTGGAGTTTTTTGTTCCATTTTAAAGCTCTCATTACTGAGGTATTTTATGCCAAATATTTTAGACAGGATTTCATAGCTCATTAATCTGCTTGTACGATAAATGCATGGATTAGTGAAAGTAGCACATTTGTAATGAGATTCTAAGTTTTTATAACTGGGATTAAAATATTTTAAGATTTTTTTTTTGGTGGAACTATTGATGTGATTCTGAAAACTTTTTTTCCTCAGCAGCTCCTTGCTCCCTCTAATGTTCTGCAGCTGTCCCCTTCATTACTGATATTTAATGAGTCTCTTGGTATCTTTTGTTTGCTTGCGTACTTTAAAAGAATTAGAGAATCTTTTGATCTGTTTCTTCTGCAGAAACATTTAGCTTCCTTGTGCTTCATCTTCCCCTACAAGAAGAGGTTAAAGAACAAGCATTTCCTCCTACCCCAGGGTAATCCTGAAATGGGATTTTGCTTCTAACCTTGTGCAGATCTCTTTGAAGCACCGAGTCATATTTACTGATTTACTTTGCTGATGGTTTGCCTGTTCACTCTATGTTACTGCTTTGCCAGCGGTCATTGGATGGGTAGAGGACTAGCATATGCAGGTGGTGTGGTTAGAATTAACAGTCCCTTAGGTAGCAGCTGAAACAGTATAGTGCCAAGATTAATAATTTATTCTCTTCTCATGAGTTTCAAGTTAGATCACTGTTAAGCTTTTTCAAGTACCTGAGTAAGTTGAATGGGCCATGACATATGATTCTGCACAAAAGGGGAGTATATAAAGCAATATGGAATAGCATTCCCTTGAATGAAGTAGTCTCAGTCATCTGGCAGGATTATGGTTTAAGTGAGATTTTTAACCTGTTTTCTGGGTCCAGCAGGATGCATTCAGATTGCACTTCTGACACGACTGAATTGGGTGATTAAAATGGGACAGCTTTTTGAAGTCTTGCTTTGCTGAATTTTCATTGATTTCAGATTTTAAGAACATTGTTAAAAACAGAGTGACAAATAATGCCCTGCCATAAAACTGAATATTTTAAGGCTTTTAAAAAATGTTTACCTTGATTTTTCTCCCCATCTACTGTCCTTTTTTATAATTTTTATTTGAAAAAGGATTAAGGAATTGGAAGATACTTGACTTATGCTGTTATTTCTGAAAAAGAGAGTCTAAGAATAGTCTTTTAATCTTCTGCCATAATAGCTTCTTTGCCGAACTGTAGAATTACACAAGTTTTCTTTTGATGGAGCCGTTCTAGTTTATGATTTCTGTGGCAAAACTGACCTCCAAGAGACAGTCGGCAAAGTGTTACTTCATATATTGTGATAATAGGATTCATCATGGATCCATCTGTAGTGGAGTTTAATGTGACATTACACTGTAGAAGCTGTAGAGATGCTCTGCTATGAAATGTAGCACAGCAGAGTGTTGCAGTGATAAATTTTTTTTTGCAGATGTAGCAATATGCATTCTGATAATGCTTGTTCTAGAAAAATGCTACCTATTAAATTTTTGTGATTAATTAAAGTCACAGTTCATGAGTCTATAAAAAAAAATTGAGAGGAAAGGTAGGGTGAGAATCTTCAGCATTAGAAATACCAGTTTACAGGCTGTTTAATATTGCATGCTGCAGCCGATCTGCCTCTTCATTTACGTCCTACTGGCATGTGAATCTAAAACCCATTTTAAAGAGGAAGATTATTTATCTTAAAGAATCTCTGCTGATGCCTAATCACTTCTTAAAAAAGGAGTTTAAGAATAAACTCTGCAGTATATTGCATTAGAAATACACCATTTCACCGTGCAACCTCTTGTGTTGATCTCTGTGTTATATATACCCTTATCACAAAATACAAAACCCTAGAAAACTTATAGTACTGAATACTGTATAGTAGCAGAGTGTCATTGTAATAAACTAAGTCAGGAGTGATTTGTAACTTGATGAGGATGTGTGTCTTAAATTAAGTGCTATTGGCCACAGATGATGACTTTGTAGAGAGGGTGTACTGGCATTCCAGAGCAGCCTGTTGACTTACTGGTCGTGTTACAGGCACTGACTTGACTGTGAGAAGTGCTGGGAGGTTGCATGTGCTGCTGCCTTACTTGTTGTTGATTTGGATAACCAGGGCTGTTCTGACTATCACCGAAGTCAGCTTGTGAGCGTCAGATAAAGCTTGGGTAAATCTTAAACTCCGTAACTCTTAGTACAGTTTTCAGGATGTTTTAAATACTTATGTTGGTGTTTCTCTCTAGAGATTGTTTCGTGTATGTACCTTTTTAAAAGATATATTGAAGACACCAGGAAATCTGTATAGCACCAAGTGTTCAATATTCACAGATGAAGAAGTGTCAGGCTTCATCTCCCGTGCCACAAAGCAGCAGACTTCCCTGCTTCCTTAGAGGAGAGGGAGGTGGCTGAAGGAATCGTAGATAAGTGAGCACAAATTTTCACATCTTTTTGTGGAGCTAATAGCATGCACTCATGTATGCTTCTTTCTTTCCTTGCCTTCAGGCTATTGGAAGTGTGATTCTTAGGCTGTGCTATATATTTTGACTTCTCGTCTGTTTTCTGAATCTTAGTTTTGTTTTATTTCAGCTTCCCATGTTACAAAGTTAGAGCTGCTGGTTTCCCTAATGTGTCTTTTACCTAATTGCCAGGCAGGGCCTAAACCACTGGTCTGTGGATAATTTTCTTCTGTGACCAGCTGCTTTAGTGACTGTCGTAAAGAGGAGATAGAACTGCATAGCACTGAAAGTGAGGTCAGTTACCTGACTGTTTTAGGTAATAATGAGTGTGTAGAAGATAAACAGAAGCATGCAGTCCGGTGTGGGTTTTTCCTGTGCTTTGTGGCAATCTCTTTTATTGTCTCTGTGCTGTTAACAAACAATACCTTAACTCTTGATGAGTGACTCCTATATGCTAGCATTTTCTGTAGTAGAAGAGCTGTAGTCTATAGACTGACATTATGTGAGACTGTTGTAGAGTGTAGAGAAACCGAGGTGCAAGAGCAGTAATGTGGATTAAGTGAAATCCTCTCAATAAGAGCTTTATTGATAGAAAGCAGAAAAATGTCTATTTTGAAAAGAGAATCACTGCAAAAGTTACATCTGTTATGAATAGTTTACTGGGTGTGCATTTGTTACTTGGTTCTTTATTTTCCTGCTTGTGAAAGGTATGTGGTGTGTTTATCTGACTGTAAAGAATTCAGTTCTCAGCTGAATTTGATTCGATATTAAAAAAAAGTTTTAGAAGCAGCAGAAGTTATATCGATTGTCTTATTGTGAATGTTTTATAAGAGATGTTTCATAATATAAGAATTCTGTTTAGAAATGTGCTTAGCAGTTTAATATTGATTTTTATGTAGAGGGTGCTTGAAAGTTGTGAATGCAGCTTCAGCATTTGAAGTTGGTGCTGCAGGAGTAGCGTTTACTTAAACCATTTTAGAAAATATTGCTGTTGGATACTTGGTTTGCGTAAATACATGCTTTGAGCTTCTGAGGGAAATGTGATGCGGACATATTGACCTCGCCTGGGCTCCACAGGGAGCAGTATGTGAAATCGCTGGTGAAGTGGTGGTGGTTCTGTCTGTGCCAGCTGACTGAGCAGTGCTAGGAAATGGTTCAGCTAGAGCGGTGTTTGACAACAGGAGGTGGTTCTGTGGCTTTCTACGTGTTCTATACTACCTATTTCTAGGCAAATGCAAGTATCTCGATATTCTGCAAATTAGTCATAGGTCTTTCCGTACTGTTAAACAACCTCTGGATTGTTAGTTACTTCTGACTTTATACCAGACTGTTTGAAGTTACTTGAAACATGGAAGCGGAAAAGCTTAAGTTCCCATTGCCTAATACAAAAATCACTGAGTGCTGCTCACTTTCTCCAGCTTCAGGTTTTCCCAGTTTCGGTCTCAGTTGTTAACATTTTGGCACTGATGGCTGCAGCCTGTGACTGTTGCTATTTCTGGGTACCTAGTATTTGAACATAATTTGTTGCAGGGATTTCAAGCAGTGATGCATAGAACATAATGTTGAATGAGCTTGAACAGCTCATTTTCCGGGTTTTATTATTAACCTTTTATCATAGCCTGTGAAATACTTGGGGTGAGGTTCCCAAAATGACGGACTGCTTTGTGGAAACGCCCACTTTTGGCTGAGACACTGTGGTATTGATCAGATGAGTCTAACAGGAGCAGTGTGAGAGAACATGCCAGCTTCAATTCCGGCCTGTGTGACTAACCCTGCAAAAATAATCCCTGGAGGGTCCTAGCTTCAGTGTCACTGCAGAATGTCTCCGTAGCCTCTGTGAAACCGCCTTGTTTGAGAGAGGATAAGGAACAGCAAGAGAAGGGAAAACTCAAGGAGCTGCATTTGCCAGCAGCTGCTACTGAAGAGCTCTGCTTGGGAAATAAGTATATTCCTCTTCCCTGGAGAAATCCTTGACTGGCTGCCAGTAGTAACTCATCTCCCTTCCCTCCCTCCAGGGCAAAGAAGGAATCTCCCAGTCCTCGTGGTGCTCGTAGGTCAGGCTGTTTACCTGTGCTCTGCCCTGCTGCTGCAGCTGTTGCCACGGCCCCTCTGTGGCATCATTCATCTAGCTGAAGTCACTAGAAGGAGGAGCAGGTCAGTTTAATTAAGATGAGAAATAAAACATGCATTTGCTATCCTTATTTGCATATATATTTTTTCTTTTAATAACTTCCCGTATGTCCCTAAGCTGGAAGCTGACTTACAGTACAAATTTTATGGAAGCGTTTTGTCTTCTTCCATAACACACTGGAGGTTTTTGTTTTTTTTTTTATTCAATGGATAACACAATGTCTGGCTTGGATGTTACAGTTCATAAAATGTGTAAATATTAGGCTGGGAAGGATTTAAATTCTGAGTTATTGAGAAGGTGACTAGCATTTATCGGCTGCTTTGGTACCCGCCTAGAAGATCAGTTCATCCTCAGTGCGCTTGGATTCTGGCCTCCTGTGTCTTCCTCACTGTGCGTTTTACAGATGAGGAAAAATAAGTCCCAAATCTTCTACTAATTCAGACTCCTTTATGTTGTTTATGTCTTCATATTAATCCTTAGGAAATCTTAAATATATGTTTCTGCTTTGATTTGGGATCTGGAAGAACTCTTGCTTTGTTTCTGATTTCTAAAACTGCAGGTTTTTTTCTGTTATCCACAGTCATAACTGGAAGTTAGAGTGATTCCTTTTTCCGGGGTAGTCCAGGCTGCCTTAATGTTTTTAAAGAGCTACAGGGGACACACAGTTTCTTGCCTAAGAGTGAAGTGCAAGGTCTGGAGTTTGTGAGGATTCGAGGAACTGCCTCTGCTGTGAGGAAGCACAGGAAAGCATCTCCTGGAAGCTGGGAATGTGGGAGAGGTTGGCTCCAAAGCTGGGCTTGCTGGAGTGTAGGATGCAAGTATTTCTGAGGCAGAAAAGGAAATACAGAATGTATAGTGTGTACTATTTGGTCTCTGGAGAGCGTGTGGGACTCGAGAACAGAAGCAACCCAGAGACTGCAGAGATGCGTGTGTTGCAAGAAGGTGGCCTGGTTTGGCGCATCTGAGAGTCCTTCAGGTTCTCTGTGAACACTGAAGTGACCGTGTGTAGTTAAGCATGTTAAGTCTTAAAAATGCTTTGTTTTCTCTCTTTGAGTTCCTGCCTTCAGTCCCTACTAATCTAGGTGAAGACTCAAAGCACCTTGCGGTTCTTGAGATCCTTTATACTTTTATACTTACATCTGGAGATGATGGTTGAAAGCAAGCTCCCTGTGTGTGAGGTAATAGGATTATTTGTCTGTTCCAAACAACTGGGATTTGGGGAAAGACATCAGCTGCAGAGATTAAAATCAGATTATCAGACTTGTTTTGTGAGTGCCTCTTTCAAGAAGTGATAGCAGATCTTTGGAACACTCTTTTGTAGACAACACAAAGTATTGAATTTAGCAGAATTTTTTATTTTACTAAGGGAATTTTTATGGACAATTGCTAAAGAAATAAGTGTCAACTTTTCATTTAGCGGCTTAAGAACTGGATAACCAGAAGCTAAGTTTTAGATAATTTATGAGTAGTTTACAAAACCAGTTTTATGTAAATATTCTTTTCCAAGCAATGTAATTTGCTGATCTTCCTTGTCAAAGGGAAGATATGTTTCCTTCTTTGCTTACAGCCTCTTCTGCTCCCAACCGTCCCATAAGCAGATTGTTTTGTATTTAATAGTAAAGCCCATGTTCATTTTAATTTTACAAGTGTCTTTATTTTACTTTTCTATAGATGGGAGAGGGGTCACTGCAGGTTTGAATTGGAATTCAGTATGGTGTGCAGGTGCTGCCATGTGAGCTTATGCTGTTAAACTGCTAGTCAGCTTCTTGGTAGTGACTGGGGCTCCCAGTGGTTTTTGGAATGCAGAATTTTCAGTTTGTTGCATTCAATTAGGTGATTTTTTTGTGGAAACTGTAAGGTAAATATTAACCAAGAAAAGGCTGCTGAAGTGGAGAATGAAGTGGTTTATTTCCCTGCATGTTCTCCCCTTACTAGTATATTTCTCACAGTTAGTGCCTTAATATTCAAAAGAGTTGACAAATATATGAAGAAAACAGTATCTAGAAAACTGTATCTCGTGAACCTGTAAACTGCAACATGAAATCACTGGAAATATTGCATTAGTATTAATGGATTTCATACATTCTTTATTTAGGACTCGGCATAGTTGCTTCCTGTAAAATATGCTGAGAACAGAGTTAAACAGAGAGGGCTTCTAAGTCTTCCCAAGAGATTTATCAATCTGGCAGTGATGTTTGCTGAACCACTGACGCAATTTGTTGGTACAAACAGCTGGTATTATATTCTCTTTTAAGTTTCATTTTGCTATTGCATACTCAAATGTTTTTTGCTTTAAAGCCATATTTATTTTTCTATACCAAACTTGTCATCTTTTATGAAATTATCATCTTTAGTAGAGAAAGCCATCTATTTATTGTTAAATATTCAACAGGTTCTTGGAAATTGAGAAATAGACTTTGAATTTTCTGTAGAAAAATATTATTAAAAAAGAAGAGGTAACAGTCCTAAAGTCTAAACAAGTCAAATGCGTCTTAAATCTCTTGTCTTCAGGCAAACTGAAGTGACTATCCTTCTTTGCTTGAGCTTGAAAGCAGTAGGCAAGTCATAACATAGAAAACTAAATGTGCCCTTGTTGTGTTTGTGCAGGTTTCCCCTGCCTCAGTGCTTTTCTTCTGGATGAACACTGGGACCTGGTGTCTGCCTTTGCTTTAGTAAATCTGTAACTATAGTGAAGTTGGACTTTCTGGTGGCCAAAAGATGTTAAAATGTACTGTTATTTTAAGAAATGTACTTGCACTGCAATTCAGACCTGTGGTACATAAGAATCACTCCAGTATATTTGTGGTTTTGTTTAATAGTTGCCTGTAGAAATAGCTCCTGAGATCAAGCTGTAGACTTGAAATTTTGTGCTATGCCACTTCTCCTATGAGTGGCATAAGCCAGACCAGAGGACTTGTGCAATGCAGACGTACATTAGATGATGTGTGGGACACTTTCATAGCAATTACACACAAGCTAGAGACCTCATTAAACATATGTCAGTATTAGGAGTAGTTTACGCAATTGTGTGGAACTTGTTCAACTTAAAACCATCCGATTTGTGAAGGTGTAATTTGAATGCTGTGCAAAATGTTAAGAGGATTAATCCTATAGTCAACAATGAGTGTATTTCATTTTAGAATAAGCTTCAGGTTTTTCAGACATCTTCAGCATTTAGAATAGTCTAGTAATATCTTACTACAGTATTCACCCAGCTAACGTTAACCCCTTTTTTGAAATTCCTTATCTGCATTAGCATTTAACAGAGCTGGAAGTATTGTGAAATACAACTTTCAGTTTCAAGGACAGTATGGAAAAAGAAAACGTCATTAAAACCATGATTACTTTTGTGAATAACTGAAGGAGTTTTGAAGTTACCTTTAAAAAAATAGAATGCTTTTGTTCCCTAAATTTGAGCCATTGAAGCATTTGTTTTATTAAGTATCTGAAAACTGGGCTCTATTTGCAATATCCATAGCAGATGTCCAGAAGCCTTTAAATGTGACAGCTGAAAATTAGACAAGCATTCACAAACACATGATGCATACAGATTGGCTGTGTATGAACTGTTTTTTGACAAAGAAATGAAATAAAATTCATTAATGCAAGAGCTTTATACACACTGTGCATTTGTTTTGCTTTCAGCAGCAATCTAACATGTAGTTAAAATACTGTTTGCCTTCTCTAGGTCAACCACGGATTCCTACAGAATATTCATTTCGGTAAGATCAGAATCCCTCCTGAGTGGAGTTACTGAATCATATAGCTTATGTCATTATGGTGTTGAATATATTACTGATTAATGATTTCATTAATGTATGCAATTGTTTTATTCTAAAATTGTATTTTTCCATTTCTGCATCTCTTTAACTGTCATGATCTTTGTCTTTTGTCACTCTACTTCTGAGCAGCTACCATAGTAATCTCCTTCCTTAATTGTAAAACAGTTTTGCCCAGGAGCTCTCAGTCTTTGACATGTGTAGGTAGATTGCTGTCCTAGTTGGTATTTGTGTTGTACCTAAGACACGTCTTGCCCCAACGACTGTTTGCTAGCTTAATATACTGTTTTTCTTGTAGGACTAAGCCCATTTATGCTTGCCCTTAGGAAAGCATTGCTGTAGAAGCAACGAACATGTAAACCAAGTCTGATTCCACAGAAAACTTGTGACTAACGATGGTAGTTCCATCAAAATTACTTTTCTCATTTCTTATATTTTATTATTTTTCGATGTATTAGGGTATGAAAATATCTTCTCAACTGTACTTCTTCACTGCAGTAAGAACAAACTGAATATGTATAATTTCTTATATAAAATTATAGTTAGAGTAAGGTATTGTGTGGGGGATGAATCCTGGATTTTAATTTTGTGTTTGTCTAGTAAAGGTATGAAACAGCAATTAAAGAGCAGTCTTAGTTACTTAGCTGTACAGAGCATATGTTTCTCCAGCCTTTAAGTTGGCAGTATTCTAGCCTATTCTATTTCCCTGTCCCTAGTGGGAAAATTACCTCTTTGGTTCCGTTTCTTTGTCTGAAGAGAAGAGACATCTCTTAAATGTATGCTTATTGTCAGTTTGCAGTGCAACCTTTGAAGCTTTCCTGTTGATTGTTACTATCTCTAGTGAGGGAAAAGCGCAGAAGTCATCATAAAATATTTTGTGCTCATATGTGAACTGAGAGATCCTTTCTTCCACAAAACCTGTTCCATTTCTGTTCCTCTGTGTACCTGGAATGCATGCATTCAGGTCACTGCTTGAGAGAAGTAACGTTATGCATAAGTTATGTGTTGTTTTTAAAGTCATGTCTGATTTGAAAAGCACAGACTTGGTATCTAGTTGATGTGAAGGCTAGCAGATGTGATGACCAAGAAAATATTGTTTGATGGTAGTGCTGTGCTGAAGATAAATGCTCAGATGTCTAGTTGAAAGCACACAGTTTTCCAATTAAATTACAATTGTGGATACATAAACTTGCTTTTGTGAACTTGGGCATACAACACTTAAGGCCTGTGTGAGCTGGGCAAGTTGTTGTAATTGCCTCCTGTTTCAACTAAACTTCAGAGTCCTGGTGTAGAGAAGCCTGAGCTGATCTTAAAAGCAAAGTGTGAGATTGCCCAAATCTAGGCATAATGGCATAGTGGGTACGGGCCTGATAACCGTGTTGTCCACAAGCTTCGCATAGCCATAAACATCGATTGAGCCACGCTGGTGCCAGCTCTAGTTTGAACACATTAAGTTCATTTACAGTTTGGGAGTGTGCTGTTCAGAGCTGAAGCTCTGCTGCATTGGAGGCCCCTTTATAGCACTGTCTATACCACTCAAGTGCTGTGGGTCATAGGCATAAAAAACATTAAATAAAACGGGATCTGGAATGAGCATCAAGTCCTCTCTCTGCCTTCTAAAGAAATCAATTTACACACTCTGAAAAGGCAAGTTTACCAAATAGATTGCTATTGTTTATATAATTTTGCATTGCAAGTTTTTTGTTTTATCTGTGTCTAAGTCCATCTCTCCATTTCTAAGGTTTTTAATGCACCTGCAGTAGGACTTCGTAAGTGAAAGCTGAGTGAGCAAAGGATTAGCTCTTCTCTTTCCCATCTCACCTTTCTATCCCCAAATCTTCTGTTTCTCCTATGTATTTAGGCAGTACTGGAAAAATATTTTAATGTATACTGTCCATACATTGTCCTGTATCTTGATTAATAAGTTGAATGCTTTCTGTATTACAAACAAAATTTGGTATTAGTATTAAAATACAGCATTATGTTATCTTTCAGATGTCTTGAAGTCAGCAAGTTTATATAGAACAGTGTTGTTGAGAAACGCTAAGGTACATGCCTTTCTTTAAACAGAAGTAAATGGCAGATATTTGCATTTGTATATCAACATTGCTATATGTGGTTGCTTT
>Ga0181612_131457_pt1 | contig 11191 bp, 4 predicted proteins | sample HoacroProtozoa21_FD_119630 | JGI IMG/M metagenome (GOLD analysis project Ga0181612, IMG submission 119630) | Hoatzin crop microbial communities from Cojedes, Venezuel. Combined Assembly of Gp0051906, Gp0051904, Gp0051908 | reverse complement strand
TACAATGAGGGTGGTGAAATATTGAAACAGATTGTCCAGACAGGTGGTAGATGCCCCATCCCTGGAAACATTCAAGGTCAGGTTGGACGCGGCTCTGAGAAGCCTGATCTTGTGGCAGATGTCCCTGCCCCTGGTAGGTGGGTGGGACTGAATGGCCTCTAAAGGTCCCTTCCAACCCAAACTCTCCTATGGTTCTATGATTCAATGAAAATTTGAACTCCAGTCCAGCTATCCCTTGCATTACTGAATTTGGTAAATTAGTATAAGCAGACAAGTGTGGAGTTTGATTTCCAGGGATGCACTCACACATAGAAGTCAGTAATCTGCTTAAACTTAGATGGTCTGTCAGTATAGCATTGCTAAGATACAACAATTCTTTTATGCCATGTCAGACAAGGAACGGTAGTATTAACAACATATCTGATTTCTCTCAACTTCTTAGCCATGATAAAGGCTGAGGGTAGTCTTCAGTTCAATTTGAGGTGAAACAAAGAGATTTAAACAAAAAGATCTTGTGCAGGCATATCATGTACACTGTCTAATGTAGCTCTGGGCATTGTTATTATCCACATAATGGAAAGGCTCTGGTTAAGATTTGTCTTGCCTTGGTTATATGTAATGCATCTGTCTATGTTTGAATTAATTGTGTATGTCCCGTTGCAGTCAATGGAGATATAGCCAATACAGTCAATGGCATCTATAGAGCAGTTCATCTTCTCTTAAATTTGATCAGATGAATTGTTCTTTTAACTCCATTAACTGTATTGATTAAATCTCCAAGACTATAATGGAGTCCAGACAGTAAGCCTGTTGTAGACAAGCTAGATAGTAGACAATTAGAGTAAGAATTTCATGCCCTCTGCTATTCTTCACTACTGTGAAATCTAGTTGAAATACTAGTAACTCTGGTGTCTCAAAGGAAATTCAATGCAAGAAGAATACTCAGGTTACAAAAGAACCTCACAGAGGAGTAGTACTGTATCATCACAGTTCTGGCTGTCGAAACAGCAAACAGCATTGGAAGAAAAGAACTGACTCTTTTGGATTTGTGGAGAGGGCCACAAGTTCCTTTTCCATCCATAACCCCATGTGGTTTTTCAGGCTAGCATATTCATCCTCAAACTTGGAGGAACTTTGTCCACTGTCTGAGTGTTTTCTCCGGTCTTGTTCAGACCAAAGAGTATAACACTGTAATGAGCTCAGTAGGTCACTCACACAAAGCTGAAAACAAATACTTCATCTGCTGACTTGCCTATTGTATTGTGTTGTCTTCAGAAATTCTGAGCTTATAGAGCCCAAATAAATTACTGTAATCACCTAATCAGCCCTTCTGACAGGCTTGGCCATGAGATTTCCCTGAAAAATAACTGCTTCAACTTGGATCACATATTGATTTAAAAAACAGCCATTGGTGACAAATCCATCGTTGTCATCAGTAAATAATTCTAGCTAAAACTTTCCCACTTATTTCCCATATGAACTTTCCCAGCCTTTATAGTGATCAAAGCAACGTGCTAGAATAGAAAACTCTCTATTATCATGTTTTTCTTCCTTTGGTTTATAGTTATAGATGAAGCAAGATAAGCAAGGGCTTTCCTGCTGACTAGATATGTGCAGTACCTGCCAGCATGTGGTGTCTTTTTTCCAAGCTGTCTTATTGGAGCTGTCTCACATCAGATAACTGATTAAATATGTATCACAGTGGGGGCTTGGGTCTCTATTTCTTACTTCTCAAGGGAATACAATGAACACTGGGTCAGCCTTTGAGTAGCTGTCCTAATGGGTTATTTATACAGAATGTCACAGCGCTAAAAAAAAGGGTGTCCTTTCTATTGGATCCTCCTTCCAATAGCCAGGATACTCAGTTAGGATGTAAAAAATGTCCTTTTCTGAGTCAGGCGAAATAGAACCTTAAACTAAGGACCCTTGTATGCATGTAGCTGCACAACTACTGAGCTAGGACTACTCTGGGTGAGGTCTCTTTTTGTTTGTTGTGATAAAACTTCCAGTATGCACCTGAAGACTCTTTCAATGCAAATTAATTTCCTACTGTATATTCATTTTAAGAGTTTTGATTTAGGAGAAACAGAATTTTTTCCCAGAAGAACGGCTCATAATGGCTGTTGGAAAATTTTCAACCTGTTGTTTTCAAGCAATAGCTGTTGACAACAATTCACTCTTTATATAGAAAAATTTTCAGTTGTTCTGCTGTTATCTTCCTGGCCTTGTTTCTTAGAGTACAAGAAGACAGATCAAGGCAGAGTATTCTGTTTGTTGCTTTCCAGTATTTTTTCACAGGAACACAATTCCTTCCCTCTAAATTCATCATTCCTTGTGTCTGAAAAATTTCTATTTCCAATGGCAAAACAATTTTACTCTTCCTTTAAACAGACTTCAAGAGAATTACTTCTCAGCAGAATATAAGATGAGAAGTTTGTAATTAAAAACACAATGCCAACTTACATGATTTTCAGATAATGATTTCCTCTCCCAAGTTTTTCAGTGCAGACTGATCTTATCCCTTCTGGGGAAAAGCTTAACGTTCAAAATTTCTATTATTTTTCCTTGGAAATATTTGTACAGTTAAATGCTGAGTCTGGTGTAGGCACAGTATAAAGATATGGAGCGCTTCAAAGCACTTCCAATATGGGCAGAGAGGAGAAACACAAACCTACAGGGACAGCAGTATGCTAAAACCTGTGTAATTATGTGCAAATATCTGTCATATTTCTATGCCACATTTTACATTGTATAACTACACTTAACTGCTTCAATGTCCAGGCATCACTCTACATTGTTTTTAAAAAAAATGTAATACTCCCAGTGCCACAGAATTAGGTATCATGTTGGGAAACGAGGGAATAAATGGTAGTAGTTTTTGCTTTCTAGGGAACACCTCGAAATAGGGTAGCTACATTTTATCTCCCGCCCAGCTTTTACCCCGTGCTGCCTAGCTAAAGACTACCTGCCAGTGGGGTACCCAGGAGGGAAGGGACACTGCAGCCTTCCATGCAGTGTCAAGTGCCTGCCTGTCTTCATGCCTATGCTCCTGGCTATGAGGACATGGGGCAAAGGGAGGTCCAGTGCCGACAGATTGGCGCTGGCCTCCTGTGAGCAGGGCTTGGATTTTTCATGGTCATCATACTCAGGGACATGCTGCTGAGTAGACTAGGCCAAATGCAGGGTTGCGGCTGCTGCACTGAAACCTTGAAAGTATGCCTTTCTGTCATTCTCTCTCAGTTTTACCAACTCTTGGGCACCTGCTTGCCGTCAACACTTGCTTGCTTTGCCTGTACCTAAAGCTGTCATGTGCTCAGGGTAAATTTTATCAGCGTGGGACCTGACAGAAACTTATTTGACCACCAAAATACCTTTTTACACAAAGTGCTGTCATTCTTTGGAATTTTCTGTCCCAGAGAAATGAGTCCTTTCTTGCTTTGCAAATTCTATTGATCTGGAAAGAACAGCATTTAACATCTTAATTTCAGACTGGGCGTACTTTTAGTGAGGCTTTCAATAAGGATGGCTAATATGCTGTTGCTGCTAATGCTGATCTGCATGTTACATCACTGGATCCTTGAATGCTGTCATTCCCTTTGCTCTCCATCCCTTCAAGATCTTTCTAGTACTTAGGTTCTCTGCTGTAACATGGGTCTGGGTAGGGATTTCTATTATTCTGAAGGTTTGATTTAATAAGAAAAGCTTAAGGGAGTTCTTCAACTGCATGGAAAGAAGGGTAGACATTAGACCCCTCAGCAAAACTGCTGGAGAGTGAATCACAAAGTAAAGTTTCCAGACAAAGTTCAGATAAATTTCGATTGCTATTGAATTTAATTTTGTCAATGTTTATAGTTAAAGACAACCTTTGTGTTTTTCAAGTTGCCTTCGTTTGGTACATGGCATTAAGAAAGCAGTATTTTTACTGTTTATTTTAGCCTTAATTTTGCCTTGATTTACCTTCTCTTTGCTCCAAGTTTCCCCTTTTCATGTCTGGTCTGTTTTCATTCTATATCTGAGCAGTTTTAGGCAAGGTGACAGGCCCCTCTGCAACAGATAAAACCACAGCTGAATCTTAAAGGTTTATTGGTTTCTACTTGTAATGAGGTGGTGGTGGTGAAGGTAGCCGAGAGAAGCTGGGGCCAGGCATCTTCATTCAGTTGTCTGCCTTTGGTGTCAAGGTGTGAGGATGGAACACTGGAAAGAAGGACACATAAATGGCTTCACTTTCAGTGCTGGTGGTGAGCTCTGGAACAGAGTGGATATTGAGATTGAGTCTCACAGCAGAACGAACAGTACAGAGTGAAAAACTTCTAGATCTTTGCAACTCATAATGATCATGAGAAGAGCTTTTGTGCTGTGTGACTTTCCCATACTTTATCTGAATTAATAAATTGTGGAGGAAGGACACAAACAGATGCTTTGATGTGAGTTTCCCATTCATGTGCTAGGAGACAAAACGGGAGCTGTATAACCCTGACTAAGACTGGGGAAGAGTTCCAGAATAAATCAGAGAGAGAATAAAGGAAAAACAAAGAAACAACAGAAGCTTTTGGGAATTAAAATGAAAATACTTGGTAAAAGAGAAAGCAAACAGTGAGGGATCATTACTACGTGGAGCAATATCATGTCACAGTACACTGTACAGTTAACCTTTCTGAACCACTGGAGACCTATTCTAGCTGGTTAAATCTGGACTGTTTAGCAAAAAAATAACTAACATTACTATTGAGTACCATTTATAAACATCAAACCTGAGAAGACTTTAAAGTCTTTTCATATTTGTGACATTTTGCCCTTTTGTCACTACTTTCAAACTCTGTGAACATACCCATTTGTATTAGCTGAATCTTATCTAGCTTATATTTCTTTGCTGGGTATGCTTTACAAATTCTACTTCTGTTGTTTTTACCTTCATTGGTATTTTTGTGGTCTCTGCTGTCGTAATCCAAGCAAATTTCAGGCATATACCTCAAACATGAATACCAGAGTTCCACATTAGCATATTTTAGCAATAACTAACTAGTTGCCTGAAACTACTGATGTTAATAGGAACATTTCAGTTGTGTAAAATTGAATATTTTTTGCTTTTCATTGTCTTATCTATGACCTGCAGGAACTTCAGACTAATGTGCAGACCTTCACCATTGGCTCATGAAGACAGTATTTTAAGATATAATAAGTAGCTATTTCATGGTATTGAAAATATTAAGTACTATTTTTGGTATATGTACAAATATAATCTTTTGTACACACACTAAAATTCAAAAGCATTATTTAACATTTGGGTGAAAGGATCTATAACTTTACATTGCTGCAGATTCTGGCATGATGTTACTGTGGCCATACAGGGTAGCAAAAGCAGAATGTCAGTACTGTCCAGTTTGGTGGTGGGTGGTGTTGAAGTGTTACAATGATGTCTTCGTATGGTTAGTTGGCTTTCAGCTCTCCAGCCAATGAAGCAGACATTAGACATTTAAGGAAGATTACACAGTTGAAGGTCTAGGTAATATTTACAAGGGATCAGACTTGTTTTCTTATAGCGACTGTAAGTGAGAGGATTACTAAAGCACTGAGTTGGTATCAGAAGACTATGATTTATTCCTTACTACCTGAATCCCTTTGGGCAATTCATTTAATCTCCCAGTGCTTCAATTCCGTGCTCAGAAATTAGGACAATAATGCTTCTTACCTTACAGGTATTTCAGGAGGATGCATCAATTTGGCTCCAGTCCTCCAGGCCAAGAAATGCGTATGCTAAGGAGCTCACCTATGCCTAGGTCTTCACCTCCTTTTAGCTCTTAGCTTCTTCGTGTAAATTTTCTAAGTTGCTGTTAAAAGATCTATGTAGCTAAATCCCAGCCTTTTCTGTCTTTTTGCATACACATGCACTCACACACTGCAGCCCTAAGTTGCACCGCAGAGCAGCATTGGGTAGGGAAGAGAGCATTGCTCCTGGTTGACTCTGGTCACTTGGTGTGACTCCCGTATTAGGTGTAAAATGTTACTCCCAGCTCCTAAACTCCATTTGTTATCAAAAAGACATTCCCACAACCTCATCAGCCTTCAGGAACCTCATTGCCTTATTTGAAGTCAGACTCTTACGAACACCTTATCACTCTACATTAGTGGCATTTTCACCTTCTTGATTGCTGAAAGAGTAGCTGCAAAATCAGTTTCCTTTCAAGGCTACAGCTAAAACATCCTAGACAGGGGTTCTTGAGACCAGTGAGGGTCAAATAGCACTTTGTTGCCAAAACCAAACTATTATTTTTCATGCATCTGTCATTAGACAGAAGAGCTAATAATCTCTTAAAGTTTACACAGCCCAACTAAGAGTAGGAAAGGATTTTACATGTATCTCACAGCTTTTTTCAGTGGTGTCTTTTGAGTGGATTACAATATATTTTGTGTCTAAATCCTAATACATTTCTTTCTTCTTTTCTTCACATGCCTCATGGGTTTGTCTTTTCAGTAATGCAGTAGGCACGCTGAAGTCTTGTTTGGGAAGGGTCCTCAAATTACTGGATTGAAACAACCATTTATGTTATTGTTCTTAAGTTATAATTATTGTAATTTCTTCTGTTTCAAGTATTTGAATCATACAATCATAGAATCATAAGTTGGAAAAGACCTCTAAGAGTATCCAGTCCAATCATCTGCCCAACAACATCATGCCTACTAAACCATATACCAAAGTGCCACATCTACAGGTTTTTGAAACACCTCCAGGGATTGTGACTCAACCACCTCCCTGGGCAGCCTATTCCAATGTCTGACCAGATCAGTCATGTGCTCTGAAAAGCCACTAAATTGGCATCATTCGTTCACTCTTTGTGTATCACAACAGGGTACCACAGGAAGACCTGCAACGTATGATGGAAGTAGGACCGGTCACTTTTCAGTGTATTGGATAGCATAGGACTGCAGAATGCCATCCACTGCACAGAGCACTAATTGAACCACCATTGTTGAACACTTGCATAAAAGATAACAGGGCTTTATTTTTCTTTGCTTGCCCTGTTATTTTTGTGTTTATTATCTACCGTCACATCCTCAGTAATAAAGGCTGGCTTTCCAAAAAAAGCTTGATAAAATTTCCACCTTTGGGTACTGAGACTCTTGAGAATCGCATTTCAACATTCATCAAGATGACTATTTGCTAGTGCACTTCAACAGCAACTCAAAACTTAACGAGCAATAAAAGGGGAACCGAGGTGCAGCATCGTTTTTCAGCTTCTGCGATCCACAGGAAAAGAGAGAATGAAAACTCTTCTTCAGGCTTTGGACCAAAGAAAGCCCAAGGAGTATCAGATTAGCTATAACTTTTGACAGTGTTGCCCCTGGACGTGTGACTTATAAAATGGCAGCATAAACTGACACCATTTTCTTCGAGTTTTTTTTTTTTTTTTAGCAAAACTATTCAGTAAATGTGATGACCATTTAACCCTTTACAACTTTGTAGAGCGTAAGATCATGAAAGTGAAAAAAAATAAACAGAAAAAGTTTTAGAAATGTGTATCATCCTGTTTAGTAGATGTGCAGACCAATCTTTCTCAGATTTTCTAAATATAGCTGATTTTATTCAGTCTTAACACATTGTACGAAAATATTTGCTCAGGTTCATTATTCACAAACATTTTCCTTTCACCCCTCCCTTCTCCTGCCCCACACTTTCTCTGCTTAACTAAACACATAGGAAATTAACCAAGTCTGTGACCTAACAAGTGGCAAATCATAAATTCATTAGATTAAAAAAGACTAGTAACATAGCAATTCCTTTAATAGGTTTCCTTCCAATCTCTAATTTACATTTCTGTCTGCCCTGGCAAAGATATTACTTCGTTAAGACATTTTTTTCCCCCCCCTAAATTAGAGAAATTTTAATGACTTCTCATATTTATTGCTTCCATATGCAAGTAGTTATCTTTCTTGCAAATGGAAATGAGACCCAAAATTGCAACAAATGGGGCCAAGCCGCTGAGTGCATATGTTCCTTTTTGGAGAAAGTACACATGCCTGATCAAATTAACTTTAACCTCTCTGTCCACTGAACAGACATCCTCTAATGTGGGGGCTTTTAAAACTGTTCTCGTTAAATTTATTTTGAATCGCAGAGAACACTCTATCAGGGTTTCAGCAAATAACCTCTGATAATATTAAACACCTGGTAAGCGCAGTACCCAGGGGACCCTGTGCTGCTGTGTTTGACCCATGACCTTCGGCAGTGAAGTTCGGCCCTTGTGATCCACTTGGGTTCAGACAAGAAAGCTATTCTGAGGGAAAACACCTGCTCGCGAGCGCTGACCCCAAGCCAGTGCACGGCTGAAAAAAGTCAGCTGGGTAGAAAGAGACCAGAGCCCCTTGCAGGTGTTTCCTACAGCACCACACCGCTGAAAAACAAGGGAAAATAAAGGATAATGTAGGCAACAGTTAGGCACTCCCTCAGCCGTGTATTTGTGTTTGCATAGCTCGAGCTTCTCCTGCTGGGTGCCAAGGAAATGAAGAAGAACCCTCTGGTTCTGCATTTCTGAGTCTCCCAGCACAGATTCCCAGCCTGGTGGGCTCCAATGGGGCTTACAGCCATGGCAAAAGGTAAATCTGGAGGCCTCATCCCCTCCTTCCTACCCACAGCCTTCACTGCTCTTTCCTTATTCAGAAAAAAAAACTGTAAGTGGAGGCCTTCTTCCTCAGGAAGGTCTTCTCTGCTCTTGTCTTCCTCTTACTGAGAGGTCCCTTAATCTGCTCTTATCTGAGAAATGCATTGTAAATGAGGAGTTAAAAGCAGCAACAACAAAACCTCCTGCTAGGAAAGAGGAAGAGGTAAATCCTTCCTTAGCTAAGTTAAGGTTTTTACAGCGTTTTATTTTACACAGTGTGATAATGATTCTTTTTAAGTAGAGCGGGCTTCATTTTCATTCGGTATTTTTCAGTCAAATGTCACATTACTCATTATTGTCAACAGGTCTGCACAGTGACAGGACAGTGAGAGGAAAATATTTAATCTATCTCTTTATTTATTAAATGAGTATCACAGAATAAGATGACAGGGATGGAAACCTAACCCTTTTGAAATTCTTCTGTTAATTTCTTCACACACTTTTCTCCAAGGTCACTGTTGGATGCGGGACTTGAATGTCACTCACTCGCACACTCACGGGCTGTCAACACACCTCCGTTCACCTGAGGAGAGCACCTTCAGCTGGCATCAATAAAACTCTTTCATTCTCAACAGTCTTGGGCTATGGAGCTCTCAGATATTAAACAGCCAATTCTGGATCATATGAAAAGAGCCGGGTGCATGGGGTAGGGGGAAAGAAATGGCTGTTTCTCTGCAAGAAGAATTCAGCTAGAACTTGTCAGAATTCATTTCAGCTTTGCCTTTTATAGCCTTCAGATCTGAATTGCCTTCCATCACTCTGGGGAAGGCAGGGTTTGTATGCCTGTCCTAGATGTGAAAAGTCAGCGCAGTGTGCATTGGGCAACCTGTCTCATTAATACAACCAGATTCAAAAAAAAAAAAAATAAAGGAAGAAGAAAGGAAGAAGAAAGGAAGAAGAAAGGAAGAAAGAAATAATTATTGGCAAGCAGAGTGGTACTAATAATTTGCCTTCATCTTTTGCCCAGCATCTTGGGCCTGATAAAGCCCAACATCTGAAAACAATCATTGGAACGTATTAGGGTTTTTTCCCAAGCCATATCAAACTACAGTGTAATAATGAGACCTTTATTCTGCGGCATTTTAAGGTTTAAACAATTTGCAATCTACTTCCAAGATGACTGAGGTGGAAGCAGGAAGAACACAAGTTCTTTAAGTAACTTCCTCACCATTCCCTAGTCATACACTGGGAGCACTTGACACCCAATTGCATTCATCCTGCTGGAAGTAAATGCAAGTCATCACTTCGCATAAAGTTGCTGGTATGATTTCTGCCAGGGCTGATAACAATGTGCTATTGTTGATGAGCCTTTGTCAGTTTTGCTTAGCAGTGAGAATGTCAAATTGTCAAGTGTTTTTAAGAGTGGAAGGTGAGAGACAACTAGTACCAATTTCACTTGGAGCCAGAGGGTTGATTCCCCCCCAGATGTCCTCACTATACAGGGTAACACGATGTGATGGGAGGCTGTAGCCACTGGAAAAACAGTGAAGACATTTTTTTAAGATTACGCTCCTGGGAGTGTAAAAGGACAGTATCCTTGCTTATTCTTTAGAGAAACTCCAGGCTGTCTCTAACAACAGCATAAAAATTAAATTAAATCCAGACATTAGACTTGAAAATTTCCAGTCCATCTGTAAGTCCTCTGTTCTTAGGGGACTTCCGTCTACTTCCCTATAGCACTGCTATTGCTTAAACTTCACTACTGTTCCCAAATAGTGGTGCACAGTCCTTATTGCATATGGAAGAAAACCTGACCTATAAAGAATTGCAAAAACAAGTAGGATTGCTTACTCCGTGCTCACAAATTAATGCACTGAGAGTCCAGTCCACGTCCCAGCAAACATCTACACTGCGCCGCTGTATCCACCAAGGCTCCCTGGGCTGAATAAGCGCAGGGACACAGGAATGGATTTCTCTCACATGAATTCCATCAAGGTCCACTGTGTTTGCTGCCAACAGAGAAAGCAAGGTGTCTCTGAGTTTCCTGATCATTTAAATAGCCAGAAAAACACCCCAGACAAGGGGATTGCCTAGAAGCAAACATTAGGAATAATAACCTGTATCCTTTTGCATCTCTCAGGGCGTTTCTTTCAGATTGAGCTTGGTAGGGAAGCCAGCTCACTACAAGTCACCCTCTCATTGCTCCGCAGACAAGAGACATGTCAACTTCCAGGACTGTTGGCTAGGTGGTTTTCACGGGCACAACATTAAATATGAAGAAGAAACACTTTAGAAAAATAACACCATAAAGAAAGCTTTCCTCTGTGCTTTATTAATCTTTGTCTTCCGATTTAACCTCAAGTGATCAGCTTTCAACACTGCCTGTTCTAATAGCCCACTATTCTTCTCTCCACAATTAGCTGCCAGTTCCAAACGGTTTCTGCATAAGCAGAAGCCAACTACAGCGCACAACGTAAGCTGATACAGTCCCAGGGCTCTCTCTATTTCCCATGTGCTGGATACCTGTTTAGTATCTTCACTGGTGCCTTACTCATCCATGTTATGCTGTGGCATTCTCCACTTTGCAGTCTCAG
>Ga0181612_105335_pt1 | contig 11191 bp, 10 predicted proteins | sample HoacroProtozoa21_FD_119630 | JGI IMG/M metagenome (GOLD analysis project Ga0181612, IMG submission 119630) | Hoatzin crop microbial communities from Cojedes, Venezuel. Combined Assembly of Gp0051906, Gp0051904, Gp0051908 | reverse complement strand
TTTCTCGTACTCTTGTGTTCCCTACCCCATCCCTGATCACAAGCCACTTGATCTTTGGCTATGTCACCCAGAATTCACAACACAAATGCACACAATGAAGCATGGTCCTGCTACCGATCTCTGCCATGAAAGCACCCCCCCCTTCCGCTCCAGAGCCACGCACCAGCTCTCTTCCCAGCACAGGAATTTTCCTCACAGAGCTTCACGCTGAGATCTGCAAGCTTCAAATTACAAAGCATCTAATTTGCAGAGAAATTCCAATTCATGCCAAACAAACACCAAAACTCAGAACAGTACACCGAAACCTCTCTAGGGAAATAAAGTGTGCCTGCCAACTTCCAAATAACACCACAGCCACTACCCCGGGGAAGTCACTGCAATATGTTCTTTCAATTTAAATACACACGCGCTCCCTCAGTTTTGCCCACTCACCCCAAATTCGTCTCATCACAATATAGACCAAAAAGTAAAAGGACATTGCCAATCAAATTCAAATACCTGAAATGGAAAGCATTTCATGTCAACACTTACCTTCAAATAAAGAGGGCAGATGAAGCAGCAGTTGCGCAGTATCACTGCTTGCGTTTCCAACATCTTAAATGCCCGTGCGTTTTCTTCATTGACTTCATCTGCATTTGTTTAAGAAAACCTCAGTTTTTATCTCTCTGTGTCAGTAACTCGAGGGAGACGCTCACCCGACTCGCTGTGAACACCTCCAATACGACGCCCGACATGGCAGCCCTGCCGTTCGTTAAACGCACAGGCAAGTCCACTGCCAGCTGATCTTTGGAGTTCAGTACTGTGGAAATGCACAGGAGTTCTGCCCCAAAAAGAGGGAGATTTGGGGAATCTTTGGTTTTTTAGTTGAACATAACATATGCCTTTCACTAGTGCCTAGAAACAAATATTTTGAAGACAAGAATATCAAATTAGTATTTTCCCCAATTTCTTTGTAGTGAAAAATCATAATGAAAATAAGAGGCCCTAGAAAATACAAGGCTTAGCGTAACGGAACATAAATACAAATTCCTGCATAAGCACTGGAAATCTGCTTCAGATGAAAAAGAACGAAAGGCAAACAGTCACCACTTTCATCTGAAAAGATATTTATTTTGAGAACTTCAACTTGCACATTGTACAAAAAATTGACAAATTCAGCAAAAAACCTATAAAACTTTTTTCCCTAACATATTAACATTATAATTTTAAGAACGGTAGGAGTTAAGAAAACCAAAAATAGGCACATTTGTTCCAGTCTGTCTGCAGTAAAGTGTGATTAGAAACATCCCTGTCTTGTTGAGGTATTAAACTGCAAACTTTGGTAATGGTAGAAAAAGACAATTCACTCACAAAAGCAAGCCTTCTCGGTGTCATGTACAATAAACAAAATCGTTCATAAAAAAGTCAGAATTGGTTATTCTCCATTTCCAGGTAGAAACGCAGCGAAACAAAGAAAAAAAATACTCATGTTACCATAATACACCTAGCGTTAGGAGGAAACCTGAAAGTCTGCAGATCCGTGCTAATCATACGCAGCTACAGTGTTCTGTTTTACCCAAAGTACAAAATCCGGCTGGCAAAATTCAACAATTCAGTGCTTATGAGAAATACATATATCTGGTGATTGAGAGCCCAGTCTTCCAGCAAAGGACAAAAGGCACTTAAGAATGGCTTTAGTATATTCCACAATGGCATTTCTGGATAGAGGACAGCACCTGGCTGAACAAATAGTTCCTAGTAAGAAAGAAGTCCAGCTGAGGTAGTACTTCATATTGCTCCAACTACTTGGCTATTCGCAAGCAGCTTTCTTTTTTTTGATATACAAAATTATCAGGAAATGGCTTTTGATAGGTTTGTCAAATGTATAAAAAACACGTTCTTTTTTTTCCAAAAAAACCACTAGCAAATATTCACTTGTGGTAAAAAGATCGTAAGCCAGGAACCATCTTGTACAAACTGAGCATCAAAATGCTGCCAGGGTGATGCACAAGTCTACCGTTATGGCCAAATCCCCAAACGTTACAGATTGTTCTAGCAACCAAGCCATTTTTTTTTTTAATTAAGAAAATAAAAAGTAAAAAAGAGGGGGCACTCTGAGAACTTTCATAATCATTAGCAGCCTTACCGGAAGCACTTTTTAAGTCCATTGAAAAAAATAATTCTGTGCTGATGAACGGCAGTTTTGAGGCTGAGGGGGCGGGGGAAAATGCAAAGGTCAACATTTGGAACAAAAAACAAACCCCACGAACATACAAAAGGATATTCCTTGAAGTTCATCTTTTTTTTAAAAACAAGGAAGACTTTAAACTTTTTTATGGGTCCGGGAGAACACAGACTACTTCTCTTTTTTTTAAATTAAGCCCATTGAAAACCCATTTATAAGTTTGAACAAAAGAAAATTAGAAGTGCTTTACAGAATCACCGTCCATTGCCGTATCCAGGAAAGAGCTGAGTTAGAATGGTCTGCAGTGTTTCGTTCACTTGCATGGTGTAATTTTTGCCAAGATCGTAGCGGCAGGCTGGACAACTGTACACATCGGCTTTGAAGGATCTATCCAAACAATCCTGGTGGAGGATAAAATAATAATTGGTTCAGAAAAATGTGCCGTTTAGCTTATTCTACAACACCCCCCCCAGGAGAGAATGCGATTCCTTTACAGCCTAGTCCATGAGAGCTGAGCAGGGCCGAGAGCGACGCAAGGCTGGCAGCTGGGGAGAAAGCTTCCTTCGCTACGTGCGATAACAGCACGCGCACTTCAGCAGAGCGTATTAGTCACGGACACAGTAGTCAGGTACACGGCAGAGATGTGTCATTCAGGTACGTTTCTAAAGATGAACAATTCCCCTGCAGCTGTTAAAGTCTGTTGGAGCTTCTGCCGAGACCCTTCCCATCCCTCCTCAAAACCCAAAGCCAAACCCCATGCGCTCTGTAACACTGCCGAGTCGATCCGCGTCACCCAGCAGGGTCACCGAGCCCCCAGAGAAGCCCTCATCACCTTTTAAGAGAATCAGATAGCAGCAATGCAACAGTGGAACTTTCTTTACAGCACAGACTTCTCTACACCAAAGAACTTCCATTCAATCTTAAAGTTTTAAGATATAAACCTGACTCATGCTAAAAGACTAACTATTGGCAAAAAAAAACCCAAGCCTGCATAGACCCCCACCTCTCTCACCACTAAACAAGTCAGCTTGAGGCTCGTTGGCTCAAGGGAACTCGACAGAGGAGCGAGATCGACTGCCCACCTTGCAGACGTTGTGCTGGCACACGGTCGTGACTGGCCGAAACACAACCTCCTGACAGCAAATACACAAGAAGGCCTCTTCAACTTTGTTTAGAAATTTCTGTAAAGGGAACGTTTGAATCAAGTTATTTCTCCTACCCTCCAAAAGACACAGCCAGAAAATCCCCCCACCTTAAACGCACGGGATTACTTTAGACAGAGAATGTTTTTCTACAAAGCTCAACACGGAAAGAAATAGTCACATTAACAAGTTCTTACACTTCTTCCTGATGCCAGCTACAGTGCTTTAAAGTTCTGCTGTGGATGTATAGACTAAGAAAGAAAAACTATAGGTCTGAGGCCGTTTCTTGAATGCAGCCAAGAGGTTTGTGTCTAGGGACAGTACGCTAGTTAGTTGTCGCTTTATTTACCGGTCCATCTTTGAGAGCTTCTAGTACTTCATTCCACAGTTTTTCATTGACTTCATCACTTTTTATCAGAGATTTTTGCTGAGGTGTCAGCTTGTATGGCTCAACTTTAGTTTTCTTTGGAGTCCCTGTAGGAGAGGTAACGAGTTTTTGCTCTCCACCTGAAAGAAAACACAATGACTTTTTAAACAAACAAACAAAAAGCAACCAGAAAAGAGTAACTAGGTAAAATGCACAAAAACCTACAAGGCGTTCTACATCCACTTGCCTACTCCACAAACCTGCTGATTTCCTTTTCCTCTTTCCTTTCCCCAGGGTATCAAACTCATCATCTCCATTATTTTCTTTTTCCTTATCTTTGTTTGCAACAGCTTCCAAATACCCTTCAGGATACTACAGGAAAACACAAAACACAAAGCGTCCAATGCAAACATGCCGGTTCATAGACGTACAGGTCTACGACAGGTCAGAAAGATGACCTCTGGAGAACTGCTCCGGGGGTTCTCTATTTTAAGGAGCTGATCCCTGCGCTTACGAAGTATTTATTCAGCTATAGAAACTCTATACAAGAAAGTGAATTTTGTCCATTCAGCCTCCCGACGTAAAAAGAAAACAAGCCACAAGACTGAAAGCACTTGTGTCCCCCTCTGTCTAAAAGGGGGTTGTCTTGGTTCTTACGCAAGGATCGTCCGCAGTAAGAAAGTGTAATAGAAAAAAAAACCTACTATCCATCATGTTCATTGGCCAAGGGAAACACGATGATGTGCCAGAAGTGTACCTGCATTGTTAGGCCAAGCTTCTTCATCCTGTCCTTTCCTTCTTTGGTCCAAGGAGCAGGTTCTTCATCGTCCCTCCTAAGTAAGTAACGCCACACTAAAAATCCGGATTTCCCTGTCTCAGGCCAGTATTTCACAACCTAAAAAAGTCAGATGCAAGTCCATTATACACTACAAAACCCCCTTGGCCATAACCAAATTATCTTCCCCTAATTCAGTACGCCAATGCCAATTCCTCTTACCTTATATATGCCATCATATCTGTTCCCTTCTACGGGAGCGTATTTGCTATGTTTGCCTCCTTTTACATTCCTCACCACTCGGACCGGCTTCCCAGCTCTCCAGTCCTTGGCTTCAGCTCCATTTTTGTCGTTGATGGGGGCACTGCAGTTCAGAGCCAGAGCTCTGCAAGAGAAAGTCAAATCCACTTACCTATATTTACCGGGCAGAACTCCTCAGAATCAGAGGGAGGATAAAAACCTCAAAGACTGCATGGTAAACCAGCTACTAAGAAGTAATAAATTTAAACTATGCTATTGCACTCAGAGCAACACATTGATACAGTTCAGTACAATACTAAGAGTCGCAGCGTACTGGCGTTGTGCTGAACCACAGCAATGGCTACCAAAAAACTGGAAACTACACCTCTGCAGATACAGAAGGAGCCCCTTCTGAATCCCTTCCAAGAAAAGAAGGGCATAGCCTGGCTTTTGTTTGTTTGTCTTAAATAGTAAAATTTTCAAGTATCTAGTATAACACCAAGAACTCTGGGAGACAGTAACTGAGCCTCCTGACTGGGGACCACATTTTAAATACACTTATTATTCATCCCATTACCCTACCGTAATTGCGTGGACCACCTCTTCCACTTGAGTCCACACTTACTTGTCAGAGCAACAGTTCAGAATTACCAATGATCTGGTCTCCCAAGGTGACTCACACTGCAAAGGTCTTCAGGAGAGAGTATGAAAACTTCTGCGCTTATTTATTACTCTCTTCTTTAAGTTTCAGTCAATATTAAATGCGAGACTAATACCATTTACAATAGTTTCATTTATAGCATACTATAAGAAGCATGTCCATTGTGCAGCTGGTCTGCAGCCTACAACACAGTCGAAACTTCATTTTGACAGTTTTTCCACTTAGCCAGTTTCTTCTGATACAGACAGGACAAACAGTTTTTCAGGTTGACAGACTGCCAGCTACCAAGGTTAGGAATGGAGCGCGAATGTTGCTGACCTGTTCATATTGGTGAGTTTTTGATCACAAGACTGTTCTGCTGTGCGTTTGTTTCCAGAAAGATCACGCCCTCCGCTCCCTGTATATGTGAAGGAATTTCCATGATCCTGAAACGTATACGGATGGTTTCGACACATTCACAAAAAGAACTCAATAAAAGCAGAAGAGTCTTTTAATCAAGTAGCTTTAACACAGTATTCTCAAAAAAGGAAAGATGCCTCTTCTGTTTAAGCTCCTCGACTCAGTCTGTGGTGCTGCCTTATACTGCCAAGAGAGGAGAGTTGGGGTGACAACTGTTGCCTTGTTACACACCTTAACAGGGCCAAGTTCCAGATAAGCATAATGTAACTTGCGCCTCGGTATGTACACTGCTATGTGACCTTGCAGTCAGAATTACAACTTGGAATAGCTACTGAGACTCGTGGCCACCTGTTTTACCCGAGTTCTAACAGGTATTCGGGGTAAAGGCTAGTAGTGCACCGGTGATCTGCAAGAAGAAAGCAGCAGAGCCTGGTACAGCCCAGCAAGGGTTAGGCTTGGCTACCAGAACCATGAGGTATATTCAGCAGCAGAACTTGTGCCCCTAGTTTTGTTCTGAACGCTCCCGTGACACATGAAGATCTGGCAGCACGTACCACGAGACTCTGTTCTAACTGTGGATGCAATGGACACCCTGAAAAGGCAGCTAAGGACTCCTAGATTAAAAGCTGACATATGGGTATTAAACTGAATTTATATGATCCTGCTTCTCAGACTGGCGCATCTTACTGGATAGTTTTCTTCTGTAGAAGAGAAGTATTGTCAGGATGGGGAAATGTCTGATATAGAGTGTAAAACGTAAGGCTAAGTCTTTGTTTTAACTGCAAGGTAGATTGGTTCTCACGCATACATAATCAAGATGAACTTACTATGTCGTCTTCATAGCCCCCTGCCAGAACTAAGGAATAGGCGCCATCGTTACTTCTGCCGTGTATACCTGCCACGTGGGGCCTGTGAACACCGGATTCGCTCACCTGGGAAGAAAAGAAAGTCTGCTGGGCAACTGCTGTCAGCGGGCTGCAACCAATACGACTACCTGTTGGTCTTGGAACTCAATTAACTAACAGTACTGTTTCAGATTTGTTTTGCATACATTACAGGGTGAAACTGTGTTCTTATCACTATCGTCCAAAAAGCTCCAGGTAGAGGAAAGAAAAAGAAAAATCCTTTTAAAAAATAAGCTGTTGAGTATTTCAGTAAACTGAACACATGGATATTTAGAAATTTGTATCTTTCTCTTATTAAAAAGCTCCAGTAATTTTAGGCTAATGCAGGTATTAAAATTAAATGCTTGTATAAGGGGCTTGGTTTTGAAAGATTTGCAATAGCAACCTTCATCTAATACTTGAAAACAAGATCTGAATAGTTCAGTGCTTTTTCCTCCCCAGCTTTCTAACAGATGAGAAAACCTTCTGTTTAATATATCTAGATACTTGAGAGAGACCCTTACCAGCAGAACAAGTGGTACATCTCCAGGACAACTACTGGGAACAAATACGTTTGGTTTGGGGTTTTTAGTCACCAAAAAAGCACCGAAGGAAAAAAAAAGAAACCACCACTTAAAATGCCTAGACAATGCAGCATTAGTTATGGAACACTTGATCTAGACAAAGCCAGAATTCTTTCCTTTCTGCACTTACATATCCAGTGACATACACTCCAAGATTAACTGTTTCAGGCTTCTCGTAAGAGCTGGATCGTTCCCATTTTTCCCTACAGTGGCTCAGGCCAGGATTCAGCTTCGTACCTGAACTCTGAACTTCCACATGGTGCCCACCGGAATACCAGGAATCGGTCCATAGTGGTTCGAGGGGACAATGGTACATTCCTTTGTGCGACCAACACATGCCATACCCTGTTCCACAGAGCAAGACCGATCAGCCAAGAATTAGAAGGAACTAACACATGCTATTCTTCAAAATAAAACGGCTTTTGAACTGACCTTGCCCCAGTCTCTCCGCGAGGACGAATTAGCAGATGCCATCTTTTGTTTCTTTTTACTTTCTTTTAATTTCTCTCCTGCTAAAACCACCTCGCTTGTATCATTTCGACATTCAGGGCAATACCTAAAGACGCCAGTCAATGAAGATTAGCCAGTAGCAAAGGCTTCAATTAAAAGATCATTTCCTCCAAACATACCAAGTTACATTACAATTTCCCCATGTGAAACTAGACAGGACACAACTCTCCATACTGGAATTAGACCTGTCCTTACACAATCTTCTAAGCCACTGCAGATGTGTCAGGAAATCAGCTGTATCACAAAATCATTGTACAAAATGCTGAAACAGGACACAAGGAGTAAAACAGTATATTTCACTATCTTTATGTACACAGATAGATATATTTCACTATCTAGTTCTATCACCATATATATTTCATATATAAAACAGCATATATCACCAGCCTAATATGGTGATGGGGCCTGTGGGCTACCTGTAAGCGACCCATAAAAATCATTATACAAGTTAAGCCTCCTGGCATCAGGTTTGCATTCGGTTTATAGGTAGCTTCACTTCTCTTTGAATAAGCCTATATACGCCAAAACTCGGGAGAAAAGTTTGAAAGCCACTGGTTTAAAGCACACTCTCACTAAACTGATGCTCAAGAAAAGCTATGAAGTCCTATTTAAAAAAAAAAAAACAAAACACACACAAAAAACCTACAGAAACACCTCTTCTCCTCGTATGGTCACAATATTGCCACTTCAGGGCAGCATGAAGCCCTAGACCTCACTTTCTGCTCCTAATTAGATGGTAATTGCAATACCCCACACACATACTTAAAACTTACCAATCCTCATCATCTGGTATACTACTAAGGGGAGGGTTGAGGCAGTAGATGTGGAAAGCCATATCACACTCATCACACATTAGCTGTTTATCTGGATCTTGTTTACCTCCACAGATATGGCAAGCACAGACTCTGCAGGTCTTGTTCGGGTTGTCCTTACAAGCTTTACACACAGGTCCATTTTGTCCTGTTAGCAAAAAGCAAACACAGTCGATGCTTCAGACTCCAGAAAGTGTCAACATACACTGGAAAAGGTCAAAGGAGTCACAACAACAAGGCTCTTGGAACTCATAGACCTTTGACCCTCGCAAAGACAATTAGCAGAATATCACAAGGCAAGACTGAGACATGCAAGACAGACTCACGTTTTAATGGACTGGCACTAAGTGGACAAGCACTGCCTGGTTCTTCAATTTTGTAAATTTCATCCACTAATGTAATTCTGCAGTCATTCAAGGAATCACCAGCATCCCTTTAAGTTGATAAAAGTAAAAAAAAAAAAAAAATCAGACTTTGAAAGTACCATACAGCGTGAATTCACAGCTGTGCACGCACATCGGTAATGCAGACTGCGCTGGTCTCAGTCCTGTATCACGAGAAACCTGTTGTAGCATCACCCGATGTGGGACAGCGGCGTGACAGCACCACCACGAATCAAACCATTGTCACGCAATTAGAGCGTACCCCGCCTCGTCTCAATGCGAATCCAGGCACTTGGAGCAGTCAAATTCTTATTACTGACTGTTCTCCCCCCAGAATATATTTCATGCTAACTCTTCTCATATTTTGTAGTTAAAAAGTCAAAATCACTGTAGCGTGAGGAAAAAGGAGGAATATTCTGGCAACCCTGTTGAAACTTGTCTGAACCTATTAAAAAATAAACACTTTTTTCCCCTGAAGTCTAGAGTCCCTTATATGTAGGCTCATTTTCTCCTTTAGGAAAGAATTAGAGCAATTTATCATAATCTTTAAAAAGTGAGAGTTCAGCCTACGTTATTGTATCTAGCACAAACCCTTGCTCTGAAGTTTCTGTAAAACCACTATGGACAGTTATCATAGTAAATAATTCTTCGCCTCTTAGTGAACACGGGGCTCCACACGCTCCCAGCATTCCAGGAGCCCACAGATCGGCATGCCCTGCGGTTCCTCCAGTGGAAGTTAACCAGAAGCGCGCTATGACAAAGTCAATCACCTAAAAGGGACAGTTCCAGCTTCTCATCTCTCCCCAGCACTCCTGTTGCACCATTTTTGTTACATTGGGTTTTTTTTTTTCAGAGTCACTCAGATCTCATGAAAGCTTAAGCGGAGTTTGGGAATTCAATTTGTTCCGCGTTAGGAATTCACTTACCCAAGCAATATCTTTGCATTTAGTTCCTTGATCATTTTTGTTTCCCTTTTTTGTAGAATCTCCGCATCGTACCAAAACCCTCGCTCTTTTGGTTCATCGGGATTATAGTTGACCATCACCACCTGTCCCACTTCTAGCTGGTGCCACTTCAAAATAGTCCGTGCACGAGCCCGTACGTCATTCGAACTCAATTCTACAACTCCATTCTCTGGATAACTTCAAGTAGAAGGGAGGCATGGAGGGACAGAAAAGAAAAAAGCAGATTCAACATCGCAAGTTGTTGTAAGCGTCAGATTTTACCCAGACAGGTCGATTTAAGAATCGATGCTGCGCAACACACAAGAATATCATCAAGAATAAAATCGCCTTTTCCCCCACAGACACAGCCAGAATCGGGCAGTCTAACTCTGTTACAATTGTGTCCCATTTGAAACTTCGATAACGGCATTCTGTACTCCCAAAATAATGATTCCAGCCCACCGGAATCGCAGTTGGAATTCCGGCTGCAAGACAAACCTGCAGTTAACAGGGCTCAGTAATGTAACTGCTGTGTCAGCCTGGTTCTGGTTTTCCTTATGGATCTCTACAATAAAATTTCACATCAACATCATGATCCAAATGACTTTATTAGCCAAGAAGGTAGCAAAACTCACTCTTCATATTTCACGTGGTATATTACATCTTCTTCGGGAATGGTTGTCGGCTGATCAGGATCTGTGCAGCTGTCAGCCGATTCATTTGCAGGTTTTCTTCTGGTTACATTTACAACCTGGGCTTCAAACCATGCTCCCATATTCGTATCTCGAGCATCGACCAAGTCATTGATCTACACACAAAGCAGAGTACACAGCTCACCCAAACGGATTTTCAAATTAGGGGTTAACTTCCAAGTCCACCTGAAGATTTAACCATCTCAAGAACTTCACCATTATCTAGACATTTAACAGATCATCTTAAAAATTGGTATTTCCTTTGCCTTCTGATCGTGTTGTGCCCCCCTACAGCCTTCTCCGGTTGAACCTCTAAGGCTAAACATCCGTTCTACACCGACACATGTACAAACAGCTTTCTTATCTAGCATAAACCATTACTAGCTAGTCTCCAACAGACTTTCAGAATTGTCTTGCTCATAGGCTGGCAAAGACATCACTAGATCTGTAATAAAACCCATTGAAACAGACAAGTAAAATGGTTCTGAACAGCTGGTTGAGATTTTCTTTTGTTCATTCAAGAAAGTTTCAGCTTCAACAAATGCAGTGACTCCAAGCAAAAATATTGGGAAGATTTGGGAAGATTTTTTTAAATCAAAACAGGCACTCTGAATGCCTTTTTTTTTTTTTTTCA
>Ga0181612_100101_pt1 | contig 11191 bp, 6 predicted proteins | sample HoacroProtozoa21_FD_119630 | JGI IMG/M metagenome (GOLD analysis project Ga0181612, IMG submission 119630) | Hoatzin crop microbial communities from Cojedes, Venezuel. Combined Assembly of Gp0051906, Gp0051904, Gp0051908 | reverse complement strand
TCACAGGAGGTGAGATTAGCCCACAACATAGGCATCAGCAGTGTGAATTAATGGGATTATCCTTCCACTGAAGAAAGACCCCTGTGTCTGATCCTTGGCTAGATTAGCACTGCTCTGTGTACAGCAGAGGAATCATATCTGATAGACAGTGCTTGCAATCCCAGCTACCTCAAACTTTTTCTAGTTTACAAAAAAAAATATCTGCATTTAGAGCAAGCTACTAACCTTGTTCCAACCTACTCTGGTCCACCCCATGCCGATCCTAATTCCATTAATCAAGGCAGGGAGAGCTGGACAAGGTGGCCTTTGTTACACAGCCCAACAGCCTGGGCAGCCACCTTCCAGAGGGAAAAGGGGCAAGGAGGACTGGCAACCAGACAAGGCATTGCGAAAGAACTTACAAATCTCAATACATCAAATTCGCACGTTTCATACCCACCACTGGTGAGGTGCAGCCGCTGACAGTGCTCTGCGCACTGGTGGTGTTTTGGTGGCTGAAATATGGTGGCGGGCAGGCCTTCCACCAGCATCCACAGCAGAGAAAAGCTTGTTAACACCATGCTGTGTGCAACCTTGGTCACGCAGCCAAGGCTTTCAGCAAGTGCTTTGAATTAAAGTTGTCCCCCTCAACAACATACTCAAGAGGATGACTGAACCTGGGCCACCGAAGAAGGTATTTTTTCTAGCAGAGAGTATTTTTTTATTCTGCTTAAATCTTCTGTCTCCTTAGACAGAGAAGTGAGAATAGCCCTTTGGATTTTTTTCCTAGAAATGAGGAAATGAAGATGCAAAGATCTATTTCCTTGCTGAAAGCATGGTGCTGAACTATTTCCTTGCCCCCGGTGGAAAATTTCACATGGTGCTGCGGAGTCTGTGGTGTAGGTAACTGCTGGCTGAGGACTGTAGCTTTGCTGACGCAGTTAAACTACAGCTGATGTAGGAGCCGTTGTGGTGGTAAAAGCACCGTTACACGAGCCCTAGGCACCCATGCTAAGTGACCAAGTTGCATGAAATACACCTTTTGTTTCTTTGCTAGATTAACTTCATAGGCTCCCAAGCCACTTGCATCCTTAAAAATCCTTAAATAGTGCTAGTGGAGTTTGGCTCACAGCTGCTGTAAGAAAGAGGGCACTGGAGACTTTTGAAATGAATTATTGAAAAGAATGAAAGGAAATATATTGCAAATGTTTTGCTGTCTGTTGTTCATTTGTAGGACAGTCTTGATTCCCAAGAATGTGTTTGTCATGCAGTTTCTTCCACTACAGGGGTGTGAAAACATCTTTTATCCCTACAGTTGTTAGCAAACAAACAGTTTTGTTCCACTGTTTGTAATTCACTAACATTGTTTTGTCATGGCAGAATTATTTCTGCTTTGGTAATCTCTGACCGAGGCATTCTGAAAGGAAAAATATGAATAATTATCAATAAATAATAGAACTTGCTTACTACAGTGATAAATGCTTGCAGCAACGCACAGATCCAGGCATTCACCTGAAGGAAAGGCAGCTTGCTGAAAGTGTAGGCATGCAAAACCCAGCCTGCCCGGAGCCACGACCTCTCCCCGTAAGCCTGGCCTCCTCTGCACCCCTGCCCCTTCCCAGCAGCACCACAGGCATCACAGCAGGGCAGCGGCGCATGGGGAGGCCGTGGCTGACTCCACGCTGACTTTTCAGCACTACCAATGGCAGGTGCTTTCTTATTGAAATGTTTTTCATGCTGAAGATCACTACCTCTTATTTACGTGATGTGGTCAAAGAAGCATGCTGAGGGCTGGGCAGCAAGGAATCTTTAAAAGCTTGCCTACCTAACAGCTTCTGGGTGCTTTGTGGAGCAATGGAGCAAAGTCTGGTTTTGCCCAAAGCAGTTATCTGTATCCATTTGGTCACCAGAGACTCCGTCCCTCTCCATCCACCTGGCATCAGGTGGCCGTGCTGTAGGATGCTTGCACGAGGACTTTCTGAAGCACAGAGGGGAGCCAGCCCTGGCTCGCGAGGCTGACACGTCTCCCCTCTCTGAAACCCAGGTGGTGGCCACCTTCTCGCTGAAGGTGGTCCCCTGGACAGACTCTCCTCACTGAGAAATTGCTGGTTAGTAGCTTACAAATTCAGATTGTGCTCATAGAGACAGAAATCAGTTCTCTTATAAACAGAGATGGCCTACATAGTGGGGAAAAAACCAACAACAATCCAAAACCCATTTCTTTCGCATTTAGCCCGTTTTTCATTTAGTTTCCTAAGGAAATGAGGTTTCTGCAACTGTGAGCTGTCTGTGGGCATTCATGCATCTGTTCCCGCCCATCCTCCCACTGCCCCATCACTAAATGCAGCCAAATTTCACCAACACCCAGTTTCAAGGAGAACAATTTCCTAGAAGTTTCTCAAGGAGGCAACCAGCGATAGGAAGGAGAGCAGCGTTCCCCCGGCCAGGGGAAGCAGCACAGAGCCATCCCTGGCCAGGCAGCAGATCTCCAGGATGCTTCTCTCCAGCACAGGAGCCACATCAGCCGGCATCTGCTCCGTCCCGGGCCCCAGCGCAACAAACCACAAGACACAGAGCTGTAGGAAACCAGGTTTCACCCATTCTAGAAGTGGGTTACGGAGAAGCACGTCATGACCCGGTTGCAAGCACTCGGTAGGTACGTGCCTGTAAGGCAGGAGCTGCTGAGAGCACGCTCCGCCTGGCTTTCCAGCGCATCAGAGACCAGGTCTGCTTCACAGGTGGGGAGCTCAGCTTCCTACTGCTGCTGGCCAAAAGCTTGGGTGAGAGGGATGCCAGGGTGCCTAGGAGAAGGAAGCCTCTCAGCTGTATCTATGTCATGTGGTGCCCAGTTGTTTTAGTGAGAACAAAAGGCACAGGGATGGAGGGAAGGAGAAGTACTTACCGAGAAGAAGCATAGCAAAAGCTGGAAAGTGCCTAACACTCATTAAACAGTCACTTCCACTCTGCTGCTCCTCAGGCTCATCAGACGAAGAGTCAGCCCAGGGAATGGCCAGGGCAAGTGCTCCTGCAAACAGACAGTCCTGTACAGAGGAAAATTACTTTGGAAAAGATTTTGGATGAGGCTTAGTGACTGCAATGCACGGTACAACGCTGCATCAAGCTGTCTGCAAAAAATCCCTAATTACTGGTTAAGACTTCCTAGGAAGTGCTTAGAGTAGCAGATGGAGCCATTTCCCAGTAAATTGTATGGATCTGAGTGACTTTGGCAGTGGCATACAGTTACTAAGGAGTGGCACTGGGTTATAAAGAAAAGCAGGAAACAATTTGTTCTGCAGGAGCTTTTTTGTTACTAGGGGTTTGAGGGCTACAACACGGTGGTGGCTGAGCTTCTGCCTCCATGCCTGGGAGCAGAGGTTTCTAACAGGGAGGGCCAAAGGTATAACAAAGACAGTGGTAGGACCTGAACATGCTCCTGAGCACATCCAATCTGCTTGAATCGATCTGCTTTCAGATCAGTTTTCTTTGAAGAATATTGGTTCTGAACAGGCCATTGTTGCCACCAGGATGCTGAGGGGTGCGTGGGTGCTGCAGATCATGGAAGGGAAACGGCTGAGTGTTGGAGCCTACCTCAGACTAACGTCATCCTATGTCATGCCCAGTAGCTGCAGCACAATGCAGCTTAATGCAAGAACTGTATGATTTCTCTCCTCTCCTCCATCCATTCCCTAGAAAAAAATAACGGCTGTAAACTTCATCCTAAGGTACTTTTATTCAGGCAAAAGGAATTGCATCCAGTGTTGAACCTTGGAGAAAAACAAGCAAAAGCCAAAACTTTCATGAAAAAATTAATGTTTATGGTAAGTCCACACCATCCGTATGGTTTTTCATACATGTGCATTGCAGTAAAAGACCGGGTTCCTTGGTAGCACAGGACAGTCCCTGGCAGATAAAGAGGCCTGGGTATCTACCACAGAAAGCTGAGGGAGCTCCATTCTTTTGGAACAAGCCAGTTTGTGAAAACTGAAGTAGTCCGGCTGGCGGAGGGAGAAACGAGACTCAGTAGGTGTCTCAAGTAAGCAGTGTTCGTCAACTCAATGCAAAGCTGAGTGTTCTTCTCTGTTTCAGCTGATGCATGCTTTCCATTGCTGTCTGAAAGTTTTCGTTTTCCATTTTCGAAGGCTATAGATTTCCATCTCTTACCCTAGCAACGGTTTCAGTGGTTTATTATTTTTCCAGACCCTTCTGATTTGCTCAGAAAATACAGATAGGCCAGCTATAATAAACTGTCACAGGATGTGCAAAATCTTCATAAGAAATAAACATTTCCAGCCTCTTGTTGCACCCACAGACAACAAAATCACAAAAAGATGTTAAACAGACAGCAGTCTGCTGTGTGCAGGTGAGATCTGATTTGCAATCTAAACACCCCTTAAGCTTTCTGACCACTGTTGAGAAGTACATCGGTTGGCGTCTGCTAGGGGTAAAATGTCACACAGTGGTATAGCATTGGTTTGAGATGACCAACACCTTCAAAGGATGATGTCTTGCCTCTCAAAACAAACTTATGATGAACCAAGAGTACAAATTGTGTATTCTATTTTAAGAAGGGTGCATGAGCTTTGTTTTTCAACACTTATTCACCATTATTTCTAAATTCCCAGAAAGAAACACTGGAGCCGTATTCATCATCTCATTACACATCCTCCTGAAACAGCCCTAGGCAGCTGTCCCCCTCTGGCCAGTCTTCTGGGAGTCGCCCAGTTCATTTGGCATCCTGACCTGTAACTCTGTGTCCAACAGACTTCTCATTATACAAATTATCTGTCATTACCAGGTAGATACAAAAGCTCCAGCCAGATGTTAATAAAAGGTTCATAAAACAGCAACACACTCCAAACGGACCAATGTTGGGCTGTTTTCCACATTTTTGCAACCATTTCTGTCAATGCAAAATGATCAGGTGGTGGTTTACATACACAACACTTTAAACAACTGTTTTAGTTATTTTATACAACTACACAGAAAAGCACCCCTGTGATTTGGATGGTAAGAGAAGTCAGGAAATACTACTGGTGGCTTCAATTTTAACCCCGTAAGGCTCAGCCACCCAAAGGAAAGTGTGAGACTCTCTCAAAGCTGCCAAGCACCATGTTTTCCACTAGTAAAACCATAGCACGTTCGAGCTGAGGAGCCTGTAGGAAACTCAATAGGTTCTGGTTAAAGGAAAAGAAAGATCAAATTATCTGTTCTGCTGACCTGTTTAAATTGAACCCAACAGATGGGCTGATCCTCCACAGGCACTCCTCCACCAGAAATCACCTCGGTGACTTCCAAGGTGTTGCCAGCCTCGCCATGGCAAAAGGCAATGACTGTGGCATTGCTAATGACAATCAGGCATGTCTAAAATCCTCCTAGTTTCTGCTGCTTGCCATGTTTTGGTCGTAACTGTTCAGGGGGCCTTTGATGCTTCATCGAGCTTCCAGGAGGCAGTGCAACCTTGATGAACAGGCTGATATTTATAAAAGGAGGAGCAGTCAAGGTTTATGGCCCTTTTCTCTAGAGGAAGCTTTGAACAATAAAAAAACCCACAATCATCCAATAAATTCTCTGTGTGCTTTCTCACAGACAAATAATTCTTGAAGCAAAATGTTTTCAGCATAGGAGTTGAACACAATAACACAAGAAACAGGAGTGAAAGACTGGCAAATATTCTTCGGGAAGCCCTCCCTGTCCTCCCCATCCATGAGGAGTCTGTAAATCTTTTAGAAAAAAAGACAGGCTATGATCAATGCTCAGGTCTGTTCAAAGTGAAGCTAAGAAATTGCCGGAGAGACACTGGTCAGTAGTTTCATCTGCACACCATGGAAGAATGATCTTTTTAACCCCTGTATGTTAAATAAAAGTGCTGGTTTACTGGGGAGCTCTGTAAACTTTGGTGTCAGAGTGACAACAGCCTAAAGAAAGGGCTGATGGATTAGCTAACTGCTTGGCCTAGGGAAAACAGCCTCAGAGAGTGATGCAGAGAGGTTGAAAAAACACCATAATCTAAGTAAGAAACTTAACCGGGAATGCCTGCGTTCAATTTCCAGCTTGGTTTCCCCTGTCACTCTGGGAAAGTCACTTAGTCCTTCTGTCCATTACCAGCCGTGGGAGCTCTGAAGCAGCAAGTCCCAGCAATAACCTCGTGTGGAGAAATTATGACCACGGAAGTAAGGTAACTCAGAAACAGAGCCTCTAGTGCAGAAGTTGGTGGGGGAAGGCTGCAAGAGAACACAAAACCAAGCTAGTTATCAAGCATTAGCAAGTCTGTAGTAAAATCCTAGAGGAGATAAGGTGGCCGTGTTTTTTACCACAAGAGAACTAAACGAGGACATCTTGCTCCACTCCACCCACGACTAACCTCACCTTCTTCACCTCGCTGTACATATGGTATTTGCAGTGAGTAAACCATATGCAAACTGCAGTTAGCACATCCCTAATAGGCTGCCGTGATGTGCGTGCTCTTTAAATCAATTATATTAATCTTATCATTAACATAAAAAGTCCTGACTGATGGTTTTGAAAGCTTCATTTCTAAAGGCTTCCTTTTCCTAGTTGTGGATTGGCTACCTTCTCCCATAGACACGGAAATACAAAGCCAGAGCCAGCCGGTGAAATGGCAGACCTTCACTCCCAAGCACACGCTTTCTTAAAAAAGCGAAAACCAGAGGCTGAGCACACTTGTTCACAGCCACGGCTCCACAGCGGTTTTGCCATGCTCTTTAGTCAGTAACGTCTGAAGGGGAACATGGTGCCAAAAGGTCACATAACACCGTCTGCCTCTGCGTGGAAGTGTCACAGGCTATGGGGTTTCCCTGTTGGGGCTTGAGAACAGCTGTGGCAATAAGGGTTTGGGGTTTTTTTACTTAAGCAAAAAAAAGAAGTAAGAGGCCACCACTACCCCCTCTTTCATTTAATGGCGCCTGTCATATATTCTTACACTTGAAACCTGAGGAACAGAGGCAGAGCAGAATCCCTGGGCAGGACCAAGCCCAGAAGTGAGGACAGCCACCCAGGATCAGCTTGCACTCCCCGCAGCTCTGCCTCTCCTGCGGGAGTGCCTGGCTTTCTCCCATCTGGCAGGGAAAGCAGCCTGGACCACAGAGGCCATGAGAAAAAGACATTCATCACAACATCATTTCAAGCAGTAAGAAACCTTTCAAAAGCCTTTCGGTGTGGCTGGGGAAGGAGCGCTGTGCAACACAGCACCCGGGGCAGACTTTCTTGTCCCACAGCGAGTCCAGCAAAAGAACAGAGTAGAAGTTTGGGGTGCAAGATCTGCCAGCTCACCTTGTCTGTGGGGGCTTCCTTGGAGAACCAGTCCCCGGAGTCCAATGGATATACCAGGCTGACAAGCTGGATTAAAATGGGGTGGAAAAAATTTGCAATCGTTCAGAGTTGTAGAGAATAACTCAGGAACAAGAACTCTGTAAGAGCATTCATAATTTCTAAAATCTTTTACGGTGCTAGGACCTTGTAATTTTTGAGTCACGGGACCAGTAACACGGTACATGCGATTTTCATCACAGATCCTGATGCTGCTTCTGATGTCCAAGGAGACTCCATGACAGGACAGGGCACCAGAGCCCTGCAACCTGCCTTTCCTTCCACGACCTACATCTCACGCAGCTCCCCAGCACCGTGCTCGACCGCTCAGGCTGGGAAGAAATACGAGATTGTCCTCTTGGAAAGACCCAGGCAGATTCAGAAACACTGTGTGCAGCCTGTCATCGTTGCCAAGAAGAAAGCTTTGCTGAGGGTACTGCTTTTTGCATAGAGCAGCTCAGTTTGGGTCTGTTTGCATCAAACTGGCTACAGCTATGAGCACTAGGTCCCCAGTTATTTGCTAAAGCTGGCCTGGAGGACACGATGCTCCCTCTCCCATCAGCTGCCGTGCCTATACCCGAATTGGGCAGTACCTCCTCCTCCTCTCCCCTCCATCCCCACAGGGCAATCCCCACGGGGTCCTGGCCCCTGGCAAGGCGGGCAGCGAGGGCAGAGGGGAGGGATGGCATCAATCCACGAGTGCCTTAGTGCATCCACTTGCCATCAGCAATGCGTGTCCTGAGGCTGTCGAGGTTGGAAGTGGTGACCTGGCCACATGGGGAATTTGGCAGAGGGTCAGTGGGCTCTGCTGGGTCACCTAGAGCTGGTCTGCCCAGCTGCCACATGCTGGGAAAACACAGAAGCAACACCAGAGGCGCTCAGCCAGAGCCGTGCCAGGACTTCCCCAGCGTGGCCAGGGCTGGGCTGACTCGGTGCTGCTCTGGGCCATGCCGTGGTAGCGGACACGCCGCAGTTTTCCTGGAAATGACAGAGCGAGTGGCCCACCGTGATGAGAAACCCTGCATCACCCCTGCGCCGGCACTCCCTGGGAGGGGAAAAAGTTGTTTTCTCACTGCTCAGGTCACACTGAGATGGAAAAGGTGCTGTATTTACTGACTTCCCAGTTAGAAGAGTGTAAACCATCTGTGACTTACCAGGATCCCTATTTAATACCCAGTATACATTAACTGGAAACTCTACCATGCTGCATCTCCTAGCTGTGGAACCGTAGTTGCCACTTCTCCAATTAAGAGAAAAACAGAGTGGTTTATTAAGCACGGTTGTGGGAACTTAGTTTCAGCCTTCAGTGGGTTCATCTGAATATTTTTCCATTTCAGTTCATGTAAGTTCACGCCCTTTGGGTTTCACATAAAGCCGTAGGGTCTGAGCGATTCAAAATCTCAAAATCAAAATGTCAAGTCGAAACAAAACCATAAAAGGTATTTGGATTTGCATGAAAACGGGCCCAGATTCGCTTCAGGAGTTCCTGAAGCCTGGTAAAGCTTTTGAAGAGTCTAATCGGAGTTTTGCGGTTTCAGTGCAGACTGAAACCAGTGCGAGAGAGCAGATGGGCTTCTTTCAAGAAGCCAAGGCAGAGGAGAATGATTAAAAAGCTATGAGAACAAGAACCACAGGGGGAAACAGAAATTTTAAAAAATCTCCAAAACCATATTTTCAAGTGCAGAACACCATGTGCTAGGAACAAAGAGGTCACGGGTCATGCATAGGTCCTACAAGATAGCAGCTCTTTCTGAGGATCAGGCCCTGAACAGGGATATGGCGATCTGGAGGAAAGTCCAGTCCAGCCATAACTGTGCCATATGTTGAATATCCTTACTGTTGCATCACATAATGCATACCCTGAGAAGCATAAATCCGCCAAAACTCTTGTTTTACTGGGGGTCTTGCCACCTTTCCACAGTACTCCAGCCACACATGAGGTAGGAAAACAAAAGAAAATAATAATCTGCTGGTTTTATCCTCTCTGGTTAACATCCATAAACCTGTCCCAACATCAAATATTTTAAATTCTGGCTTTGATCTATTTTTTGAAAGAGTTCTTTTCATTTTGTATGCTCTATATCTATTCTTATTGCATTTTTCAATGACATAAAAATCAACACTTCAGAGTGACAAGTCAGTTTAGTAGCTCACCTGAAAAGATGCAAACACTAGACTAAATTCAACTGAGAAATTAACTTGTGTTTCCATTAGCAGTCTATACACCACATTCAATTACGCTCTTTACGCTAACATCATTTACATTGACAGGATGCAGAGGAGGCAACTTCCTGAGTAGGCACTCATTGATTACTTGAGATTTAGACTCCTGGCTGAACAAATGAGTGTCTTAAAAAAAATAATATCACATCGTGACTGACATAATGTGGGTACAAAACGTAATGAACAACATAAGATAAAACCGTGATACTCACAAGTACCTTGCCTTGAAAGCATTTTGTCTCCTAAACATGCAAAAATTGAACTTCTGATCTGCAAATTAAACTTTCAGTCCCTTCTTTATGCCTTTCCTGAAAAAAGACTAACAGGAAAATAAAAATTTGGCTGAAAGACTGGGGATTTTTCCCCTTATCAACAGGATATTTAGTGTCACATCTGCTCAACAGTTGATATTGCCAAAGAAAACCAAATCATTTCCCATAGCTTCAGCATTCTCTTGAATTCACATGAACTTGGAGTGCTCCTCGAATGCTATGTTAGCCTGCCACGAGCACACACTGGGGAGCTGTGATGCTTTCCGCCAACATTCTCCGGCTGCACCGCTGCAGATCAGCCAGCGGCATTTCCAGTGTCAGCACATTTCATGTCTATGGTTTGCAGAATAGGGTAAATCAGTATTTTAGCGTCCAAATTTCATCTTACACCAACATTTTGTGCTCTCAAAGGTTTCTTTTTGTATGGTACATTAAGCTCATTTAATCTATCAAGCCATTTAATCTTCTCACACTTTCAGCAGCATCTGTTGCAATTTAAATGACGCCCCATTGATTTGACCTGTCCTGACAGCACAGACTCTGGCCTCAGCCACATCTTCTATTTGAGAGTCCATCACGAGTGCTATTGCATACTGCAGCTATGCCTTGCCTGCAATCCTTCATCAGAGAGGGCAATTCATTCCTTGCACGCTCGAAAGCTTTCTGCATCCTGTGAGCTAAGGTCAGGCCCTGGCGTTCAAAGGATGCTTAGTCACACCATTTCCATTGAAATCAGTGGGGGTTGAGTCTCTGTGCTCCATCTACTAGATATGAACACAAACACTGTCCCACACTCCTGCATGGCAAAGATAACTACTAGGTTTGTTGGGAAAATTGTAATGGGGCTGCTTTGCTGTCTGAAGGCTCAGCCTCAATTTTGCCAATACCCTGGGTCAGGGTGAAAATCACAGAGGGGCAAAAGTTCCCATGTCCCAGCCACAGCCAGCCAAACTGCCCAGGGATCTTCCTCTTTCCAAACGATGATGTTTCAATAGGTTTTCATTTAATTTCATAGAAATACGCTACAGTAAAATATACAATGTTAACATGCAAACCAAAACCCAAACCACAACAATTTACTCCATCTAAACAAAACTAAAGAGTTTAATTTTCTTTCTTGGCAGGAAAGGTTGCAGAGGGTAGACTGAAGTCCTATTTTTCAGACAGCTTGGACCTTTGGGGAGCAGTTTCAGAAAGAAACCACTAACAATCCAAATTCCCGCACATTCCATAAGCAGGATTTGAGTGTCCAGCCTGGCCCCGGGCCAGGGACTGAAGAGCATGCAGGAGGCGGGCGCAGGCAGCCTCCATCCCTCACTGCTGGCATCCCAAACAGCTCCGTGCCTTGTAGGGTTACGGACCCTTTTATGGTCACCTCTTTTTTTTTTTTT
>Ga0181612_148897_pt1 | contig 11192 bp, 10 predicted proteins | sample HoacroProtozoa21_FD_119630 | JGI IMG/M metagenome (GOLD analysis project Ga0181612, IMG submission 119630) | Hoatzin crop microbial communities from Cojedes, Venezuel. Combined Assembly of Gp0051906, Gp0051904, Gp0051908 | reverse complement strand
TCCCTCTGAGGGTGACGGAGCACTGGAACAGGCTGCCCAGGGAGGTTGTGGAGTCTCCTTCTCTGGAGATATTCAAGACCCGCCTGGACAAGGTCCTGTGCAGTCTACTGTAGGTGACCCTGCTTTGGCAGGAGGGTTGGACTAGATGACCCACAGAGGTGCCTTCCAACCCCTACCATTCTGTGATTCTGTGATTCTGTGAAAATATTCAAATTTAGCAAGATTTGTTTATGAATTCAGTTGGACAACAAAGCAGTGTCTTTAGATTGCAGTTCTGGGCCCTCACACATGACTTCAGTAAGTTAAAAATCAAATATCAATCAGCTGTAAAGAATGGGATATATAGGAGGCCAGATTAGATGGTGTAGTAGTAAGCATCCTGGAGGATTAAATTTAAGGATTAATGTACTCCATTCCAGAGCCTGTGAATATAGATGTAAACATTTTCCAGGATATTAGATCATACAGGGACAAGGAGAGGCCCTGGCGCCCTCCACTCATTAAGCAGACAGGTAGGACAGTCCTGGAGTGCCTCCAGGCTCTGTTCTTCCTTCAAGCAAAGAATATGTTGAGAATCTGTAAAAAAAAAAAAATATTTTCACACTATGCTATTTCTACTGAAATGTCTTTTGGAAACATGTTTCTCATGGTTTCTTGAAGTTTTTTCATTATGAAGGTGTCTGCTAGGGTAGAGAGAGGGAGCCATTTCACATACTTTGGTATGGAAGTAAAGAGAGATTGCCAGAATTTCCAGCTACGAATATTTTTGGAGTACTTTGCATTCTCTCTCCAAGAAGAAACAGCACATGACTGTGCTCAGCGGATAATTACAGCTTCTCTGTGTAAAGACTGCCCTTCCCTTCTGCAAGTCCGTTCTGGGCGCAAAGGTCTTCAGTCCAAGCCTGGAGATTGTATAAGAGCTTGGGATTGTTTTCTTGCAGGTACTTGAATTGCACCTTTTATCTAAAAGGGTGAGAATCTCGCTAATTAAATCCTATCACTTTTTATAACTGGGGACAAAATCTTGGCAGGACACAGGCATGTGGAATGATTCTGGGTTTTAAGATCATTGCCAGGCAAAGGGCTACTTCTACCTGTGTTTAAAAGAAATACACCACACAGTGAGGAAGCTATTTCATTAGGCTGTCTTGTGTGTTGGCTGTGAAGTCTAATAGGCTTATTAGCTTTTCAGTCAACAGCAGCACGAACAGGGGATCTCTTCTCTCACCAACCAGCTCTTTGCACTGCAGTTTATGAAAATGCATTATGGCAAAAACCGCTACCATGCTATTAAATTTGGGATTGCAGGTCACTAATACGGGAACAGATGTGTGCACACACACATACACACACACACACACAGAGTACAACCATATCAGCCTTATTTCCCTTTAGAGGATGGCTTCAGTAGAAGTTAACTACTTAATGAATTTGCCTAACTGGAAAAATGACACTCTACAGTATGGATAAAAACCTACAGAATATAGGAATTGACTGGAATGATATCAGGCCAACCCAAGGACTCCACTGAGAATAATGTCACACTAAAGTCCATCATCTGTAGCATTTTTTTGTGTTCCAGATCTGTCACTACTGAATACACCACAGATTAGTTGAGAGGATTCAATGATATATTTTTTGGAGAGGGGGAAAAAAACCGATGGAGAATTGGCACAGTTTTGTCGAGATTTTCCATACCTCTGTACCTCATGGAACTCGCAATAGTGCATTATAAGTACACTGTAAGTCTTCTTGCTTTGGAGGTGGTTGCTTACAGTGCACTGCAAAAAGGGGCCCAAAAGTCAGAGCCTAGGTACTATTACCCTCAACATCATCTTCATTACCATTTTCCAAGAGAAGATGAAATTAGGAAAAATGTGAATTGTTTTTAGTGCTGCTCCTAACAATAAAAATAGTGTTCTGCAAAAGCAATATCCACATCCCATCTACTGCTCAGCCTTCCTGAAAGACACTGCAATTGTGGGCTAGAGGCGAGCAGTAACGCACTTGGCCCTTCAACTTGGAGCAATTCAAAATACCAGATACTGCTCTTCGAAGTCAGCAGAAATTGCTTGTACCAGCTGTTCTTATCTGTCCGAAAGAGAACACAGCATTCCCTGAATCTTGTTCCTTTCTGATGACTATTTCACATGTATTTTTCACTCATTTGCAAACATGGTGAGTGCATAACCCTGGAGACTGAAGTGATCAGTTTGTCTGCACAGAGCATGAGCAACAGCAGGCAACTTTGCTGCATTGGCACTACCGTGGCATTTTAAAGCACCACCACCGGGAGCAAGAGTTTAGTCTTTGCTAGCATGCCTTTCAGAACATGTTATAGAATCCCATTCACTCTTTTTCAAATCACTTAGCAGTATGGAACCAAACCTGAAAGGAGACAGCAGAAGAAACTGTCTAGAGACCCAGGGGACTGTGGAGAGTTTGCTGAAACTCATAAGACCACTGGATCTGGTGAAACTAAACGTGAAGGTAAGAACCTGCAGAGACACACTAGGCTGGGGAGAGCAGGGAAGAGCACTATTTTATGTGCCCTGTCTGATCTAATCACTTTGAGGCGTCTTTATGGACAAAGTTATCTTTCCAGTTCCAGGAAAACCTGAATCTCTGAGGATTAAAATCTTTCAAATTTTGAGAGGACCTTTCGTTAAAGAAAAACCACCTCAAAGCTCAAGACAAGTCGGGATCCCGACGCACCATCCCAGTATGTTTACAATTTGCATTACATGGCAAGAGAAAACAGACTTTTAGGGAGTGGAGGGGATTTGTTCAAAATCAGAGAGCAGACCAGTCCTGGGGCCAAGGGCAAATAAAGCCTTCTGGCTTCCAGGCAGGGTCTCTCTCTTCTGGCCTTAGACAGTCTCTGGTCTTTGACCAGAGCAGTTGTATCAAAATCCTGCTACATCTGCAAAATGATTTACAGTTGTCTCAGGTGTGGCCCAGTGTTTCTAAAATTATATCTTTAAGAAAGACTTAAAATCTAAGTGGGTAAATAAGATACTGATGAGCCTGCACTTTACAAAATCTGACTTGCAGGTCAAAACCCACCTGTAATAATTTCATCCCACCAGATGTTCACGTAGTCATCCCGGTCCATCCTCGACTGCTCATGGTAAAATCCCAAAGCATGCAGGATCTCATGTTCAACAGTTGCTCTGTAGTCACACCCTGACCCAATAGAGAGGTTCTGTCCAGTCTGCTGGTCCCCCACCATGGACCAACACCTGAGAAAGAGAGAGATCTTACTGTCTGTTAAGTAGAGTTTTCTTCTCTGTATTTAAGTTCTCAGTCTCCTCACTGGATTTAAAGTAGTATCAAAACAAGTTTAAATATAAAAGGACCAACAGATATCATTATTTAGGTGCTGACCAAGTGCCTTGATTCTTTATGGATACCTAGCTCTGAAAGCAATCTGAGCCCCAGAAACATACTGGCTACCACTTGCATAAGGCCAGTTCTTTAGATCTCCTGTGTTAGACAAGCTGACCTCCGATTTTTGAGATCCACAGAAGTGTAGTCCTATATCAGCTGCCATTTTGCTAAGAAATATGCCAAGAATCATAGAAACAGTAAACTCCTCAAGACAGACTGAGCTTTTTTTGCACTCACTTGGGCTAGAGAAAGGATCTAGGAGGATTTAGAACAGCAGCATTTGGTCCTTTTTAACAGCAACTAACTAATGCGTTGGCCATAGGTGTGAAAATATGATTTTCTGTGAAGGCCAAGTTCCTTATCCATGTCTCAGCAGAAGCTAATCATGATTGAGGAGGAAAGGAGCTCCTCAGCCAATTCACTGGGATCTTTTTGGGGTAGCCTGAGGGTGATGTGAGAGGCAGCTGCTAAAGAGCTTCTGCCTGGGTTGTAGCTTCTTTTGCACATCACAAAGCAGTGTCAGGTCAAGCTTATTGAAGGAGCTCTGAACACAGTAATGTGGGTACTGAAAACAAAGAGCTTGAGCTTATGGTCTCTTGAATAGCTGCTACCAGGGAGTTTCCAGTACCAGGCTCTTCAGCACCAACTTGTCGAAAATCATGGTGCTTGCAGTCTTCTAAGAGAAGTGTCATACGACATATTACCCAAGAAAGAGCTGAGGGTAGATATATCAGTGCCTATAGGTCTTGATGAATTTCTAGCAGAACAAGAAATACTCATAGCTGATACAGTGAGACAACTTTTGTGCATTTCTAGATGTTCTTTCAAAACATGTTTAGATGTAGGAAATAAAAAAAATCTTTCCAGTTCTGGAAAATCTGAATCTCTGAGTATAAAACCCTTTCAGATTTTGAAAGAACCTTTTATTAAAGAAGATCCACATCAAAACAACAGAAATATTAGAATAAACTGGCTTTCCACAGCTTATTTTGCCCTGTTTTCCAAAGATTTCAAAACCTAAACTCTGGCTATTCACATTCTTGGTAAGTTAAGAGGATGTACATGGGGGCTGTTTCACCCACCACTGAAAAGGCAAATATGACAAAGTAGGATAGTAGAAGCAGTTGACGAAAACCTGGTGGTTCTGGGATTCATCTTCTCAAAGAGTAACCATCAGAACATCAGATGCCCATTCCAAGTTCACCACCTGAACATCCTCTGCAGTCAGAAGAGGGAGGCAACTGGTTCCAAGCTCTGTGTCTAAGAAGGTAAGATGGGTTGCTTTCTTGGTGTCCCCTTTTTCTCTGCTGACAAACTTAGGCTAAACTTCTAGACTGCTGAAGTCAGATGGAATGAATTCCCAGCTTATTCTACACAGCAAAACTAAACAGAAATTGATATAAACCTTACCCACTTTCTTTTATAAAGAATATGTAGGATCTCTCTCCTTCATATGGCTTGAAATCAATGCAAGACTTAAGACGGAACATTTCAAATGCCTGGAGAATGACTCCTTTGGCATTCAGATCTGGAAAACATGCATCAGGAAAGCACTTTTAACAGACTGCAAGTCATTCACCCTGGAGAGGTAAGGTATGCACACAAATATACTCATGAGACCAAAAGAAAAATGATTGAAAAGAAAAATTATTGGATTTAATTTAATTGTGTTTTTTTATGATAGCTGTAGAAGGAAAAAAATGGATTTGATATAAAGGAGTAATTTAGATATTAGTGAATTTTAATATGAGAGAACCAGTTCTGAGCAAGGCAAATTTTTTTATCACAGTGTCTCCAGTGCAAATAAGGATTGGAGCTAAAATCTGAATAAAGTGTCTACATTACCTAGGTTATCACTCAGAATATAGGGAACAGGGAACTTCCATCTGTAAGTCTCATTTCTGAGGGCATTTCGCTGCTTTTGCTGAAAAGTGAATTAACAGCTGGTGATGCATCTGCTGTGGGGACATGGGCTGATTTGTACCAGCTAGGACAAGTGATAGACATAAAGTTTTTAATTACTTACAGGGAGAAAGATATCACCCTGAAAGAGGTCCAGTCCAGCAGCTGAAAAGTAATTTCATGAAAGATAAGGTAAATGAAATATCAAACGTATTTCACCTTATAAATCATACTGAGCCTTGGTAACTACGGTAAATGTCCTTGGGCATTTACAGAAAATAAAGAAGGACTGGCCTCTTTACACTGAAACATAAGGACAGGCGTAAAAGTAACAGTAGTTTCTGCTCAATATTTATTACTCATCAATGTCTGCATTTTTGGTGGCAGAAATCTGGTGACCACCATTATCCATGTCTAGTTTGATAGCCTCTTGCTTGCCATCAGGCAGTCGCAACAGTCACACAATGAGGTAGTGTTGTAGAGAAGCAGAGTAATAATGAGCAGTGCATCAGGAAGAACAGTGTATGGTGAACCATCAAAGGATATATGGAAATTTGCATTACAAGAAATAAAAACAAACAGAGAAAGACAGTACAGTGTGTTGTGTCATTTCCATTTCATTTCTTTACCACTTATACAGAAGCTCAATAAAGATCTAATAAAGATCTAATAAACATCAACATTAATCAATAAACAACCGCTTTTACAGTCCTAGGATAGATTGATGTGTCATAGCCAGAGGGAGGTAGTTCAGAGCTCACTTAACTATAATTCTCTTATTACCATGAGCTACCTGAACATTAGTCACACACAATACTGAAAATTCAGCATTTTTTCCCAATTTATCAAGCCTTATGAGAATTTAGACATGAACTCACCTGAGTTTATGTCTGGAATGTCTTTGATTATCTCACCAGCGTCAGCATCTGCTGCTGCAAGACAGACAAAACATTGTGTGTTCAGACGTGGTGTCACACATCAAGGAAAAGAAAATGCTTCAGAACTCAAAAGAGTTCACAGACCACTTACCAGCTTCACTTGAGACGTGCCCTACCTGAAAGAGAATAAAACATCAGCAGTACAAGGACTGAGCTGTCTCTGGATGGAGACGAGCATGTAGAAATCGGGTTTGTACTTACAGAGACTGGAGTGCCATACACACAACAGAACAGAAGCGCTAAGCAGAGCGAGAAGGTGCTGGAGTACATTTTTGCAATGCAGAAAGAAGCCGATCCCTCTCATCTCTTGCAATATATAGGGCACGCTGCTGAGCTTTCCACGGAACATCAGCCAACCAGCTTTGAAATTTCCACCTTCACAACATTATCATAACAACCAGATTTACCTCCTAAATGGTGCGTGATGGCATTGTTGTTATCAATTACCTAAGTCCACTTTGGAGGAATGTTACAGAGAGGAATGCAATAACTTAATGTCTTCAGTGCAGCTGGTGAAAGGCCCACCCAGACTTCTTGCAAGATCTCAATCTGCCCGAAAGTTGCTGACTGTGCTGCTTATCTGTCAGCATTATGATCTCAAGTGCAGAGGAGGAAAGTCACTTGCTTAAGCAGAATTATTTAGAGTTTATAGCACTCCAGTGACATTAGAATTTGACCCAGCGCTTTTTTCAATTAATAATTAACATCACATTGTAAAGATTAGAGATGAGATATGATTATGAATGCTGTGACAGTGTTTTCCCACAGCTGATCCCATCCCAGGACTGATGCCCCAGTGCACAACATAGAATCACAGAATCTAAGAATCATAGAGTCATAGTCATAGGTTGGAATAGACCTGCGACCATTTGCCTTCAGAGGCGGTCACATACATCAGTAGATCCCTGGCCTTCCATCTTGATACTCCTTTCTTTTCTTGTCGGTTTCTGAGATGGCAGACTCTTGTCCTGCACTTTGCTGCCTTCTTTCTCAGGGATCATGGGTCAGGGAGGGCACGTGGGCTGACTGAGCCAAGGCTCCAGGGAGCTGTAGATCTCCCCCAGGTCCCACATCATACCTAGTATGACACACTACTAGTAAAAGAGAAGCATGCCTCAAGATAAAGGTTCTTTTTACAGACAAGCAAACAGCATCAAAAGACGGCACAAAGGCCAAGATTTGCAGGTGTGTATCAGTGGATGTGAGAAAATGACAAAAAACTGAAGCAAGATCAGAGCAGTCTGAAACACACTTGGTTTTTAGTCCCCTTAACTTAAAAATTACCCAAGAAACTCAAGAGGATGTCTATACATAAGTCATTCTGCAGGCATATATTTGAGTTTGCAGAGGACAATGGTTATGCAGCCATCTCATGTTATACTAATGCAACTTAATATATTCATTCAGCACCTTGCACAACGTATACATCCCCAAATGCATCCTGTATTCAGTTCATGTGGCAAGGTTTTGGTAGCAAGGGGACTGCAGGGGTGGCTTGTGTGAGAAGACACCAGAAGTTGCCCCGTCTCAGACAGAGCCTGTTTCAGCTGGTTCTGAGATGGACCTGCTGTCAGCCAAAGCTGAGCCTGTTGATGATGTTAGTAGCACCTCTGTGATAACATTATTTGAGAAAGGAGAAAAACTGCTGTGGAAAATCAGCCGAAGAGAGGCGTGAGAATATGTGAGAGAAACGACTCTGAAGGCTCCAAGGTCAGTGAAGAAGGAGGGGGAGGAGATGCTCCAGGTGCCAGAGCAGAGGTTCCTCTGCAGCCCATGGAGAAGACCATGGTGAGGCAGACTGTGCCCCTGCAGCCCACGGAGGTCCATGATGGAGCAGATATCCACCTGCAGCCCATGAAGGACCCCACACCAAAGCAGGTGGATGTGCCTCAAAGGAAGTCATGACCCCATGGAGAGCCTACGCTGAAGCAGGCTCCTAGCAGGATCTGTGACCCTGTGTGGTCCATGCTACACTGGAGCAGTCTGTTCCCGAAGGACTGCACCCTCTGGAAAGGACCCACACTGGACAAGTTCATAAAGAACTACAGTCTGTGGGAAGGACTCATGATGAGAAGTTTATGCAGGACTGTCTCCCGTGAGTGGGACCCCGTGCTGGAGCAGGCGAAGAGAGTGAGTAGGAAGGAGCAGCAGTAAAGAACTGGCTGTAACCCCTATACCTTGTGCCCCTGCACTGCTTGGGAGGAGGAGGTAGAGAAAAGGGGAGCAAAGTCAAGCCTGGGAAGAAGGGAGGAATGGGGAGAAGGTGGTTTTGGATTTGTTCTTATTTCTCTTTATCCTAGTCTGTTGGAATGGCAACAAATTAAATTAATATCCCTAAGCCATGACAGTAATTAGTAAGTGATCTCTCTGTCCTGATCTCAGTCTACGAGCTTTTCATCATATTTTTCTCCCCCCGTCCTTCTGATGGAGGGGGAGTGATGGACGGTCTTGGTGGGCACCTGGTGGCCAGCCAAGGTCAACCCACCACAAGATCCAAACCAATTCCCATTCTGCTTTCGTGAAAACTTCCCAATAGTGTTGCACTGGGTCCAGACACAGATGAAGGCAAGGAAGCATGCTATTCTTTTAGCAGTGACCTAACAAGCTGAATACTGTGGAGTGAGGGTTATCAAACACTGGGCTTGAAGAAGTGGTGGTGGCCATGGGGAGAAAAGGGAAGTCTTGGAACAGGAACTTGGAAAGTCAAGCTTGTGGCTGGGGAAGGCTGGATGGAGAGATTGCAGAACATAAGAGCTGGGAAGTAAGCATTGCCATCAGCAAAGATAAACAAAAAGATGAAACACGGGAAGAAACAAGATTATATAATTAAGAGAAGAACTTTGCCACTTGGGCCAAAATGATCTTCGGGGAAGTTATGGGTTTATTCTCTTAAAACTATCAGGGAAGCTTAGTTCAAATTCTTAAAATACAGAAAGCACAAGAATACAGGTTTTTTAGTGAAGTAATATATTTTACCTGTCATGTATGCCTGTTCACTCTTGTAGTGAAGAGATTGAGAGCACAAGGAGGGACTGGGACTTCAGATGTAATCAAAGGGGTGAGATCTGCAAGAAAAGAAGAAAACAGTCATTAATTTAATACATGGAATATATAGTACAGTTATATTGTTTATTTTGGAATGACTTTCAGGAAGATTTGAGGGGCAAGAAACAAAGCAACAATAATTTATCCAAATATCTCCAGAGGCTGCACCAGTACCCAGCGAAGGAGGTGGAAGGGGAAACTGGAAGGGGAGAGAGCTGCAGGCATGCATGGAGCTCCAGTCTGCAGCTTTCTCAATCCCAGCAGGGGATCCTGGGATAACTGAGCTGGAGGGAGACTGGGTCAAGAGACAGAAAAGGGCTGGGGTCAGAGGGGATCTGAAACAGAGCTGGCAGGTGAGGGGGGAGGGTGGAAAGGCCTGTGGGGAAGTGGGGGGGTGTGAGGCAGATACTCAGTGGTTATGCAGAGACAACCTCCAACTTTCATCAGGGGGCAATGTAACACTGACCCTGAGTTTTCACGCACCCTGCTGTCAAAATGAATATTCAAATGTAGAGACTGGAACCTTTTCAATGTGACTGGAACCTTTTCAGTGTGACCTTATTAGTTCTACTGTCTAGAAACAAAGATGAACCAGTCTCTGTCTGGTGACTAAATGCAGTCTCTTAACAGGTCTTTCAATTTCTCAACTACAATTTCACCTAGTAGCTGCAAATCTTTTGGGGACCACTGGCACCCATCTGACACAGCAGGACTAAATTTCCCCCAGTGAGCTACTCTTGGTACAAAGTGTTGTCAGGGAAAGCACAAAGAGGCCTCAGCTGCTTTTCTTATTGCTAAAGCAGACTTGGAAGCACTGCCGAATGCCCTACATAACCTGCAGAAAAGCTGGACCATCGGTACACCAGAAAAGTAGAGTGCTCTTTGCATTTTTATTAGACAGCACAACAGTCCTGGTTAAGTGTTCACGGGTGCACCTTTCCCACCTTGCAAAAGTTCTTGCCATTTCAAAAGTTTCTCCATTCTCTGCTGGAATGAAAACAAGAACTTTCTTTTTTTTTTTTTTTTTATGAAAAGCAAAGGAGAAATCCTCCTGCTGGGAGAGTTCACAGCCTGGTGTTCACAGCCCTCGGTCTCGCAGAGTGAGTCTGGATTATCACAGCGTACTCTCAACTGTCCTTTCCTATCTGAGCCAAGTGCTCCAACCCCTGTACTAGGGTCAGGTCTGGTTTAGTGATTGTTTACTTACACAAAGTGTTACCACTTTCCAGGCACTGACATTTTCCAATGGAAACTCACTTCAGAAGGGTGATAGGATTCATCTCACCCACTGGTAGTCATCAGGGATGGATTCCTCTGCAGCCGGTGGAGACCAGCACATCAGAAGAGCAGTTCATCACAACTATAATTGAATGGGATCAAATTCTCGCCACAGGTACCCATTGCTCTCTGTTTTGGTCTGGCCTGGATAAATGCCAGGTGCCCATCAAACCAGCTCTATCACTCCCCTCCTCAACTGGACAGGGAAGAGGAGATCAGATGCAAGGCTTGAGGGTCGAGGTAAGGACAGGGGCAGATCACTCACTAATTACCATCACTGACAAAACAGACCGAACTTGGGGAGAAAAGGCAGTGTAAGTTATCACCAATCAAATCAGAATAGGATAGTGAGAAATAAAACCAGATCTTAAAACACCTTCCCCCCACCCCTCCCATCTTCCTAGGCTCAACTTCACTCCCTTTTCTCTACCTCCTGCCCCCTCCAAGTAGCACAGGGGGACAAGGAATGGGGGTTACGGTCAGTTCATCACACATTGTCTCTGCCGCTCCTTCCTCCTCAGGGGCACGACTCCTCACACTCTTCCCTGGCTCCAGTGCAGTGTCCCTCTCATGGCACACTTTCCTCCATGAACTTCTCCAATGTGAGTCCTTCCCACGGGCTGCAGCTCTTCCTGAACT
>Ga0181612_148722_pt1 | contig 11193 bp, 7 predicted proteins | sample HoacroProtozoa21_FD_119630 | JGI IMG/M metagenome (GOLD analysis project Ga0181612, IMG submission 119630) | Hoatzin crop microbial communities from Cojedes, Venezuel. Combined Assembly of Gp0051906, Gp0051904, Gp0051908 | reverse complement strand
ATAGCTTTTTCCAACCGCGTTATATATAAAACCCAACCCCCCGCACCCCCAAATGCCCCTGCTATTCCTTTTTTCTTTTCTTTTTTTTTTCCCCCCTTCCCCCCCCCCCCTTCCTTTTCTGCCTCTTTTAATTGTGTATGTCCTTTTCACTGCCCATTGGGTTGTGTGTTTTGGATGAGGAGGAACCTCCTGCTCTCTCATGTGACAGGATTCAAGGACAGGTCCACCAAGAGCATTAAGAGAGCAGATAAAACCTCGGGAAATCTCTGAATCCAAGTGTGAGTCATCAGAAGAGTTGATTTGAAAGGACAGCTGTACTAACATTAACTAAGATGCCTATTAAAAATATTGGCAGTCAAAGTCGGATCCCTCAGTGTTTGATCATCCATTCTGGAAATTAGCAAAACAATCCACAGAGATTCTGAATAATATTTTCATGTCAAGATAAGGACTTTTCATTTGTGGGTCTTTTTTTGCATGTTATGATTTCCTCCCAGTTTTACTCAGGAAATCATAGAAACACAAAATACTCCTTCTTTGGTGGGACTAATATTTGAAACAAAACCAGAAGCCCAGGGTATGTTTCATAAGCCTAATTATGATTTTTCCCCATGTTCCATTATTCTTTTTAGTAGCCTGTGACAAACTGACTGAGGGTTCTGGGAAAAGAGCTACTCCGTGTTAACTGTTAATTAAATGAGTTAACTCCATGTCCTCTGGTGCTCGGTGGTTTGTGGGTGGCTTAGTGCCTGGGTTTTTGGGACAATTGTAGCCTTTTTGGGAAAATCCTCCAGAAAGAAGTCCTCTATCCCATGGTATCTAATGAGCACTGCAAGATATGCTCGACCTCCAAAAAGCCCTGTGTTCAGGTGTGGTTTTGGGAGCACCTCACAAGGTTTATGCCTGTACACGGTGGACCTAGGCCTCCATGTATTATACCCATCAGTAATGGCTTACTAAGTCCAGTAAGGTGTCCGTTCATTCAGAGCATTACTGCAGCTAAGGTGAGGGGCAATGTTGAACCTCAAACCCTTGAAAATAGAAGGAACAGGCTGTTTATCTGTGTTCGTTCTAGGGTGGGAAGAGCCTGGTCCCTCCTGTGTCCAAAGACAGGTAGAAATGTAGGGCAGAAGGTTAGGATGACTTTCAGGAGGAAGGACTGGCAGCCAGATGCCTAGGACCAGGACAAGCTTCAGGCAGGGGATTTTCCCTGAGTTTCCTTCCAGGGTATTCCAGCCTTTAGCCTCTGTCAGCTGATCCTTTCTACTTTCCTCTTTAAAAAATCACCCTTGCCGGAGCAGGATGCAGCAGTGTAGGGGCTTTGCTGGGTGTCTTCTCACTCCGGTGATGTGCAGTTGTCAGGACTGGATTCAGTGTGGAGACCTCTTGGGATCTATAGATGTAGCATTTCTGTATTGGCCCACATCTCTCCACCCGCCTGCTGATTCAGGACTTGCTGGACATAAGGCTTGTCTCTGCTGTTTGTTTGAATACAAATGATGTTTTTGATAAGAACAAAATAATTTTAAAAGGGACAATCATCTTCAATAGAAGGAATAAATAGTGTATTTCCCTTTTTTTGCTAGAGCAGAGAGGGGTAAAAACTCTTTTGCTTTTGTGAAGACCTAGTCCCAGTATTTCTTCAGCTGAGTGAATTAAAAAGTGAGTGTGTATATTTTTTCTATGACGCTATAGCCCATTCTTTTCATTAAAACAAGCAAGCAAATACCAGTTTAAGAAAGTACTTAGATTTGTCATTTTATCACGGCTAGATTTCCTTATGCTTTGTCAGTGACACTACAGTAGCTCAGCTTTCTGATGTAAAAATACCCTCTATGGACAGAGCTCCGCTCAGGGCACAGAAAACTTGTCAGAAACAGGACCACAGACACAACCTTTCTTTCAGCTCTGTGCCATCAACACCTGACCTGCATGTTTGTGTGAACCTGTGTGTAAATGAAAGCAGAGAGTGAACATAAATAATATGAGCAGAAACCCATTTTTCTTTCAACTTCCAGAGAAATGCTACCTTTTTGTGAGCTTCCATGCATTTCACTCTGAATCAGGACAAAGCTGAGCTCCCTGAGTGCTTGTCACAAATGACAGAGACACACAGGCCCATGTCAGAACAGCCAAAGACCTGGTACATTTAAGAGTGACCAGGATATACTGAAATTTGAATTTAGACCTCCCATGTCCAAGACAAGATGCAGCCCCACGCGTGACAGCTGCTGGAGGGAGGATGATGGTTTGATGGGGCTCATGCCAGGACAGCTAAGCTTTTGCTTCATCTTTCAAAGTTATCCTCCAAACAGGCCCTCAGTGTTTGTATATGAATGCTGTGATGTAAAGGGTCCTGGTGGTGTCATCTCCGTTTCAGACGAGAGGAGCAAGTTTCAGGAGAGATCTGCATCCATTCATTGCCCTTGCCTGTGTTAATACTTAAGGAAAGTCACTCATTTTCCAGACATGATTTACATTGTTCTGGGTTAAGCCAGGCTTTCAAAACCTCTCTGCATCCATCCATTCCTCACAAAAAGCCGGGAATCTTTCTGCTTTTCCACCATTTGAGAAAAATGGGAGGAGCTGAATGACTGGCGAAGAAACCATCACAAGAGAACCAGAATGTCATTCTTCCCCAAGGTACTTGCTCTCACCAAAAGTCATCCTCCCCCTTGCCACCAAGGCACCAGATGACATTCAGATCTGTACTATTCTCCAATGAAAAGCATTTTCCTGTAGTGCTCTTGTTGAGAATCTGCCAGAAAAGGTTATTAGATGCCATCCATAAAGCCTGAGGTACATTGACATGTTCTGAGGGACTCAAGTGAAAGTCTATCCCCTCCCCAGCCAGAGCCCACCCAGTGAGAAGCAGGCTAGTACGTTGGCTAAACTCAGATTATTCTGTCCAGAAAACTACACTTTTAATGGATTAAATGTCTCTGTGTTCTGTGGTTACCTGCTTAAGAAAGAAGCATTACAAGAAGAAAATGTTGAATTGATGTGTATTTTAATCTTTTGATTCAGAGTAATTTTTCTTTCCTCCCTCCTCCCTGCCTTCCTCCTCTTCTGCTTTTCTGCATATGGAGAAGTAAATTTTGTCTCTGTGATATTTCTTTGGCTGAACATGACTCAGCACTGCTGGTGCTCTAAATCAAGGTAATCAAAATAATCATGTTCTTTTAATCCGTTCACTGGTCCCAACCCTGTGTACTACATATATATTTTTTTCCTAAGGTTTGGCTCTGACATCACTGAAATACTTCAGCAAAATATCAGTACTAATGTCAGGAATAAACCAGCATTGTTAGTTCCTCCTTTCATCCAAAGCCAAACACCTGCAGCACTCCACAGGCCTCACAGAAGACCTTGCTGCCTAGAAATGCCCAGACAGGACTCTTTCTCCAATGCTGTGCTGCTGCAAGAGGGGGACTTATTAAGGGGAAAAGCTCAAGTCACAGATTCCAAGAGAATTGCAAAGAGGAAAAAATAAAACCCACAACAAAATACAAAGAGGAGGGCCAGATCCTCAGCTGATGCCAGTTAGGAGAGCTCTGTCAATATGTCAAACACTATCCTGATTTACTCCAGCTGAACATTTGGCCCAGGATCTTCAATCTGAGGCTCACAGTGTCTATGCAAGGATGTGGTGTCAGCATTGCTTTTTCTCACAAAGACCTGAAAATGGATTCTCTGGTTCATTTTCTCTATGTCCACTGAGCTCTGCCAATCTGCACCAAGGTCTGCTCAGCAGAAAGTAATGCTCTCCTTCTGCCAGCCCACCCAGGCTGCTATACATTGCTTCCATGGGTGGGGAAGGTGGTGGTGCAATGGATTTGCCTCTTGAGAGGCAGAGGGGCTGATAAAGAGTATGGGAACTCCACTAGGAAGGTGAGTAATATCAGATATCCAAGACTTTGTTGAGGCCCAAGCGAAACTTTCTTGTGCTCTAAATCTGCTTCTTGCTGTCAGAGTAGCTTTCTCCTATTGCTTCCATGGCTCTGCACCAGCTAAACCTACTGGAAATAAGAATTTTTCAGCTCAGATACAATATTTAATACCATACGCATGCACTATGTTGTTTAAAGGACTAAGGTGTCTCTACATGGTGCCAGACTGGATTATATGGGGAGACTAGCTGGACGTTCATGCAAGACTGCACTGCTCAATCTAAATGTTCCCTAGCTTTGGAGCTTCTTATGTAGACAAACACCCCAGCTGACCTCCATATGACCACTACAGGTGGTTTCCACTGTTAAGAGTGGAGACTTTGGTGCCTAAATCTTGATATCCAGGAAATTATTTATATAGATATATTTAAGATACATGCAGCTTTTAAAATTCTTGTGCCTGCTCTTCCTGCATATGTGCACCTTGAGAATATGAGGTCTGGGAATCAGCAAGGACAGTTAAATTTTACCCTCAGTCTGTATGCTGATACCAGGAAGACTACATCAATTCCTCATTTGAAATGCTGGCTTTGTGAAATCACTAAAAGTTCCTGGGAAGTAACCAGCTTGAAGTTTCAAGGAATCTCACTGAGAGGCTATGACTAACAGAAAAAAAAACCTGACTTTCCAGCTAAACCATTTATTTTCCCAGAGAAGTCCCGTATTAATTTTTATGGTGTATAAATACCAGAAAAACAGACACCATTAATTAGTGACTGGTTTTAGTCTTCATACTCAGTTCAGTCCAAGCCAAATTGGGATTATTTTTTTTTTTTTTTTAAAGTTTAGAGAAAAGTACATATGTGAATAGACTGACTTTGTTGTTTCTTTAATTTTCCTGGGTAAGTCTGGTCTCAATTTAGATTAGTGCAATTTTTTTTTGTTCCAGTTGCTGGGATCCTCTCTTACGAGATGCTATTCTTCACATCTACCCTATATATTCTGTTTGTAACTGACACGTGACAGTGCTTTATGGATAGACACAGGATCTCTCAGAGTGAAGTCCACCTGTCTTAGATTTTGACCCAACACCTGTTGTCTCTGCAGAGTTCTTCCAATGACTTCAATGGGCATCTTTAAAGTGACAGCAAAGAGCCCTTTCGTGAAATGCCTTGCTGAGACAAACACAATGCTGGATGTGCTGTCCCTCTCAGCCAACTCTTCTACTCCAGAAGTAGGAGAAGAAAGTCAGGAGACAACAGGTCCACAGCAGAGCCATGCCCCATGTCTGCACAAAGGACTCTAACAGCAGTAAGCATTTTGGCTGCCAGAGTGACATCAACAACCTGTTCCTTCTCTCATATAGGGGTCCTTGGACTTGAATCTCATCTCTCATGCCTCACAGGGGCTGCAAGCCAGAGAACAGAATTGGGTGGGCCCCTCTGTCGTGAGACAGGTTTATCATAGGAGACAGAGGTTCTTTTGACCTTGATCACTTGATGTTTGAAGCAGGCATGTCTGACAGACGTGGTGACCGTCAAGAACTAATCTGCAGTTTCTCTTTGCTGTCATTTGCTGACAGGTTTTTTCCTCATGTGGAGTTTGTTTTAAGGCTTATATGGTAGGCCCATCCTTTAAAAAAAAGCAGATAAATGCACCAAGAGTCCGATCTATGAAATCCTTGAACCTGAGAGGATTTGGGTGTAATGAGTTATTGGCCATTGGGGCTGGCAAAGGATGATATTTCTCAGAGAGCTGCATCTGCCAGTAAATCACATGGAAGTGTAACTTTTAATCACTTTGTATGTTGAAAGCATGCCTTAGGTATTGTGTTAACCCTTTTGTTGTCAGGCTGTATTGCAGCACAGTCTGTAGAACTGGACTGTAGCTAGTTGAAGAGCACAGCAGCAGTAACAAGCTGGGACTTCTAGAGGCCCACAAGAGGTGTAGAAAGGGCATTCAGTGAGATCTCGGTGCCTAACCTGCTTAGGTCATAATGAAAAAAGTCAGGCCTAAATACCCAAGCCCAGTTTGGTTTGAAAGCCTTGGAGATTGGACCTACTGGCGGTAACACACAACAGGGATGTGGCTGTACATTACACCCTCAACCCAACCCAACAATATGCTTCTGTATCTGCAAGTCCTGGGTTTGTGTATGGGTCTTACTGCAGGTCCAGCATTTCTGTTCCAATTCCCACAAAGCTGGGAAAAGAAACACACCTTACAAGGTGTTTTTCTGTATCCTCTACTGCCAGGTTTGGTGACAGGTTAGGCTGGTTGCACCTAATGCTGGTGTTGGGTGTAAAATTCATGAAATCTCTTCATTCATCTGGAACAGATTTGCTTCATTTATGGCAAGGCTATTGATGCTATGTGACTGGTTCCAGATGGGAGAAGAAGTCATCAGCCACCATAGGCTGATCATATGCATATGGTGGCTAATGACTGACAATAGCCAATTTATAAATTTGCCTCCTAAATGAAGAATCCCTCCTTTGTCTGATGATATGAATGACCTCTTTGGTAGAGCCTTCCTACCTCTATTATCTAGAGAAGTGGGTGTGGTTAGTTTGAAAAGAAGGGTGAGGCTAGGGCTAAAAGTTGCAGAGACTTCACCTACAAAACGACGAGATGGGAAGGAGGTCAAGAGGCACATTTTCTGCTTCTCCTTGCTGTGGTATCATTCATCTCCAATTCTCAGCGTCCCACCTTATTCTCAGTCCAAGATGTTGTGCAGTAAAGTCATCAACCAAACTTGATCAATATGTTCAGGTAGGTTTCGCTGATTATTTTTTTTCCACTTCTATCTGATTAATGAGATTGTTATTAAATAAGGGAGCCAAATCCAGAAGCCAAGGTAAATCAGAGCACAGAAACGCAGTGGACTGAAAGCGTTTTGCCTACAAGCATTGCCAACTCTTTTGAATCAGAAGACAAAGTGAAAATTGGAGATCTGTGTGTTTAGACCACAGAGCTGGGAAAATGGAGTTAACTGAATGTAGGTTGGTGAGAAATGGTGTGAAAATTACATGTCTTCCAGACTCAAGCACAGCTGTAGAGCACCCAAGGGTATGCACTGCTCTGGCTTTCTGCTATTCTTGGCTTTCTTAGTACCTCTTAAGTGGCAGATGACATCTTGAGAGTCTCCATACGTGACATGATCTGTGTGCTCTGTAAAAACTCCATGCAGGATTAACGTGCTGTTTGCTTAGGAGAAAATCTTGAGGTCTTGGAAAGGCTGAAATTCAGTGTCATTCAGAGGAATTCACTCACAGAAGTTGCCCGAGTGGAGCACGTGGAGCCTTGGGAATGGCTTGTGCATGTACAGCTTGACCTTATGTACATAGTGTGTGTGATATTATACACAGCAGATGAGCAGATTGCACAAGGAATTCTTTAACGCACTTTCAGTGGGTTGGTTATTACAGGGGGAGAAGAGGGGTAAATGGTCTCTCTGGGAACAGCCTGCCTTGCTTTTCTGTTACACACCAATGACGAATAGTACATGTGTGGGCATGGGGATCTCTAAAGAGGCTGGTTTATAGCCCAGCGACTTTACCAGTAATACCGCACTCTTTTTTGATGTTTGCCTGAAATCTCTGTTGACGTTACAGTTTAACTGAAGGCAGTCTGGCTTGAGGCTTAGGATATCTAGGTGCAAGTCCCGAGTGGGTTTCTGGGCAAGCCACTTTAACCTCCCCATGTCTTCGCTTTCCTCAAAGTGAAATGTTTTGGTTTTAAACAAATCTTTCCACCCCCCCAAAAAAAAAAATGTTTTTTCCCTCTAGATTTTATATTTTAGATGGAAAATTTCTAAAAGGGTGGTTTGGTTTTTTTTTTTCCAATTCCTGTTGGAAAACATTTTTTATGGAAAACACAACTTTTCCCATAAATTGTTCTGAACTCTACGAAAGGAAAGTGCAATATAAGATCTATTATTTTTGTGGTGCGTTTGGGGTCAGGATGCATTCATTGGTCACATAGCCTTACCCAGTGTCCTCTCCTGGAATGGGAGTGCTGATGGGAGAGAAACACTCAAAGACAGGGTTTTGATTTTTTTCAGTCTATTTTTTTTTTAAACATTTCTAACCTCTTCTTAAATGCAAGCTTCTGCTCCGTTTTTCAACTGTTTCCAAAGGGAGGAATCAAGAATCTGTTCCTCAAGACTTTTTTAATATGTGGAAGTACCACACACAGCTCTTATTATCCTCCTTTACCTCTCCCCCTTCCCACTCTTCATCCTCTCCCCCGGAACCCTCCCAAGCACTTGGGTTTGGCTCATTCCTGAAGCTAGTTTGGTTTTCCTTCGAGAAGCCTTTCTGCAGCTCTCGTTGCAAACCACACATTAGTAAGGCAATGAGCTTCTCCAGCCCTCTTTACTCCTTGCTAGTTCTTGGGAATCCAGGAAAAAAATAATCTGTCCTCAAGAACAACAAACATGCTTTTCCTGTCTGCAGACCTAGGTGAAAAGGTAGGATGTTCAGATTCTGAACCAGAAGTTCATCAGGTCAGCATCCCTGAAGTCCATAGCAGGATGGTGATTTGCAAGGAGCTGTGAAGCTGAGTGCCACAACGCTGAACTCTTTTACCTGCCCTTTGGTGGATTCATTGTCTGGTTTGGAGCAGAACCCGTGACCTCGATGGGAACATTTAGTTTAAAAGGGAAACTGGAGTCCAATTGTTCTTTGGTTTTGGCTATGCTGTAAGCAAAGCGCTGGTGTGTCTTGCAGAAAGGAAATAAACCCAAAGCTAGTCAGGGCTGATCTGCTTTGGTTTATTTTGTTTAATTCGCATGAAAGTAAACCAATAGAAAAATGGTTTAAAAGTGGGGTGTCTGAGCAGAGAAGCAAGAATGTGATCAAGGAATGTGAAGAGAGAGTAATTTTACAGCGGCTGGTGGTGACTGTTCAGTATGTGTTTGGACCCAGCTCTCAGATTTCAGGCCAGGACCTCTGTTTTCTCACTTTGCCATTAGACCTGATGGGGAGTTGCGACTCCAAGCAAGATGTGAAGAGCTTTCTTGAGACTACAGTAATGAAATCTAATTATTAGTTAGATGTCTGGGTTTATAGATGGGTAAGTATCAGTGCATTCATCTGCAGAGAGGCAGACTGGAAGGCACGCAAAATGTGTGTGATCTGACTATGGCTTTGAAGAGAATTCTGTAATTTAAAAAACACTGTAAACATTACTAAGAAGCTAATCCCCTTCCTTACCCTCTCTCCTCCAGATTGCTCAAATAACATGAATCATTCCACCCTGTACATGTCAGAGAAGGAAATTTTCACCTTAAAGTATAAATTTTCTTTTATTTTCTGGAAAAAAATCTTATCAAAATCTACTTATCCCTATGTGATATTTCCCGAAAAGGAATATTTCAGAGTAAAACCTCCCAGAGGCTCAACAGCTACCTAGATCCTTGCAAATTTTTGGCACTGTTCCTTGTTTTGTCATTGCTGCTGTTTGAAAAGCACTGATAAAACCAAGCAAACCATTGCCAGACAGTGTTGTAGTGCCCCATTCTACACCACCGGAAAAAAAAAAGACTGTGCTGAAGACATCACTGACTCAAGCTCAGGTTCTTTTTTGGCACACGCCAAAACCTTGAGATGTTCTTCAGGTCACAGCTATCAATGCTGACTTTCAAACACAGATATTTTCAAGTGCTGACCCTCCTTAATTCTCTTTTTTTCCTTTTGTGACTGATGTTTCATTGTTTACTCAAGGTTGCCTGTTTCTCCTTCCTCTGCCAAAATTCCTCTCCTTCCCACTTCATTGTGAACATGCATAGCATTATCTTGAAGTAAGACTTATATGGTCTAACGGCATTGTGGCTCAGACACGTATGATCTCATAAAATCAGACTCTAACAACCATGTAATACACAAAGAGTGAACTATTTCAGCACAGAGATTATGGGGATAGAGCTGGCTTCCCTAGGGCTGCAGTAGACACGGTCGCCCATTGAGATAGACTGGTGGGTTGAGCCTGCTGGCAAGGTAACGTGGACAGAGGGAGAGCTTTACCTGTCTTACAGCATTGTCAGTCATCCCACAGGGAGAAGTAGTTTTGGTCACCCTACACTTCATCCAGAGGGGAGGACGCTTGAGAGTCATTCTGAAGACCCATTGCTTTCTCTGTGTTGTGGGACTTTCCCATCCCAGCACACAAATATATGCTGTCCACTGTGTTTCCAGGTCCTCCCTGGATCTGGTGGGGACAAATTTTGTTCTGACCCCACCATCTGGGTGATAAATGCTTGATAACAGTCATGAGCAGATAACTTTTGTGAGGGCATAGGGAGTGGTGTGAAGCCAAGGAGAGGAGAAGAAATTATCATTTTAATAAATCGCTCCAGAGACTCTCTACTCAGGAAATTTCTGTAGATCCCCAGAAAAGTCCACCCAAATCTGATTTGGTTCATTTTTTTGCTCTGTCTCTTTACTTGTCTTGCAATGACCTCTGTTTCCTTTGGAGTGAATGCATTCTGCACAATGAGTGATATTTTCTCTTCTACCCATCCTTTCCTCAATTTTCAGCCCACCCTGGAATGCAGGATTAGTCGTTGCAATGTGGCATTAGGAGCCATAAAGGTTAATATCCTGCCTTCCAAAGTCACTTTTAGGCTCGTAGGCTTTGCTAATGAAAGAAGTCCATACCCTTCCCCTGCTCCCCCCTCCTCTCCCCAAAAAAGGATTTAGGAAACAGGTCAGGGTCTTGTCTTGTCAAGGGTGAGAAAGGGGGAGGGAAATAATAATGATAAATAAATTAAATAAAGACCTGCTATACACAGAAGTCAGGAGCCCTTTTGCATTTGAGACATCCAGTGATTACTAGTTAATCTGTTTGGCAAATGCAAGATGGTGCACAGCTCAATTCTTCCCAGCCCAGTTTTTTTGTGTGGGGAATGTTTGCTGACTGAATTAAGGGACATGCAAAGAAAATACCCGCCTTGTTTCCCTCAAGGCAACAGAGTGGCTGGACAAAGCCACTGGATCCTTGGGCTGTAACCTTGGGAGATGGAGGGTGCTGAGCCTCTGGATGTCTGGGAAGGCTGGAGGAGTAACAGAGCTTTCAGGAAAAATTGATGTCTGCACCTTGGCCCTGAGTTGGCCCCCTCCCTGTTGAGGCAAAATAATTCTCTGCGATTTCGTCTGTCATTGGCTACGGTTCAAGGCAAGCTTAAGCAGAAGGTGGGGGGGGGGGGGGGGGGAAAAAATGGGGTTTTAAAAAGAGAAAAAGGGGAAGGCCGGAGAGCCACCACTTTTAAACCCCCCTTGCCCTGTAATTAGGGGACTTGCTT